>JAABUO010008543.1_pt1 | contig 11565 bp, 14 predicted proteins | sample 5559291 | NCBI WGS metagenome assembly JAABUO01 (sample SAMN10711878, study PRJNA513372) | rock metagenome | isolation source: Antarctica rocks | place: Antarctica: Victoria Land, Finger Mt sud | reverse complement strand
CAGACAAGGCGGACTGGGCCTCATTGACGAGACCCGCCCTGAAGGCTGCCAGGCCCAGCTGGGCCATGGTGCGGTTGTACAGAATCTGGGTGCTGATGTCCATGTGCTGCACGTTGTCTTGCAGATGGCTCATCAGCATCATGTCTCTCGCCTGCAGCATTGTGAGTGGGCATTGACAAAGGGACAAGACGGCATCATGAGCAGGCAACATGGCAAGGTGTCGCAGCTGGACAAACAAGCGTCCAGATTCCAGGAGTTCCAGATTGGCTGAGCAAAAGCCGGCTCTGCTCTGTCAGGATGAAATTTAGCAGTCTGAGTCTGATGTAAACGCTGATGCAGTCACAGCAAACACACCTGTCTCAACAAACAGGTTTGTCCCAGGTCACATGCAAGAGCAAGCCGCTGAACGCAGCATGACAGCAATGGTCAATGCACAGAGTCAATGCACAGGATCGTTGCACAGGGCATGGGGCACAGGGCACGGGGCACAGGGCATGAGGCACAGAGTCAATGCACAGGGCATGGGGCACAGGGCACAGGGTCACTGTACAGGGTCAATGCACACGGTCAATGCACAGAGTCAATGCACAGGGCATGGGGCACAGGGCATGGGGCACAGGGCATGGGGCACAGGACATAGGGCACAGGGCATGGGGCACAGCAACAGTGCTCACCCTGTAGAAGTCATCGTGGATGGCCTCAAAGAAGATGCAGCACAGCATGGTGCGAGCCTTGCTGCGCTCGTCCCCATGCTTGTAGATGAAGGTGCTGAGGCGGGTCATGGTGGCTGCCAAGTCCTCGTCCAAGTGGAAGTCTGCAGGGATCTTGACTGTCACTTGGTCAGCCTGCACATGCAAGAGCTGGTGAGGCTTGAGGTGGGAGGAGCTGAAAGGGTAGGAAGCCAAGGGTTATTTTGCGCCATGCTGCAATCATTGAAAGGAATCAATGTGACAGCTGGATCCTCTGGGGAAACAATAACTTTGTCAAAAGCTTTTCGGTGTAACTGCAGAAACGCAGGTTGTAATAGATTATTACTCTCTGCGCTTGGAGCTCAACCAGCTGCTGAGAAATAGGGTTTAGGGTTTAGGGCCTAAAACCTAAATATGGAGCTGGAAATGGTGCTGCATCTGGGCAATGACCTGCAGTAGCCCACAAGGAAGCCCAACACATCACGCTTGGGAGTTCTTGTACCAATGCCAATAGGCATAATCTTTTCTGAGTTTTTTGGGAGTTGATGAGCCTCCAGGACAACTTGATGAATAGGGCACGGGGGGCTCAGGCAGCTTTAGGGTTTAGGCTTTGATACATCCTGATGACAGGGCCGGTTTACTTACATTCACAGCTACATAGCATGACAAGCTCTGAACTATGAAGCAAACACAGAAAGCAATGCTTGGGCCCAAGTTCTGTTGGTTTTCTTGTTCAGTCCATAGCTCAGGGCTGTTCATGCTGAGCTGCTGAGAACACGAGTAAGACGGATCATCCGCTGGTGTCTGATGCTGTAGGCATCATTTTGCAGCCTGCCAAGATGAAACAATGTAATGAAACGTTGAAATAATGTAATGAAACAATGAAATAAATGTTACCACCAGATCAAGCAGTGACTGAACACGTGCCTTCCTTCAGATTCATGCAGTTCCTGTCTTTTCTGTATGAGAGCATATCTTCGCTGACCAACACACTCAACTGGATTTCGCACCTAGCTTGTATTTTGTCCGCATTACATTTTGAGATGCCATCTTTGACATGAATCTCATGTCAACATATTCTGTACACTGAGCATGTGAACATGAGTCAAACCTCACAAACCTGTGTGGTTTCAGTCAGATCCCAAGCCTCAGCAACCTCATCACAACCACCACATCCCCACTGATCAGCCAAACCCAAGCAAGAACCCATCACTAACGGCTCATGACTAGTCTACCTGCTTGGCCTCTGTCTCCTCCTCATCTAGGTCCTCAGCCTCGACAGCCTCATCTGAGCCCTCCTGCTGAGTCTGCGTTGTCTGCTGAGCAGTGGCGGCCTGCTGCTGCTGCACCAGCTTGCGCATGGCACCGTACACCAGGTCGTTCTTGTAGTACAGGTGCTCCACACGGCGCAGAGCCATCTTGGACAGGCCTCGCACATCACTCAGACGCTCCAGGTACTCTGTGACCTGTAACCGAAATGAAGATGTCAGCAGTAAGTCTTTTTCTTTTCCAGCCGTGAGAACTGCTCCATAAGAGGGGCCTGTCAGGATGGGGAAATTCAGCAGTGAGTCCTGCTCCAGTCAGTGCAGAGGCTGGCAGCATTGAAACATCTTTTATGGAAGAGTCCTGTTAGCATTGAGAAGTGCTGTATGCATTGGGGCTGTCAGCATTGGGCATTTAGAAGTGCTGTATGCATGGGGGCCGTGAGCATTGGGCCTTGCTTCATGTATTGGGGATGTTGGCATCGAGCACTGGCCTAAGACTTCAGGGCTGTACAGAATGAGAACTGTTCTGCATTCAAGGCTGCCCATGCACAATTGCAACTGGTGTCCCAGGAGATAACATGGCTTGCCAAAGACTGTGCGCTGAAAGGCATGCGTCCTTGATTGATGCCATCAAAGTCACGTGTGGCTACCTTCTGTGCAAGAGCCAGGAACAGGGGCTCGTCCTTCATCCTCTCCAGATACAGGTTGGTGTGAGGGTCCAAGACTTGGAGGCTCTTGAACAGCTCATCATCCAGCCGCTCAATGAACCCCACCAGGTTACCCCATACCTGAGGGGCATGCACCTGGGTTCAGCCATTGTGCATGCACAGAGAGTCTACAGGGTCATTGCAGCAGCAGCAACATGGTTGTGTGCGGCTGCAGCATATGCTGTGCTGTGCTCACATGCAGAAGTGAATCTGCCGTTGTGACTGGGGGAAATTTACAGCTAGCGCCGCAGGCAGGCTCTCTACATCTGCTATGAGCATCTCTGTGACAGCGCTGCACAAAGCATGGAGGCATGCCCTGTGGACATGCATTATGACCAGCCAGGACTGACACAACCTCACACACATATGCTGCAACACCCTGCCATAGCACTCCAGTATGACAGCTGTGAAACTGCCATACAGCATTTTACTGCAGCTTTATCTGTGTATACGTTGCTTTACATATGCTCATGGGCATATGCCATGACAGCAGGGCAAAGACTTGAAAGGGTATTGACCGAAGCTAACCTTAGCCGGCTGGCCAGCTGGCGGCTCCTCAGTACGCTCCTCAGGATTGTCATACATCTCATCCACCTCTATGTAGTCATTGTCAGCCAGAGTTTGCAGCACCTCCAGCAGAGTGCCGGCACACCTCTTCCACAAGGGAACAGACATGTGTGTGCTCATGCTAGGGTTGATGTCAAACAGGGCTGACACGACTTGGATCAGGACCTCAAGCTTCTGCACTGGACCCTTTGCTACTGTGGCCAAGTAGGTGAGCATCTCGACTTGCTCGTTTCTGTCCACGCCACGCTTGCCGCGAGTCATGACGATGTCTTTGAGCTTCTGACGGACCATGTCAAAGCTGATCTGGGTGGGGTCCATGGTGAAGAACTTGTCCTTCTTCTTCTCGCCCTTGGTCTTGATCTGCACAGCGGAATGAGGTGAAAAGCAGAGCATGACAGGGCTGCGCTTGCAATGAAGATGGACGTTTCGTAGTTGCAGTCAAGAGAGCAAAAGGCACAGGATGCAAGCTCTTGATGAATGCTGCAGGCAGCACAGTGACACTGGCTTGCTGTGAGTTGTGCTTATTGATACTGAGAGGCTCTGTATCTGTAGCATGCACACAAGTTGGTGTGGTAAACAGGCTTTGCGCTCAGTAGCAGCAGTCATAATGTGTCAGAAGACTGCAGCAGCACCTTTTCAAAGCCATCAACATCAAGGTCCTCCTGTTCCTCATCCTCATCACTGCCATCATCACTACCAGAGTCGTCGTCGGATGCATCGGATGGTTCCTCCTCTGTGGACTCTGGGTTCTCCCTGAACTTGTCAATCTGCTCCTGGAAGCTGACGTTGTGCTTCTTGAGACGCTGACGCATGGTGTTCAGAGCCTTGGCATTTGTGGGGCTCATCTTTTTCTTTGCGTCCTTGTCAGCCAAGGTCTTTTTGAGACCGTCCTCAAGCTCAACAAGGATTCTGACATAGACTCGAGGCACGCCAATGGCGTCTGTGACCTTCTGAGTCTTCTCAAGTTGCTTGTTGAGCTTATCAAACAGGGACTGGACAGATGACCAGTCATTGATGTTGACTTTGTTCTGCATGGAAGTTCACAACAGTCAGAAGCAGAGCATATATGAATTCTTGGCTGAGCAGCACTGTCTGATACCCTGTGACGATTGGTGGACGGCCAACAAGGCAGTGGTTACAACACCAGACAGCACATAGCTTACCCTGATCTCATGACAGGTTGCCTGTAACTCATCGAAACGCCTATCTTTGGCACTCCGAATGACACGTTTGTCATCCTCTGAGTCTGAGTCACTGCTACCAATCATAAACCTGCAAATGACATAGCACAGCAAATTGGTGTCACCTTGCATGAGGCCATCTCATACATCAAACTCTGGAGCAATGCAGAAAGCCTGAGTTCAAGTTGGCCCTATCATACCGTGAGGGTCCCTTCTTCTGTGATCCTTCATCTGAAGAGCTTGAGGAATCCGACTCCTCCTCGGACGAAGTCTCTTCGACCTCTGATTCTGACTCCTCCTCGCTGTCACTGCCGGCAGCCCAGAAACGGGAAGCCTGCAGACAAGCATGGGTAAATAGGACAGCAAAGGTGATCAGTTGCAGCAGCCGCCCCCAGACCTATCCGCAGACAGCCAGACAAAACAGAGAAGGATAGGATGGCTAAACGTACCATGATTGCAACTCTGTCGGTCTGTGCAAAGGGAACGAGGCAAGCAACTGATGGCTACGCGAGGCTTTTTGCCAGTCAGGGCATAGGCTACGCCAACTGCGAGGCTATGAGAACGCACTTTGCAAGATTCTACCTTCTTATGACCCCTGATCATGTATTGCAGTTTACGTCCGGGAGTCTTGGCTGACCGCGCCGTTGAGGCCTACAAGCCTTCCTGTTGCACATATAGTCGAACATACACTGCCAACTCACAGCACTCAGCACACGATAGATCAGACCTGAACCGTTTGGCTTTGATTGGGAGTTGTCACATGCTGTGAGTGTGTGCAGCTCTGCCATGGACCCCTTGGTCGCACGAGGTCGAGCGTATCACAGTGTGGCTTGCGCCACACGCAGTGCCAAAAGTGGCTAAGCACGAGCTCATGTGAGCTCCATGCCGCTTACAAAAGTGGCTTCTACCTGGAAGAACCTGACTACCTATCATGAACGAAACCCTTATGGACACATCAGAGGCGAACGAGCCAGTATCAATCTCCGCTCTTGCAGCGGGAAATTTGCACCACGTCTTCAGCTACCTCCCTCCCAAGGACTTGTGCTGTGTCAGCGCGACCTGCAAGCATTGGAGAGACTTGAGTCACGATCAGGCCGCAAATAGAGCCTGGCGGTACTTTTTTGAACAGCGATGGATCACAGTACGTGCACAAGAAAATCACAGCACTTGCTGGCAAACAGAATATGGCAGCAAGATGAAGAGAGTCAGCTGCTGGAGTCGTAAACATTATCAGCAAGACAGTTTGTATGGCCACAGCAGCGGTTGGCAATGCCTTGGGATCATGCGAGGTCATGGTGTTGCTGCCACAGGTAGAGGCCAAGAGGCAGTGTACGCCTTGTGCTGAATGCACTATTCATGTTTCCACGCATGAATATCTGAATGGCACATTTGCAGGCTCTTCTGACAGGACAGTAAAGGTCTGGGACCTGCGAGCAGGCATGCCACTTGCAACCAGCAAGCTGCATGGTGGGACAGTACGCTGCTTAGCTGTGGACGAGGACATGCTTATCAGTGGTAGCTCAGACCACAAGCTTAGAGTATGGCTCGCTGACCGTAGTAGCAAGGCAGGCTTCGATCTTTCAGATCCTATCAGACTGGTCAAGGGCGGACACACTGGACCTGTTGCTGCTGTGGCGCTGGATGGACAGTAAGCAGCAGTCACTTCCTTGCTTACCAAGTTCACAGGGATTACGTTGCGTACACTGCTGGCAGCAGGATCCATAACACCACTCTGACACCTTGAGCTGCTCATTGTGCTGTGAGTATTGCTCACAGGCACCTTTTGCTGCTCACTTCAGCACCTTTGCATCTGTGAGCTCCATTCTTTACCCCTGCCAATGCAATGAGGCCATGGAGTACACAGCCCAAGTCAGCTGCATTACAGGTGCATATACAGCGGATCTTGGGACTACTCTGTCAGGGTATGGCACCGCAGCAGTCTTACCATGGCAGGTGTAGTGCCCTTTGATGACTGGGTGTTCAGTCTGGCATCCAGAGGAGAGCATTTGCTAGCTGGCGTTTCCTCTCGGCTGCATGTGCTTGATGTGACCACTCTCAAGCCACTGAAGCGCATCTGGCATCAGGTGCTCCAAGTGCAATTTGCATGCACAGTGCAATTTTGTGGATGTGAAGACAAGCAGCTGTCTCGAGAGCGGCACAGAGCAGTGACACATGTACTGCAGTGATGCTTTGCTCGAACATGGGCTGTGCTGAAGTAGACAAGCCCAGCTGCTTGGCATGTTCAGGGACAGCAACTATCGCTGCAGCGTCAGCGACAGCTTGATACTTTGTCAAAGGCTCACAACTTGCACTCTGTCTGTTCTGTTGCCAATGCTTGATGCTGTGTCCTGCAGGCAGGAGCTGTGACCAATGTGGAGGGCACAAAGGATGGGCGGATAGCCTTCTCAGGTGGACAGGACGGACGCATCCTGGCTCATGACCTGCGGTGAGTCATGCATCTTCATTACAGCATCAGCCAACTTGCCAGTCACTGTGCACCTGGACAATGCAGCTGCAGTGTAGGCTTGCAATTCGTTGCTGTGCTGCTGAGATTGGTCAAATACAGAGTATCACATCAGCGGTAACTCCCTCCTTGTTGAGAAATCTCCAGGCAGCTGCTGCAAGTGGGTCTCAGTGAGGTGGAGGGTGAGCTTTTGTAGGGCTGCACCTGCTCGAAGGCATGCAGGGGACATGCGCCAGATAGTTTGCCGAATGAACCAGCAACAGCATGATCTGTGCTGCGTAACTTCATAATTTGAAACCTTTGACCAGGCATACTTGATATGCTTGCATCTCACTGGCCTGGGCTGCATGCAGGCTGCCTGATGCATCAGCCACAGTAGCCACGCTTTGGGAAACATCAGCTGGGGTGGGGTCTTTGACTCTAGAGGACCCCTGGCTGGCAGCAGCCCTCAGTGATGGGAGAGTGGCCCTGCTCAATACTGAGGTAGCCATGAGGCAAAGGCACCATGGCCGCCCCTCCAGCGCATCTCTGCCCCCCAGGAGGGTGTTCCAGTTACCTGGTGGAGCTGCTTACTGTGCAGACCTGGCTGATCAGTGGCTGGTGGCTGGCTCAGGTCAGTACTGTGTTCAAACGCAATTGGGAAATGCTGAACTTATTTGGCTCACAACTTTTCAACCGTGGAACTTACAGTTTATCAATTGTATACATACCCTATTCAGCCTGGTCTGTATGCACATGGCTAGGTCTGGCTGCTTCTCACAGCATGTCTGGCAACTCCAATTGCTCTGCATTCTTTTTGCGGTCATCCCAGTTCCAATTCCAGCAACTCAAGAGCCCACCTCAAAATCAGGCCCTGGTACCAGGAGCACGAAAGCCCCATAAGACAGGCAGGATGACCACACTCATTGAGCCATGTTGCTGCTGAATTGGCATGCTGGAGCTGACTTGGCACATTGGAGCTGACTTGGCACATCAGAGCTGACTTGGCACACCAGAGCTAACTTGGCACTTGACATAATGGAGCTGAAGTGGCATGACTTGTGTGCAGAGAGTGGGATGATGTGCAGCTGGGACTTCAGCAGGGCAGAAGAGAAAGAGCAGCAGGTACGCGCAGCCAGAGGCAAAGCACGGCAGCAGAAGGCTGAGCGCCACTCTCAAAGGCTCACTCAGCAGCGTGAGAAGGCTGCATTGGCTCTGGCCAGACTGACAGCAGACCCATTAGACGCAGATGCAAATGAACGAGAGCGTGACAGCGTACAAGCACATGGAAGCGTGGAAGGCAGTAGTGTGAGTGATGAGCATATGGGTACAGCTGCTGATCAGGCATGCAGCCAAGACAGCAGGGCCGCACACATGAATGCAAGCGCAGAACCCATTCTTGATGCACGTGACCGGGCTGAAGCTTGGCAGATGCCCAACAGATACTGCGGTCAAGCCGAACATAGACAGACAGCAGCCTTGCAAGGGGCGCGATCCTTGCCAGTGACAATCAGGCATCATGCGCAGTCCCAGTCAGCAGAGCATGAGATATCTGACAGGCAAGCAGAGTCAGCGTCACCCATGCAAGGTTCGGGCCCGACGCGGCGGCTTGCTGGTGTAGCAGGATATTCATCAAGACACATGACTGTTCCAGGGCCGCTGTTGCACAGCTGCGCAATTGAGTCTCGCCGGGACAGTCCCTCAAGCATGCAAAGCTGGCAAATTGTACGGCCCAGGCCTGTCAAGAGTGACAGAGCTGTTACTCAGGGACTCTCACACATAGATGTTCAAGCCTAACATTGTACTGCAATGGCAGTCTGCAACAATACTCTGCGCAAACCGACCAAGTGATATGATGCTTTGGAATGTGCTCACAGCACCCTTGCACTGATCTGTCAAGGACACTGTGGCAAATTTAACACCTCATCAGCACAAAGATTCCAATCTATCGTCTAGCGAACATGGCATATCAAGCCTGCACAGAGATATGTTGGATTGCTGCAATACAATCGAAAGCAGTGTAGAGCCTAAGGCAAATGTGTGGCTGACAAGCTTCCACTCTTTCATCGATTCGTCACTTGAAGACTTAAGCCAACAACTTACTCCTGGCGATTTGGAAGCACGCACGACCAAATTCACAGCACACGGTGTCAGATCCAGTGCCATATCGGATTAAATCCCAGAAGGTATTTGAACCCTGCATCGACCTGCTATGTAGGCATGCAAGCCTAAGTACTGCCCCCTCTCTGAGACAACGTCACTGCAACCTCGAAGATCCGCTGTCTTGTTTCCGGGAAACTAGCGTGACAAGCGAGCCTATGCTTCAGGTCCATCCAAATTAGCTACACTGTAAAGATGCCTGTAGCCGGTAGCAGCAAAAGGGATGCTTGCAAAACAGAGGCATGCGCAATTCAAGACTGCTTGGCCAAGAACGACTATGATATGCACAAGTGCAAGGACAAGGTGGACAAGTTGAAAGACTGCTGTTCCAAGAATCTCAAGGAGTCTGTGCATTGTGGTATGATTGACTCAAGAACCGACACAGACTCTGGAGACAGTCAAAAGCCAGATGATCAGGTATGCTTTGCCTGTACAATGTTTGATAATGCTTTGTTCCCTTGCATCTGTGATCTATTATACTTGTTGCTTGAAGTGCACCATCATAACGTGCATATTCCCTGCAGGTCTTCAAAGGACGCTCTTGAGAATCAGGCTGCTGACCTAACAAAGCAATTTGCAATCTGAAAGACAACTTTGTTCAGATTCTTGGGCATGGCATGTGCTGCTGGCTGTCTGCAGATAACAGGATATCACTGCAACACTTGAACAGTACTGATTGTCTACTGTATGTGAGTGTGTTTGTTAGGACATGCAAAGATTGCTTGCGCAGACTTGCAGTGCGTTCATTTGATTGGCCCTGACTCTTAATACCGTGGTTGTGTTGGCATATCAGCTGGACTGTGCTAGATAGATACGAGTATTGCAATGTTTTGTACTGATGTAGGCTGCAATATTGATTAATCATGGGTGAATTGTGTCCCTTAAGGACAAGCTTGCCCAGTGCTGTTCGTCATTCCTGTGACGTTTGTGTCCATAAATCTCAGCTCAGATGCTAGTAATCCAACTGGATGAGGCCGGACTCTTTGAAGTACAATGTGTAATCACTTTGTACATGTATATGCTGTAGCAGGGTACATTGCGCATTATGAGCCCTATAGCTCATTGTACCCTGCTACTTTTGCCCTACAACACATGCACCATTTATCACCGTCTCCAGTTATCACTGCCATGCCATGATGGACAACACGGCATGCCGGCATGCGCAAAACCTTGTTATTGCATGCTTTGTCCGCCACGACCTTCATGTTATTTATCACCTTGCACATGGCATCAGCACACTGAGAGTGGTTCTGAAACGGCTGCCTGACTGTGAGACTGCTTATTTGTATGGGCTGCATCACAGCGGCAGTACCAGGGGAAACTTGTGCTGAACCAAGTGCCATGCCTGGTGGCTGTAGCAGAGCTGAGGTAAAAGGCGCAGTGCTAGCGTGTCAGGAGGCTAATTTCCTGCACTGTTGCAGTGACTGGACTAAGTGGTAAAGTGTTTCAGGAAGCACTGGCATGTAACACATCATTTGCGTGCAGCACAGCAATGCAGGATGCACAGGCATGAATACACACACATCATTTGCACTGCTGCACAAAATTAAAAAACGAAACCCTACAGCACTCAAGGTTCCCGGGCGATCACTCAGCCGAGTACTAATTGAGCCCAATCCAGGTTGACTTCCCTGATCAGACGAGAAGGGGTACTTTCTGGATGGTATGGCCGTAGCATGTACGATGACCTGAACCAAGTTTTTATATTAACACGGCCACAACATTTAGCAGCAGCCCATTGTAAGTAGCAGTGCAAAGCAGCTGGTGAGTAGTACCAGTAGGTGCTGCAGCAGCAGCAATAGCACAGGGCCTGGGTAGCAGCATGCTGCATTCCAATGAGAGCATATGCTGTGTGATCAACAAAAAAATACCCAACCTGCTCTTTGAAAACGTACTGGCTACGTCTTGAAGCATGCCAAGAATCATGCATGAATTGCCCAAAGTCCACTTCGGATCAAATCCGCTAGTCTAAGGCTTGCACACTCTCGGCTGGTGATGACTGTGAACGTGCCTTGGCATAATCAACACCTTCTGGCTCAGCATTTGAAAACTTCTGTGCAGTCTTCAGCTTCTTCATCTTCAGGCAACAACAAGCATTCAGAGGCCCAGCAAAGTGACACATCAGTGGTGGCATGACATCTGCAATTCCACAGGTAGACCAGCAAAGTAAGAGCAGCATACAAGGTGTAGATTCCTGACCAGGCTGTACCATGTAAGATGCCCCCTTGGCATGCAAGTTGCCCTTCAAGGTGTGAATGCAGTTAAGCACATGCATGCACAAGGAGTCTCTGCACAACTGCATTGTCAACTCAATTTCCCCCTGTTTAGCTGGTGATGACTGTGAATGTATCTTGGCGCCTTCTGGCTCACGGTAAAGACTGTACATAGTCTTCTGCTTCATCAACAATGCAACAATGCGCATCTAGAGACGCAGCAAAGCGGAGTCTCAATGGAGATATATGAGCAGCAGTTCCCCAGGTAGAACAGCAAGGCAAGAGCAGCAGTGACGATGTACAAGGTCTAGATTCCTTACCAGACTGTATCATCTAAAAT
>JAABUO010008540.1_pt1 | contig 11566 bp, 12 predicted proteins | sample 5559291 | NCBI WGS metagenome assembly JAABUO01 (sample SAMN10711878, study PRJNA513372) | rock metagenome | isolation source: Antarctica rocks | place: Antarctica: Victoria Land, Finger Mt sud | reverse complement strand
TGTCTCCGCCGCCGCCCTGCTGCTGCTCCTGCCGGTGCTGGCCCTGATCGCCCTCCTGATCCGCCTCGACAGCCCCGGCCCCGTCCTCTTTGTCCAAACCCGCGTCGGCAAACACGGACACTGCTTCCCCGTCTTCAAGTTCCGCTCCATGTTCACCGACGCCGAAGACCGCCTTCATACTGTCCTCAGCGCCAACGAGCGTTCCGGCCCTGTCTTCAAGATGCGGCAGGACCCGCGCATCACCCGGATTGGACGCGGACTGCGGCGGTGTTCTTTGGATGAAGTGCCTCAGCTTCTAAACGTCTTGCGGGGGGAGATGTCTCTGGTAGGGCCGCGTCCGGCTTTGCCGCGTGAGGTGGCCTTGTATACGCCGGACCAGCATCAGCGTTTGTCGGTTCTGCCGGGTCTGACAGGTTTGTGGCAGGTGTCGGGTCGTGCGACGCTGTCTTTTGAGGCGTCGGTGGCACTGGACTTGGTATATGTGCAGCGTCAGTCGTTTTGGCTGAACGTGGTGATTTTGGCCCGGACCGTACCCGCAGTGCTGACCGGGCACGGCGCGTACTGAACTTTCGTGGTTAAGAAAAGAGCCGCCGGCAGATGCCGGCGGCTTTCTTCGTTACAGCAGTGTTCCGATATAGTTAATCTGGCCCTCGTGGTACGACATGTTCCAGAGCGGCATGAGAAAGACCTGGGCGAGAGTCAGCGTCCGCCAGGGCAGATGAATGACATCGCCAAGATTCGCGTCCGCTGCCCCGCGCACTGCCGCTGTCAGATGCGCCGTGCCGCCGCGCAGAGCCTCCATCGCGTCGTCCAACGTATCCAATGCTGCGACCTGCCGTCCGGACATCACCGGCCGCTCGGCGGACCAGACGCCGGTCTCCGCAACCTGCGCGAACAGCTCATTAATGACGGCGCATTCGGCAAGCTGACTGAGTGCGGAGCGGCCTTTGTCCATCGGTTTCCAGTCGCGCTTGTCTTCCGGCAGCGTCAGCACAGCTTGAATGAGATCACTCGCACTTTTCTCAATCGCGGCGGCGGCATATTCTTGAAGTGTCATAGCAGGTTCTTTTTGACGACGGTTCCCTGCGGTGAGTCGCCGACAGTGTAGCCGAAGCCTTCGATTTCGGAGCGCAGGGCGTCGGAGCGGGCGAAGTCTTTTGATTTCCGGGCGTCGTCACGCTGGGATTTCAGCGAAAGTATCTCGGCAGGCAGCGTGTCTTCGGCTTCGGCGGCGGTCGGCACGGCAGCGCGGGACCGGGTCTCAATATCGAGGCCCAGCACGGAGTCGAACTCGCGCCACAGGCGGTACGATTTGGCTTCGTGCAGGGCGGCGACGGCGCGGGGCAGGTTCAGGTCGTCGGAGATGGCGTCAAAGATTGTCTGCCGGTATGCCGAATACTCCTGGTCGGAAAGCCCGTCGTCTTCGCCGATGCGCGACTTTAGCTCGTACACTTTGCCCAGTGCTTTGGTGGCGGCATGAAGCGACTCCCATGTCTTGACATTGAACGCAAGCTCGGAGCGGTAATGCGCGGTCAGGCACAGATAGCGGTATGCCAGCGGGTCAAAGCCTTCGCTGATGAGCCGCTGCACGGTCAGGAAGTCGCCTTTGGACTTGGACATCTTGCCGCCCTGCTCCGTGAGAAATGCCCCATGCACCCAGAAACGGGCAAATTGCTTGTCCGTCGCGCACTCGCTTTGAGCAATCTCGTTGGTGTGATGCACCGGGATATGATCAATCCCGCCGCAGTGGATGTCTAAAGTCTGGCCGAGATACTTCATGCTCATGGCTGAGCATTCAATATGCCAGCCGGGGTAGCCCTCGCCCCACGGCGACGGCCATTTCATGATATGGGCGGGCTTGTTGGTGAACCACAAAATAAAGTCGGCGGGATGGCGCTTGCCCGCATCAATGTTGACTTCTTCCCGTGCGCCTGCAAGCTGTGCGCCCAAGTTCAGCCCGGCCAGCTTGCCGTAATCGGCGTTCTTGGCTGTATCAAAATAGACGCCTTCGGGGGTCTCGTAAGTGTAGCCCTGGGCTTGCAGCCGCTCAATCAGGGCAATCATCTCGGCGATATGGTCGGTGGCGCGGGGGGCAACCGTGGGCCGGATAATGTTCAGCTTGGCCGAGTCCGCAAAAAACGCGGCTTCGTAGAATTTGGCGATCTCCCAGGGGGATTTCTGCTCGCGCTCGGCGGCGGTCGCCATTTTGTCTTCCCCGGCGTCGGAGTCCGACGTCATGTGGCCGACATCGGTAATGTTCATCACATGCTCGATGCCCCAGCCGTGCATCTGGATGGCCCGGTGCAGCAGGTCTTCAAAGATGTAGGTCCGCAGGTTGCCGATATGGGCATAATTGTAGACGGTCGGGCCGCAGCAGTACATCCGCGCCGTTTTGCCGTCGGCAGGCGTGAAGACTTCTTTGGTGCGCGAGAGCGTGTTATGGAGAACGATCGGTGTCATGCGCCTATTATAGCACATTGCCGCCCCTGCGCCAAAGCCGCCTTGACAGCCCAGCCGAATTGCTGTATATTGCTGCTATGGCAATCACTCATGCACCTACGCTTTCGCTTCTTGGGGCCGTGCTGCTCCTTATCACCGCGCCGGTCTCGGCGAAGCCCGCTGCTAACAAGCTTCATGTTGTTAAAGCGCCCGCTGTTAAAGCACTGGCGGCAAAGCGTATCGAGACCATTGGCGGCGGCACGCCCCCTGATCCGAACTCGTTGCCCCACTGAGAAAATAATTGAGGAAAAGAAGGAAACCATCATGCACGGAAAGTTCGTCTCTACCCCAATCGCTTTAGCATCTGCTCTGCTGCTCGTCTCAGCCTCCACGTTCCCATCCCTGGCCCTTGCCGCACCAGATACTATCACGTCCGTTCGCGCCCGCGCCCATCAAGAAATAGCCAAGCGGGACGCCCTCATTGCTGCGCTTCAGCAGCAAGTTGCCGCCCAGCAAAAGCAGATTGACGCCCTGCGTGGAACATCTCTGCCCCCTGCTGCCGCCTTGTCTACATCGTCCCTAGTGCATGATGTTCAGGATTATAACCTTCTGCTGAAACGCGCTCAGGAGGCCGACCGTGACCGTTCCGCCGCCGCTTTTTCAAGTATGAATGACTTTGACGACTACCTCGCCGCTATGAAAGCGGCTGATGGAGCGGAGATGCAACGAACAAAAGCCGAGCAGAGCGCCGATGATGCCAACACCTCTCGGTTCTCCAGCCAGGAAATAGCCACTATGCAGGAGGCTTCCAAGCGGTACGAACGCTTCAAGGCAGCGCCCGATTTCCTGCGAAACTATGTGGAAGGCGATCAGTGCATTCCTTTCAACAAGCAGACGCCCGCCCTTCAGCATTCTGGGGCTGCGGACCTGCGCTTCATGGTGTCACGGGCTGATTTGCACTAATTTAACCGAGGGGCAACTGCCTGCTATGCCCATGCGGTCACCAGCCTTCAAGCGGATTGGGGGTAGAATCTGAAACATGAAGCCGACCATCCCAATCCTACTCGACACGGACATCGGCTCGGACATTGACGACGCCCTGGCGCTGGCGTACCTGCTGCGTCAGCCGCGCTGCGAGCTTTTAGGAATCACCACCGTCAGTGGGGAGCCGCAGGCGCGGGCGTCGCTTGCCGATGCCGTCTGCCGGGCCGGGGGACGCACCGACATCCCCCTTCATGCCGGCACGGCCGCGCCCCTGCTGGTGCATCAAAACCAGCCCCATGCCCCGCAGTCGGCAGTTTTAGCGTCGGGAAACTGGCCGCACCAGAAGTTTGCGCCGAACACGGCGATCAACTTCCTGCGCGAGACAATTCATGCCCAGCCCGGCGAGATTACTTTGCTTGCCATTGGCCCGCTGACCAACATTGCCCTGCTGTTTGCGCTGGACCCCGACGTGCCGTACCTGCTGAAAGAGATAGTGCTGATGGGCGGCTGGTTTTTTGACCGGCCTCAGCCCGAGTGGAACATTCGGTGCGATCCGCACGCCGCCGCGATGGTTTTTGCCGCGCCGGTGCCGCGCCTCACGGCGGTCGGCATTGACGTGACGCAGCTCTGCCGGATGCCGGCGGACGAGTGCCGCCGCCGCTTCGCCGAAGCCGACGGGCCGCTTGCCCCGGTCGCCGCCTTTGCCGAAGTTTGGTTCCGGGACAGGCCGGAAATCACGTTCCACGATCCGCTTGCCGCCGCGCTGATCTTCGAGCCGTCGCTCTGCACCACCGAGGCCCGCCAAATCTCGGTCGAGCTGACCAGCCCGCTTCGCCCCGGCCAAACGTATGTGGACTGGAGCGACCGGCATACCGCCGAGGGAAATTCTTATCATCCCCATCAGGATCATCTCCATCAAGTCGCCGCTTCCGTAGACGCTTCCGCTTTCTTTGACCACTACTTTGCTGTCGTCGCTTCGTGAGCCGATTGTTCAATTTCCGCAAGGGCTTCATACAGATCATTCGGCGCACCCTGCGCGTGCTGCTCGCCGCCGCGCAGGGCTTCATAGAGCCGGGCGGCCAGAACCGCGCCGGTTACCGGACCGATGACGTACACCCAGTAAGTTGACAGGGCGGCGTAACTGCCAAAAAGGGCAGGGCCGAGCGAGCGGGCCGGGTTCATCGAGCCGCCTGTCACAGCGCCGCCGATCAGCACATCAAATACGACGGTGAGGCCAATCGCCAGACCAGGCACCGCGCCGCTCGCCCGCTTGTCCGTAGCGACCGCGATAATCACCAGCATCAGAAAGAATGTCAGCACTGCTTCGACGCCGACGGCGCGTGAGAGCGGGCCGGCGGCCGGAACAGAAACGCCATGTCCCCGGCCAAAGATGAGCGCGGCTCCTGCCGCCGCCGCAATCCCGCCTCCAAACTGCGCGGCCCAATAGGGCAGCACAAAGCGCCAGGGAAAGCGGCGGGCGACGGCGAAGCCGAGCGTCACCGCCGGGTTGAAGTGCGCCGCTGAGACATGCCCAAGCGCGTAGATCATGGCAAGAACTGCCAGGCCGGAGACCCACGCCGCCGCCGTCAGATCACCCGCCGCACCGGGAAAGTGCGCCGCCCCGGAGAGCGCGACCGGCGCAAAGACAATGCCGAACGTGCCGACGCCTTCCGCCGCGTAGCGCCGAAGCATGGTGTCGTTCATAGTTACCCAGCCGGCTCGCAGTAGGCCGGGCTGCAGCACGCTTCTTTCGGTTTGGCGGCGCGTATGAATGCTCCCATGATGCGGCCATCGAGCGCCGCTTTTTCCTCCGCAGGCAGCGCCGCCACTTCAGGTGTGCAGCAAGTCGCCGCTTCCAAATCGGCAAACGTATAGCGGCGTGTCGGCTCGATGGAGGCATCGACAAAGCCCGCACGGGATAGCCGGGCTAGGTAATCGCCCTGTTCCATAGCCCCGGCGACGCAGCCGACAAACGCCTCCATATCGGCGCGGACAGCGGGCGGGAGATCACCCTCGGTCACCACATCGGACACGGCGAAGCGGCCGCCCGGTCTCAGAACGCGGAAGGCTTCGCGCAGCACCGCGTCTTTGTCGCTGGAGAGGTTGATCACGCAGTTGGAAATAACTACGTCCACCGACGCCGAAGGCAGCGGGATCGCCTCAATATGGCCTTGAAGAAAGGCGACGTTCACCGCGCCCGCTGCGGCCTTGTTCTTTTCGGCGAGGGCCAGCATTGCGTCCGTCATGTCGAGGCCGTAAGCGAACCCTTCCGAGCCGACCCGCCGCGCCGAGAGCAGCACGTCAATTCCGCCCCCGGAGCCGAGATCAAGAACAACTTCTCCCGGATGCAGCGCGGCCAGGGCCGTCGGATTGCCGCAGCCGAGCGAGGCCAGCAGCGCCGCTTCCGGAATGCCGGCCGCCTCGACGTCGGAATAAAGATCGCCTGTGATTACGTCCCCGCCGCAGCACGAGTCGGAAGCCCCGCTGCCGCCGCAGCAGGCCGCGCCGTTGCCTTGCAGGACGGTCAGAGCCGCCGCGCCGTACTTTTCTTTTACCAAGTCGCGCACGTCGGTACGCTCCGTCAGCTTAATTGTCTCAGCCATTTTATTTGTCTCAGCCATTGTTTTTCTCCTCTTGGCAGCAAGCGCCGCCGCCGCTGCCGGAAAGTCTGCCGCCCAGGTACGAAGCCAGGGCCGCCACGGCGTCCCGATTGACGCCGCAAATCATGTTCTTGCCGCGCCGCTCGACGGTGATGAGGCCGGCGAGGCGCATCTCTTTGAGATGAAAAGAGATTGTCGAGTTGATGCGGTCCGCGCCCGTGACATGGCAGCAGACTTCGCCCACGGTCGGCCCCTGCACAGGCCGCACGTCGCCGTTTTCTTCAACGGCCACCGGGCAGCAGCACGAGCGTAGGAACTCGAAAATGCGGAGCCGGGTGGGGTCGCCCAGCGCCTTGAACATTGCCGCTTTATGTGGTTCAGTTTTATCTGGTTCAGCCATCACATATACCGTCATGTTTCTAGAATAGTAGAAATATACCTGATGCCCAGTCCGATTGTCAAGGATATTTCGGGTTTTGTCGAAACAAGTGTAATGTCGTAATGCTTGCTTAAGAACTAAGGAAAATTAGGGTGCGCCTGGTCCCCAGGTGCGGTACAAGCCGAGATACACGACTGCGTTGCCGTCGCCCGCAAGCGAATGCCCTGCCGTGAACAGCAGGCTGAGGCCCGGCGTGAAGTTGTAGGAGCCGCCGAAGTTCCAAATCGCCGATGCCCGCGCTCCCGCTATGGAAATGCCGGATGAGGAGGCGCTTCCTGCCCCTGCCGGCTCCGTCTGCGGGCCGGCAACCTGCGCTCCCTGAAAGAAAACCTCGCCGCCAAGCGTCAGGCGCGGGCTAAGGGTGCGCTGAACCAGCAGGCCGCCGTAGCCATAGTTGCGCTGCCCCGGCGCAGGGTTGTACGCATAGCCGCCGCCGCCGTAAGTGGTCCACGCGCCGAAATCTTTTTGCAGCCAGACCGGCAACTTGACCCAGGTGCGCCCGTTGCCGAGGCCCTTTGACTGGTCGCCTGTCGGCAGTTCTAACTGGGGGAAGATACCGATCTCAGGCCGCGACTTTGTCTGGCTGACAAAGCGGTACTTGACGCCCGCCTCAATGTCGCCCAGGCCCCGCGCACTTGTGCCTCCCGACGAGTAATAGGTTCGTGGAACGATTAAATGAAGCTGCGTATTCGGCGCGATGCCGTTGTTGACTTCCAGCGCCGGGCCGCTGACCGCGTTCGTGCTGCGGGTCCGGTTACGGGTATAAAATGTGTAGACTTCCCAGTGATGCAGGACGACCGGCTCAGGATCGTCCGTCAAATACGGTGGCCCGGCCCATGCGGGAACACTTAAAGCTAACAGGCAGCAAACGCCGAATGCAGTCCAAAATCGCGTCATAAACTTACTTCTTTAAGGGGCGGATTGGTTCGAGCGGCTGGTAGAGCGCGGTGTAGCTCTCCCACGCGCCCTTCTCGTAGAGGTCATGGAAGAATAGATACTGCTGTGCCCATCCGGCCATCGGGCCGAAGCGGTCACGAACGTCACCGGCGATTTTAATATAAGTATTCTTGGTCAGAGTTTTAGACAGAGGCACATACGGCTCGTCGTCCGCGAAGTAGGTGCGCTGGACAATCTGCCGGATATGGGTGTCTACGGGAACGGCCTCGTCTTTGTCCAGCGAGAATAAACAAACGCAGTCGGCGATTTTGGCTCCGACGCCGGGCAGGGCCATCAGCGCGAATTTGGCTTCGGCATAAGGGCGGCGGCGCAGGCCGTGCAGCCAGGGTGCGCCGCCGTGCGCCATGACCGCCAGCGCAGTTTCCTTGATAAACGCCGCACGGTAGCCCAGGCCAAGACGGGTCAGATGGGGAAGGGACGCTTCCGCCAGGCGGTGCACCGGCGGGAACGCATTGTGGACCAGCCCGGCCACCTCGCCGGGATACAAGTCGCCGTATTCGCGGCACAGGCCGGCAACAGTCTGGCGGATCCGGTAGAGCGGCGCGGCGGAGGTGCATAAAAACGAAAAGAGGCACTCGACCGGGTCCTGGCGGATGACGCGCAGCCCGGCAAACGCGGCCATCGCCGGGCGAATATGGGAGTCCGCTTCAATAAACCGCCGGGATAGGGCCGGCAGGTCAACGTCCAGACGGAAGTAGTCCCGCACCAGCCCTAAATCACGCGCCTTTGGGCTGGTTTCATAATAAACCGCTTCATCGTCCTGCCAGAGCCGGACCAACTGCTGCGAAGTCGCGCCGGTCTTGGGATCGGTCACCGGCAGGAGACAGGCCCACCAGCCGGCTTTGTCCAGCCGCCACCGGAACGTCTGGCCGCAGATGACGGTGTACGCGATCTGAAACTCATCAATCGGGCAAAGAAATGTGGAATGCGCCATACACTATTGTACGGCATCGGCGGGGCGTTGTCAAACGCCTACAAGTCCAGTTCCGCCGCCGCTTGGACCGCAGCCGCGAGCGCATGGTCCGGCGCTTCGCCGTCACTGAGCATCCAGACCGCTGAGAGGCCCGCCCAGGCCAGCACCCAGAGTAGAAGCCGCCGCCGTTCCAGGCCGGATGCCGCCGAAACAACGTCCGCCCGGCGTGCCACTCTGCCGGGAGTGGTTGCCATTTCGCCGTCGGGGTTGCAAAACAAGTTGGCGTAGTCAAAGCCGCGCTCGCCGCGCAGCCCTTTCGGGTCAATCGCCCGCCAGCCGAGCTTTCCGAAATCCAAAATGTTGCCGTGGTGAATGTCGCCGTGCAGCACTCTCTCGTCCTGCGGATGCGCCAGCAGTTCCCACGCTGTTTCCGCACAAAGCGTCAGAATGCCGCCGTGCTTGGCTGCCGTAGGCGTTAGCTCTCGGAACCAGTCGGTGAGAGGCGTGACCGGCGGAGCCGGCGGCTGCCTCGGCAGATGAAGTGCGGACACGACGCCGCAGATAATCCGGCAGGCTTCGTCGTCGCGCCCGTCACGCGCCATCTCCGCCAGCGACCCGCCTCCCGTCGCCCGCTCCAAAAGCACGGCATCGCCTTCCAGCGCCCGCACCTTTGCTGCGCCGTTACCATTCCACCAGCGCATCACCCCGCCGCCGCGCTTTTCTTCCGGCACAAGCGCGATCTTGAGTATTGCGGGAGAGTAGTCATGGAGGACCGGCAGAAGATGGCTTGTAGAGGTGACAATCGGCTCGCCGTCAGGCGTCAACTGCCAGCGGGTGAGGTAGTCTTGGAAAGGGAAGGCGTCCTGCGGACGCAAGATAAAGTTCAACGGGCTTTTCCTAAACTCGAAGATACGCAGTAATGCCGAAGCATAGTGGTTTTCAACTACTCGTCAAGTGGTGCTTGGCTCCGTTTGAAAAAGAAGCAGCGAGGCTATACGCAGTCTTCCTTGCGGTCGATCTGCGAAACACCTCGCTGCTTCTGCTAGTTCTGAAGAATGCCGACCCGAAGGCCGGAAACGACGAAACGAGACTTTTGGGGTGGGCTGGTGGCAAAGGTAGCCAGTCATGACCCGCAGGTGAATCTCACCCGTAGGTTATAAGCCGCCCCGAAGGTTAAAATGGCTAACCTTCGCCACCGCCCTGTAAACTATGGTCCAATATAAAATCCTCCTTCTATGTTGAGATAGCTTATTATACCACCAATCGCGAAAATTATCACAACTATTTTTAAGACGCTTCCTGCTCGGACTGAGCCAGTGGAACGGCGCTTTTAGTCCATGCCGGCAGGAACGGAATGAAGAAAACGGACAGCGCCGTGAAGCCGAGGCCGAAGGCAAGGGCGCAGTACCAGCCGTGGGCGATGGAATGACCATGCGCCGGGCCGAAGTAGTCATACAGTGTGCTGCCGAACTTGTCGCAAAGGACCAAACTCAGGGCGAGCGCCGCCTGCATCAGCCCGTAGACCGTGCCTTCAATCTTCGGAGGACACGCCCGCGCCGCCAAAGTGTTGAGGCAGACCGCCAGGAACAGCCCATGAAGTTTGCGCCGAATACGGCATAGCGCACGGACGCGGCATTGTGCATCGTCATCATGCACAAATACACCGCGCAGTCGGATACGACCGCGCCCCAGACCAGCATCCGCACCGGCAGCTTCCGCGAAACCGCGCCGAATGCAAGCAGCCCGACCAGCGACCCCGCCGCACCCCATTTGTCTAGCCTGCCGATGAAGTCTTTGGACAAGTGCAGCACATCGGTCTGATAGAACACAGACGCCGTCATCAACAGCGGCGTGACATACAGGTAAAACAAGAACGCCGTGATGACCCACAGGCCCGGCGTCCGGGCGGCGTCTCGCAGGGCGGCCCGCGTCCCTTCCCGCTCGGCGTTCTTTGCGGCAAGCCGCGCCGCCGTTTCTTCCGCCGTCGCCCGGCCTGACGCGACCGGCCGGTCGTCGAGCAGCAGGGACAGCGGCACAAACGCCAGCGACAGCAGCGCGGCGACGCCAAACGTGTGCGAATACGTCCAGTTCTGCGTGACGTAGCCGTCCAGGTTGCCGGTATAAATCAAGCTGAGGGCCAGCGGCGTGAATTGCGACAGCGCTTGCAGCGGCCCGAACGTCCCGGTCCGGTTGCCGACCGAGACCATCGCCGCGTTAATCAGAACGCTTGCCATCGCGCCGCCGGACCCGGCGATGAGGAGCAGGCAGACCAGCACCGCGTAATGGTAGTGGTGCAGGGACATCAGCCCGGCATAACCGAGCGCCTGCACCACGGACGCTAACGCAAAATAGGTGCGCCGGTGCCAGCCGAAGAGGGGATAGAAGTCCGACAGGCCGCCCATAAACGGCTGCAAGTAGGCGGGGATATTGATGATCAGCGCCAGCGTTCCCACTGCGCCCGCGCTCAGCCCCAGCACGTCCTTGTATAAAAAGAGCTGCTTATTCGCCGTAATCGCGCCCAGCACTCCAAGAAGCGCCGCCGTCGCGGCGATTAAAAACACCGTCCGCCGGAGCGCGTCCCGCGAGACATTGCCGTGAGCAGACAGTGGCCGTTCCAAAACCGTCATCCCGCCGCCTCCGGTTTTGCCGACAGCGGCTGCATACTTTTAGCCCAGCGCGGCAGCCAGAAAATGAGCAGGCCGGCAGGGATGGTCAGGGCCAGGCCCCACCCGTTCAACGCAAACCAGCCGTAGGCGGTGCTGTGATGGGACGCCGGGCCGTAATGGTCATACAAAGTGCTGCCGACTTTCTCGCCGAGCGTCCCGGCGAGGCCAATAGCGGCAATCACCAGGCCATAAATTGTTCCCTCAATTTTGGGCGGGCAGGCGCGGGCCGCCAGAGTATACAGGCACAGCGAATACACGATGCCGAAAAACGACAGGGCAAAAGTCAAGACTTCGGCAGACAGCTTGTCATGCAGGGCAAAGTCCAGTGCGTACAGCGAGCAGTCCAGAAGCCAGGCTCCGAGAGAAACCGCGCGGATCGGCAGAAAGCGTGAGACGGCCCCGAAGGCGACAATTCCCAGCATCGCCCCGGCGGAGCCGAACTGGCCCAGGTTTCCGATGAACTGCTTGGAGAAATGCAGCGTGTCCACCATGTAGTAAAACTGAGCCGTGTTGGTCCCCGGCGTGAAAATCAAATAGAAAACAAACGCGACAATGGCCCAGAGGCCGG
>JAABUO010008539.1_pt1 | contig 11567 bp, 14 predicted proteins | sample 5559291 | NCBI WGS metagenome assembly JAABUO01 (sample SAMN10711878, study PRJNA513372) | rock metagenome | isolation source: Antarctica rocks | place: Antarctica: Victoria Land, Finger Mt sud | reverse complement strand
AACCTGGGCGCGTTCGCCATTGTCGCCCGCGTGGGCCGCGACCTGGACGCGTTCACCGGCCTCCTGCGCGCGTCGCCGTGGACCGGCGCGGCCATGGCGATCTTCCTGTTCTCGCTCGTCGGCGTGCCGCCCCTGGGCGGCTTCTTCGGCAAACTGCTGCTGTTCGGCGCGGCGATCGATGCGGGCTATAGCTGGCTAGCCGTGATCGCTATCCTCAATAGCGTGCTCTCGCTGGCCGTCTATCTGCGCATTATCGTGCCGATGATCAGACCGCCAGAGTCAGTATCTACCACCACGCGCGCGATTGGGACGGTGTGGGCGATCTCCGTCGTGTTGACGTGGGCCGTGGGACTGGGGGCGCAGGTCGTAGTGGGACACATCACATGAGTGGAGAGGCGGATGCGTCATATTGTCGGCGGGTGGAGTAGATGGCGCGCGGGCGACGGGGCCGGACGCACGCTCCGGGGGTGCGACGAGGGCGCGCGCGTGCGGCGGGGGCGTGGCCATCGGAGCGGCCAGCTATTGAACCACGCGCCAAGCGGCGGGCACGCGAACAGGCCATCCGGGAGTTGCGGGCGCGGGAGCGCCGCGAGGTTATCGGCCTGATCGTGGAGGTCGCTGCCATGGTCGGGGTGATCGTCATCGTGATCGTCGTCGTCGTTGTGTTGGCCCACGCGGGCCAGCGATAACGACCACGACCACGACCATGACCACGAGGAGGGGGTACCCACACGGGCGAGGCCACGCCCGCGCCGCAGCAGACCCTCGCCTGCCGTCTGGCCGCCGTCGCCGTCCCGTTCGGGGTCGCCGCCTCCCCCGATTTGACGATCCTCCCCGTGGCCCTGGCCGCGAGCGCGGTCGGACGGGGCGCCGTCGTCGGCGTGATCGTTGTGTTCGCGCTCTTGACCATGGCCACGTTCATCGGGCTCACCGTGCTCGCCACGCTGGCCGGCTACCAGATCAAGGGGGAGTGGTTGGAGCGCCACGCCACCACCATCACCGCCGTCGTCCTCATCGCGATCGGCGTCGTGGCCTACATCGGCTTTTAAGACAAGGATGGCACTCCTTCTCACATGGTGACGATTAGGCGCGCGCGTTGTCCCCCACCTTCGGGGTGTCCACCCGCCGGAAGACGGCCCAGAGCGTGAGATCGTAGGCGACCTTGATCCCGCCCGCCAGCACGAACGGCAGCCCGAGCACGAGCAGCGGCCCCTGCAACAGCAGCCCGCTGAGGATCGGGCTGCTGGCGGAGCCGGCGCTGCGGGCCAGCGACGTGACACTGGCGGCGGCCGTGCGCTCCTCGGGGGCGACGAGCGCCATGGTGTAGGCCTGGCGCGTCGGCACGTCCATCTGCGAGAGCATCTGGCGCGCGAGCAGCACGGCGGCGGCTAGCGGGAAGGTCGGCATGACGGCGACCAGGGCCAGGAGCACATTGGAGGGCAGATGCGTGAAGACCATCGTATTGAGCAGCCCGAAACGCCGGGCCAGGGGTGCCGCGGCCAGGAACGAGAGCGCCGAGAGCGTGTTGGCCCCGAAGAACAGGGCCGCCAGGGGGGCCAGCGGGACTCCGAAACGCAGGTGAAAGAACAGGACCATCAGGCTCTGCACGGTCAGGCCACCCGCCAGGGCGTCCACGCTGAAGAGCGCGGACAGGCGCACGATGATCCCCCGTGAGCGGCCGAGGGGCGGGACCAGTCTCTGCCATCCCCTAACCACGCTCCGCAGGGGCAAGACCGTCGGTTCCGGTTCCACCTGAGGCGAAAGGCGGCGCACCAGCAGGACGACGATGAGGGACACGAGCGTGTAGAGCCCGAACAGGAGGCGGACGCCGATGGCAAGGGGCACGCCCGCATGCGTCAGCAGGTCGGGGAGGCCCGCGACGAGCGCGCCCCCCGCGGCCGCGCACGTCGCGACGAGGTTATAGCGCGCGAACAAGGCGGTGCGCCGCTCCGGCGCGCTCGTCTGCGTCAGCATGGCCTGCTCGATCGGCAGGAACGGGGCGGTTTCCGAGCCGGAGGTGCCCAGGGTGCCGACGAAGGCGGCCACGAGCAGCACCGGATAGACCGCCGTCAGCCCGAAGACGGCCCCGGTGGCGGCCATCAGCAGCGCCAGGACGACGAGCGTACGCCGACGCCCCCAGCGGTCGGCGTAGACGCCGATGAGGTAGGTGCCGCAGAAGTCGCCGACCAGCGACACCGTGATGAGGGCGCCGATGGCCACCGGCGTCAGGCCCGCCGCGCTCAGGGCCACGCCCAGCAGCACGGCGAGCAGGCCATAGCCGAACGAGCGCAGCCCCCGCGCCGCGATGATGAGCCGGGCATCCGTCGCATTGTCCCGTCTACGCGCTGGCACCGGCTCCGCCTCTGTCGTGGTCATACGCCGCTTAGGCCGTGGGCTCCGACGCCTGCTGCTGGCAGAAGGCGTACAGCGCGTCGTACATGGGCGTTTCCAACGCGATCTTCTTGTGGTCGTCCTTGCCGTGTAGCTGGGCGAAACCGTAGGCGATGGCCTTGAGGCCGCGGCCGTAGGGCGAGGTGTCGACATCCGCGCTGACGTCGGCGGCATGCACGATCTTGGCGAGCTCGACCAGGCCCGTGTCGCCCATCAGGTTGTGCTTGAGCATGATCGACTCGAAGGAGCAGCGCCCGTCCACATGGCCCAACTCGATGTCGGGCACGTCGTAGGGGGTTGCACCCTCGCGCGCGGCCACGGTCATGACTTGGTCGGCCGGGACGTAGAGGAACTCGGCCTCGTGATCAACGAAGCGCTTGATCAGCCACGGGCAGGCGATGCGGTCGACGTTGGCGTTCTCACGGGTGATCCACTTCATGACGGTTCTCCTCAACGTACTCATTACTCTGCGATCATTGGCGTGTGTCGTGCGGGCGGTGGACGGCGCTACGCTCCTTCATCTGCCACGGGGGCGGCGGCCTCGTCGGCGAGCTGCGCATAGAGGGCGTCGTAGAGCAGGGCGCCGCGCTCCAGGGCCACCCGGTCATCGGGGCTGATGGCGCGCAGGCCGCGGCACAGCAGATCCAAACCGGGCGCGACCGGCGCGACCGCGACCTCCTGCACCACGTCGGCCTCGTCCACGATGCGCGCCATGCGCTGTAAGACGGGATCGCTCAGCCCATACTCCCGCAGCATCGTGTGGAAGGTGCAGTGCCCGCGTCGATGCGAGAGGCGGACCCCTGGGATGTCGAAGGGCTCCGCGCCGTCGGGGAGCGGCCTGTAGCCCGCCGGCACGAACAGGAACTCCGCCTCGGCGTCGATGAAGCGGCGGATGAGCCAGGCGCAGGCCATGCGATCCACCGCGACACGCTCCCAGGTCACCCATCTCATACGTCCTGATCTCCTCTCGCCGTGAGCAGGGCCGTCCGCACCCGCTGGCCCAGGTCGGACTGGAAGTAGTCTTGTCCCCGCGCTTGTTGATAGCGCCGGGAGAGCGCCGCCAGGTCGGGGTCCGCGCCCTCCACGTCGGCCAGCAGCGCGTAGTACTCCCCCTCGACCTGGGCCAGGAATCGCCGCACCAAAGCATCGTCCTGCCCGGCCAAGGTGAGGCGCGCCTCCCACACGGAGGCCTCGCCCCCCTGTTCGCCGATCTCCACGGCCAGCCATTGGAACTCTTCTTGTGTACGTGGCGTGGCCGGCAGCACCCACACCGCGTCCTGCATCAGCAGCGCCCCCAGGCGCTTGAGCTTGCGCCAGACGTAGACGCGTGGGGCGCTCGGCTCGCGTGGGATCTTGTAGTGCAACAGGACCCACGTCTGCATGCGTCCACTCCTCTACGCCCGATAGATGCCGTAACCACGGTTACATTATGCGCTATACTGGACGCACAGGCAAGGGAGCCGCGCCCGGTTGATCGAGAGGGAGAACAATATGACGCTCCAGTTTCGCCAGGCCATCGACCTGCCACCGCACGAGACCGGCGGTTTCGACCACGCCGATGTCCACCGGCCGAGCGGGCGGGTGTTCCTGGCCCACACGGCCCTCGGACAGGTGGACATCATCGATGGCGGCGCGGGAACGTATGTGGCCGCGACGCCGGACTGCCCCGAGGCCAGCGGCGTGCTGTGCCCGCCGGACACCGACCTTGTCTTCGCGGCCGCACGCGGGGCGGGCCGGGTGCTCGTGCTGGAGGCTCCGACAGGGACGCTGCTGCGGACGCTGGACGCCGGGTCGCGACCCAACGGCCTAGCATGGGACCCCACTCGGCAGCGCCTGCTCGTGGCCGATGTGCAGGACTATCAGGCGCGCCTCCTCGACCCGGAGACGGGGCGCGTCGTGACGGCAGTGGAGTTGCCGGGCCGGCCGCGCTGGTGCCTGTACGACCGCCAGGGCGACCGCTTCCTCGTCAACATCGCCGATCCGGCGCGCGTCGTCGTCCTGTCCGCCGACACGTTGACGCCCGCGCCGCCCCTGCCCGTGGCGCACCAGGGGCCACACGGCTTAGCGCTCGACGACGCGACGGGGCGCCTGTTCGTCGCCTGCGACAGCGAGGATCTGGCCGTGCTGGACCGCGTCTCTGGCGCGGTGCTGCACACCCTCCCAATCGCGGGTCCGCCCGACGTGCTGTGGCTGAACGCGTCGCGCCAGCGCCTCTACATCGCGATGGGCTCACCCGGCGTCGTGCAGGTGCTGGACACGCGGACGATGACCCTGGTCGAGGCGGTGAAGACGGAAGAGGGCGCGCACACGCTCACCTTCGACGAGGACCGGCAGCGGCTCTACATCTTCCTTCCGCGGAGCGGCCGGGCGGTCTTGTACGACGAGATGTAAGCGGGGCGACGCCCCCGTGTGCTACGCGGCCGTTGCCTGGAGGAGCGCCACCATGTATCACCCGACTGCCCCGACCTGTTACGACATGAGCATGCAGCCAGATAAGGACGGGGGACTGGATAACGAGTCACCCATGACAAAGGTTATGTCTAATCCTCGCGTGGGGCTCGACAGCGGCGAGGTAAATAGAGATAGCCTCTCACTCTATGCGCTGTTCACGGCATCTCACACGCATTCGACAGGATCGGACCGTCGTTCGTTTCTAGCCCTCACTACATGGGTAGGCCGCGACCCATTGACAAGCATCAATTGCTTGTGGTATCGTGTGGGCATGGACACACGCATGCTGACACACTCGCTACCGATCCGGCACAAGAACGACCCGTGTTGCGGCCCGGTTGAGGCTCCAAGCCTCACTCAGGAGCAAACAGCGATCCTGGCCGACCGACTCAAGGCGCTGGGCGACCCGACACGGCTGCGGATGCTCGACCTGCTGGCGCAGCAACCCGAGCCCATGTGCGTCTGCGACCTCACGCCACAGTTCAGCCAGAACCAGCCCACGATCAGCCATCACCTCAAACTCCTGCGCGAGGCCGGCCTGATCGCTGGCGAGAAACAGGGTATATGGGCCTACTACCGGGCCACCGAGCAGGGAAAGAGAAGCCTCGCCGCCATCAAGACGCTCACCTAACGCCTTTTTTTGCCCCTATCTATCGACATTTGTCGATAAGGAGACTGCCATGCGCCACTTACTGACACACCTACGCACCCGTAACACCGCCCGCGCCATCGCCGCGACCACATTCTGCGACGCGTGCAGCGAGGTCTGCACGCCGGCGTGCCGGCACGAAGCCCTGGGCGAGCGAACCTACCTCAAGGCACTGGAAAGTGTCCTGTACCGCCACTGACCACACCAACGCGCCCCACGACCACCGTGCGAGAGACCGAGTGATAGGAGGATAGGATGAGCCAGGACACGACGACAGGGATCAGTGCAGCGGAAACGATTATGGAGCGGGTGCGTGAGCGATACGCCCGCGCGGCCCAGAGCGTGCAGGCCGGGAGAGGCAGCGCGTGTTGCTCCGGCGACTGTTGCTCCGATGGTGAGACCGACGACCCCGTGACGAGCAACCTCTACGACGCGACGCAGACGGAGGGTCTGCCGGAGGATGCGGTGCTAGCCTCGCTCGGCTGCGGCAACCCGACCGCGCTGATCGACCTGCGCGCAGGGCAGACCGTGCTTGATCTCGGCTCGGGCGGCGGGATCGACGTGCTCCTCTCGGCCCGGCGCTTAGGGCCGACCGGCTTCGTCTACGGGGTGGACATGACCGATGAGATGCTGGCGCTGGCCCTCAAGAACAAGGCCACGGCCGGTGCGACCAACGTGGCCTTCCTCAAGGGGCGCATCGAGGAGGTCCCGCTGCCGGCCAACTCCGTGGACGTGGTGATCAGCAACTGCGTCATCAACCTGGCCGCCGATAAGGGCCTCGTGCTGCGCGAGGCATTCCGCGTGCTCACGCCGGGCGGCCGCTTCGCTGTCAGCGACGTGGTGGCCGACGGACCGGCGCCTGCGGAGCTGCGCAACAACATGCAGGCGTGGGTCGGCTGCCTCGCCGGCGCGCTGGAGATCGACACCTATAAGGCGTTGCTCGTCGAGGCTGGCTTCGCGGACGTGGACGTTGAGATCACGCGGCGCTACACGGTGGCCGAAGCGGGGCTAGACCCGCGCACGTTACCCGCGGGCTGGCACGAGGGCGACGGCAAGCTCGCCAGCGCCTTCATCCGCGCGACCAAGCCCCTCTCCGCAGCGGCGACGCCGGCAACCGGGGCCAGCACCCGAGAGGTCCCCATGGCGCGGACGGGGGGCTGCTGCTGCGGGGACGGGGGGTGCGCCTGTGGCTAACGCGGCGATCCGCGAGCGGCCGGCGACAGTGCGCGCCGTCGTCGGCAATCTCTCCCTGCTCGACCGCTTCCTGCCGGTGTGGATCTTCGTGGCGATGGGGCTCGGCCTCGCGCTCGGCGTTCGCGTGCCGGGGCTGCCTGCCGCGCTCAACGCGTTGCGGGTGGCCGACGTGTCTCTGCCCATCGCCGTTGGGTTGATCCTGATGATGTACCCGGTCCTGGCGCGCGTGAAATACGAGCAATTGGGACGCTTCCGCCAGGCGCGTCAGTTGTTCGGCGTCTCGCTACTGCTCAACTGGGTGATCGGTCCGCTGCTGATGTTCGCGCTGGCCTGGATCTTCCTGCCCGACCTGCCGCAGTATCGCACGGGACTCATCCTCGTCGGCCTGGCTCGCTGTATCGCCATGGTGCTGATCTGGAACCAGATCGCCGGCGGGGATCGCGAGGGCGCGGCCGTGCTCGTCGCCCTCAACAGCGTCTTCCAGATCGTGGCCTACGCCGTCTACGCCTATTTCTTCCTGGCCGTGCTGCCGGTCTGGCTGCACCTGGGGGCGGCCCAGACGGTCCACATCGCCTTCGGGGATATCGCACGCAGCGTGCTCATCTTCCTGGGTATCCCGCTCGTCGCCGGCGCGCTCACGCGCCTGGTCGGGGTGCGCGCCAAGGGGCGGGCCTGGTACGACGACGTAGCGATGCCCCGGATCGCGCCGCTGGCGCTGCTCGCCCTGCTGTTCACCATCGTCGTGATGTTCAGCCTCAAGGGCAGCGTGATCGTGGCCCTGCCCGGCAACGTGCTGCGCATCGCGCTGCCTCTACTCGTCTACTTCGCGCTCATGTTCGGGGCCTCGTTCTGGTGGGGCCGGCGCGCGGGCTTCTCCTACCCGGAGACCGCGACGCTCTCCTTCACAGCGGCGGGCAACAACTTCGAGCTAGCCATCGCCGTCGCGATCGGCACGTTCGGGATCGCCAGCGGCCAGGCGCTCGCGGCCGTGGTCGGCCCGCTGATCGAGGTCCCGGCGCTCGTCGGGCTTGTCTACGTGGCGCTCTGGCTCGGGCGGCGGCTTCGCTTCGGGCGGACGCGCGTCGCGGTGACGCCGGCCGGCGAGGTGTAGCCATGGCCGACCGCAGGCGTATTCTGTTCCTCTGCACGCACAATTCGGCGCGCAGTCAGATGGCCGAAGGGCTGCTGCGCCACCTCGCCGGTGACCGCTTCGACGCCTATTCGGCCGGGACCGAGGCGACGGCGGTGCGGCCCCCGGCGGTCGGGGCCATGGCCGAGCTGGGCATCGACATCTCCGGCCAGGAGAGCAAGACGCTCGACCGCTACCTGGGTGAGCCGTTCGACGCCGTGGTCACCGTCTGCGACCAAGCCAACGAGGCGTGCCCCGTGTTCTTGGGCGTGACGGAGCGCCTGCATTGGAGCTTCCCCGATCCCTCGCGGGCGACGGGGACGGAGGAGGAGCAACGGGCCGTCTACCGGGGCGTGCGCGATGCCATCCGGGCGCGGATCGAGCGAGACCTGATCGAGATGGATGGAGCAATCCTGTGATACACACCTTCCTGCTGACGGCCCTCGGCTACGTGCGCGAGATCGCGGAGATCGTCGTGCTCGGCTTCGTCGTCGCCGGCGTCATCAACGCCGTGGTCAACAAAGATGCCGTCGCCCGCTACCTCGGCGGCAATCTCGTCCTCTCCAACCTGCTCGGGGCCACCATCGGCGTCGTGACGCCCCTGTGCTGCTGCTCGGCCATCCCCACGGCCATGGCGCTTTACCGCGCCGGTAGCCGGCGTGGCCCGGCCTGCGCCTTCCTGATCGCGACACCCTGGTTCAACTGGTACGGCCTAGCCGCCCTCGTGATCTTCCTGGGGCCGCGCGTGGCGCTAGCCGTTGCCGGATCCGCGGTGCTGATCGGGTTCGTGGCTGGCGTGCTCATCGACCTGATCGTGCCGCGTCAGGCCGTCCCCGTCGCGATCCCCGTCGCCCTTGCCACGCCAAGCTGCGGCTGCGGGGAGACCTGCGGCGACACGACGAGTGCCGCCGCGACCCCACGCTTGTTCGACCTCACCGACCCCCGGGGCAAGCTGCGCGCCGGGGTGCGCTTCGCCCTCGACGCGCTGCGTGAACTGGGGCCATGGATGCTCTTCGGTGTCGTGCTCGGCGCGGCCATCGAGACCTTCGTGCCGGAAGAGACCTTCACCCACTACCTGGGCGGGACCAGCCTGCTCGGGCTCCTGGCGGCTCTTGTGGTCGCGGGGCTGTTCTCGGCCGACAGCCTGGGCACGCTGCCCTGGGTGCAATCGCTCCTCGGCAAGGGCCTTGGGGCCGGCAGCGCCATGACCCTGCTCGTCGCTGGCGTCGGGACCAACATCTCCACCCTCGGCCCGGTGGCGCGCGTCATGGGGCGACAGACCGCCGTCCTCTATGCGATCTGTGTGGTTGGACTGACAGCCGTCGTCGGGCTCACCCTCAACCACACGATCTAACAGCGCACGCGACCTCTCCTACTGCCTACCCGCGTGTCATGGACGCCTCAGCCACAGGTCGCAGGGTCGGCCTGCTGCCCGTTCATGCACACGTCACCGCTGCCGTCCTCACCCCGCAGTAGGGACATGAAGGCGCGTTCAGCCCGCGTCAGCCGCCGCCCACGTTGGCGCGCGATTTGGAACTGTCGGCGCATGCCCAGGCCGTCGACCCGTGCGTGCGCCAGCCGACCGGCGGACACATCGTGATCGACGGCGCAGGCGGAGACGAAAGCGATGCCAAGGCCGGCCGCGACGGCTCCCTTAACCGCCTCCGTGCTGCCCAACTCCATCCCGATTTCCATCCGCACACCCGCCCTCGCCAGGGCCTGTACGGTCACGTCGCGCGTCGCCGAGCCGTGCTCCCGCGCGATCAACACCTCGGCCGACAACACCTGTGCCGCGACCGTGGTCCCCGCCAGCGCATGGCCCGGCGGCACCACGAGTACGAGGGCATCGTCGCGGTACGGTTCCACGTCCAGGTCGGCGTCGTCGAGCGGTTCACCGATCAATCCCAGGTGCAGTTCCCCATGGCGTACCCGGTCCGCGATCTGCCGGGTGTTGGCGATCTCAACCACGATCCCCACACCGGGGTAGTGGCGGCGGAACGCGCCGAGGACGGCGGGCAGCAGATAGTCGCCGATCGTGGTGCTCGCCCCCACGCGCAGCCGCCCACTCCGGAGACCCCGCAGGTCCGCCATCGTGTCGTCCAGTTCCCCGGTGAGCGCAAGCACCCGACGCGCGTAGCTCTGGACGAGGCGGCCGGCCTCAGTGAGCCGGACCCCGCGCCCGGCTCGCTCGAACAACGGCGTGCCGTAGTACCGCTCCAGGTCGCGCACCTGGGCCGAGAGGGCCGGCTGGCTGATGGTGAGGGCGACGGCGGCGCGCGAGAAGTGCTCGTGCTCGGCCACGGCCGCGAAGGCGCGCAGCTTATTGAGATCCAGCCAGCCTGCTCGCCCGGTCTTGTCTCCCGTCATCTGCGCCCCTCCCATCAATAACCTACCGTTATGATACTCATCCAAACAGTGTATTGGACAGATCAATGCGGCACGGGCTACGCTTGGCGTGGGACAACAAACGGGCCTGAACACCACAGAACAGAGGAGCGCCAGCCCTAGCCCGCACCTCGCGCGTCGTGCACGGTCGCGCAGGCGAAGGACGATGACTCATGAGATATGTGCCCTCGCTCCTCATCATCGGTCTCGGTGGCGTCATCCTCGCCGCCGGCTCCATCGTTGTCCCGGTGGTCGGACACGCTGCCGCGCCGCCGATCTATACGGTCGCCCAGGTGCAGCGCGGCGTCCAGCACGACCCGCGTGCGTGGGCGGGGCGGACCGTCCGGGTGCGGGCCATGGCCGGCACGCGGTACTGCGCGGATCGCGCGGGCCGGCACTGTGTCGTGGAGATCGGCGATGCGGGGTCGCTCGACGCACCAGCCCCGCTCGCCCTCGGGACGGAGGACGCGGTCCTCTCCGTCCTGCGGCGACTCCCGGTCGTAGGAGCGTCCGTCCCGGGGCCGCAGATCCTCCAGGCCGGGCGTACGGTGGTGTATCGCATCATCGTCCTGGCCCGCCCCGTCTGTGCCGTGCGGCCGTGTTCAGACGCGGGGTACCCGGCCACGCGTCTGCTGCTGGTTGATGCAGCGCCCGCGCCCGCGAATCGTTGAAGGAGCGCTGACGATGAGCCAAGAGAGCATACCCGTCGAGCCGCCGATGGATCACGCGATTCTGCGGCGACAACAAGAGCATTGGACGCACACTTTCGCGACCCATCCCGATATGTACGGCACGGAGCCGAGCGCCCCCGCACGGGCAGCCACCACACTGTTCTGGGCCGAGGGCGTCGCGACGGTCCTCGAACTTGGCGCGGGCCAGGGGCGCGACGCGCTGTTCTTCGCGCGTCAGGGCTTCCGCGTGCAGGCCCTCGACGTCGTGGCGGACGCGACCGCGGCTATTGAGGTGAAGGCCGCCGCCGCAGGGCTCGCCGCAGCGCTCACCGCCCTCCGTCATGACGCGCGCGACCCCTTGCCCTTTGACGCCGGCGCGTTCGATGCCTGCTACGCGCACATGCTCCTGTGCATGGCCCTGACCAAAGCCGAGATCGAGCGCCTGGTGGGCGAGGTGCGGCGGGTGCTGCGGCCCGGTGGCCTGTTCGTCTACACGGTGCGCGGCACCGCCGACGCCCACTACCGGGCGGGCATCGCCCGTGGTGACGACATGTACGAGCACGGCGGCTTCATTGTCCATTTCTTCAGGCGTGCGTTGGTGGAGTGTCTGGCCACCGGGTGGACGCTCCTCGACGTGACCGACTTCGAGGAAGGCGAGTTGCCCCGGCACCTGTTCCGCGTGACCATGCGCCGCGGC
>JAABUO010008538.1_pt1 | contig 11568 bp, 16 predicted proteins | sample 5559291 | NCBI WGS metagenome assembly JAABUO01 (sample SAMN10711878, study PRJNA513372) | rock metagenome | isolation source: Antarctica rocks | place: Antarctica: Victoria Land, Finger Mt sud | reverse complement strand
GCGCAATCGGTTTGCCTGGGCATGCTGCTGCACATATGACTGACATTTGGTTGTGCAGGCCAGTGAGCTGGGACAGTGGGGCATTGCACGGCATGCCTATGAGTCTGGCCTGAGATGCAGTCCTCAACATTATATCATCCAGAACAAACTGCTGGAAGTCCTCTTGCAACTTGCTGACTGGCAGGCTGTATCCTCAGTGCTGGATCACATCTTGAGGCAAAACCCAGCCAATGTGCGTGCTGTCAAAGTGTTCTCTGCAATCTGTGGCACTGATCTAGCTGTTCAACGCAAGAGGCCACGCACCTTTCAGATTGACGCCTCAGAATCACGTGATGAGCTTGCTCAGCTCCAACCTCAGCTCAAACGCAGGCATGTGACACATGCTGACCTTTCCACAGAGCAAATGCTGTTGCAGCACAGCATTAACCCCTCTGCGATGACATGGCAAAGTGTGACTAAGGCATTGGCAGCTAGCTTGAGAGCAGCTGCTGACAAGGGATTGCCAGCAGCATGCAAGGTTGTCTTCTTCTTGCCAGATGCGCTCAACACAGGCAGTGAAACAGGCATGGTAGCCAGTCCACCAGCTGCAGACGCCTCAGCTAGTCAGGCAGAAGCAGGCAGCTTGGTGCTAGACTTGGGGGAGTCAGACCATGTTACGCCTGCAAAAGTCAGCGAGCAGGCTCAGCAGCATGAAACAGAGGCTGCAAGGTCCAAACCAATCTCTGTGCCTGCTGCATTACCACAGCGAGCTTCAAGAAGGCTTGGGTCTAGCAGGTGAACCATGTCAGAAGTCATGTGGTCATGACCAGCACCAGCTGCAAATGTTGTCTGCATCATGGGCCAGTGTTTGTCTTGACATGTAAATTGCATGTCAGCCTTTATTGTAAACACTTCCAACTTCTCTTATCAAACCTTGTAGGAACTTGCTACTGATTGTCGTGCACTTTTGCATCATCAATAGCACATCCCTTCATGTGTGACTTGTGTCTTCTGCTGTGCAGGGCGGTAACGGAAGCAGCGTCTGATCATGAGTCTCCGGAGCCTACCAAGAATGTGGTGGAGCTTCTGGCTCCCTTTTTTTGTCCACAGCCACAGTGTACAGGCACTCAGCCTGAAAACGCATCTGATGCTCTTCATACGGCTGGTAGCACAGCAGCAGCAAAGAACAGTCAGCAATCACTGGAACAGGAAACGCACGCAGTGCGCCAATTTGTCGAGCAACATTCTGGGAACAGCGGCTTGTATGCAGTCGCCGTTGCTCTGCTTGATCTGGTACTAGGGGGTGAAGCAGTGTACGCACTGTCAAGCATGGCACAGGAGCTCATGGATTTGGAAATCCTAGTCAGAGGTAGGGGTAACACACTGCTGATGTATGGACACCAGCAACCATCCAGTACCTGCCTGATTTGAGACAGTGCTTGTACTGAAGTCAAGCATTGCTTTGACCCTGCTGCAGCATTGCCTTCTGGATAGACAGCAATGCATACGCCTGTATACACTTTGGCAGGCTGTTACGGTCACTTTGACCTTCATGTTGTTCCTTTGGGCATTCAGGATGCTTTGAAGCCATTCACATGTGTGCACAAGCTTGTTGACTTCAGCGTCAGTATGCAGGCTGGTATCGCAGTCCTGCCGTGTCCTTAGCACTTGCAGAGCTGTACTTCCATGCTGCTGTGGCGCATTCTTTTAAGCGGGACAGCAGCAAGAAGACCAAGTCAAGTGCTCAGCAAAGCCAGCATGAGCAGCTGCTACAAGGTTGCACTGCAAATGTAGGCATGTTTGAGTCAGCATTGTTTCAGCAGCAGCTGAGTTTGTCCGCAACTGCAAGTCAGAGCAGTGCATTAGCGCACACAGAGGCAGCAGGTGCAGCCACACAGCCTGCACAATCAGCCAGCCATCTGCTTGTGCGCTACCATTGGCTTGGCGCATGTGTGAGCCAGCACTTGAAGCGTTTCGAGGATGCCGCTCAGCAGTATGAGGCCTGCAAGGCCGGTTTGACCATGTTGACCCAGACTCCAGAGCAAGCAAGATACACAGAGCCTGTCCCTGCTGGGGCACCTGCCATTTCCGCTGAATTGGTGGACACTCGCTTAGACGCTCTCAAGCTGATCATTGTTGTTGAAGATGGCCGCAAATGCCTTGATGAGGGCCGCCACTCGGAGCTAGTTTCTCGTTTGGCTCCAGTCTTGCTGGCTAGCAACACCAGCAAGGTACCTTTGGATGTGGCACAACAACTGGTGGGATTGGATCTATTACAGGTGCGATGCTCACTGCTAAGCATCATAATGTGATGAACATGTTTGTGTTGTATGGCAGTTTCCATCAGTTGCCACTTTTGGGAAGTAAGTGCATGGCTGTCAGCAGCCAATGTTCCATCATGGCCAACCTTGAGCATTGCACGTGTGTACTTTTGCTGTAACACAAGTCAGGTAGTGTCTGCGGGTGCAGTAGCTTGTTGATGATGTGCAGGAAGCCTCAACAGGTCCTGATGCATGGCAGCTGCATCTTCAATGCCTGCTTGCAAAGGCATCCCTACAGCTACCGCCGCAGCCACAAGGAAAGAGCATCCAGGAAGGTCTGGCTGACCCACAGCTGCTCCCAACCCATGCTCACTTTGCAGTGATGAACTCCTTGTCAGACGCCTTTGCAACCCACCTGCCTCACTGGCAACAGAAGCTCAAGACAGCAGATGTCACTGGGGCTAGGGCCCTGGACGGCCTGCTGGCAAAGCTGCAGTGGCAGCTGCTAGGAGTGGTCAGGACACTTTACTGCTCACTGGCCAGAAGCTTTTCAACTCACTCCCCTACCCGCAAGACACTTGACGTCAAGGTAAAAGTGCATTTTGTGAGTTTTAAGCTCCATGTGTGAGATGATACACGCTGGCTGCAGTGATTGCGAGCTATGCAACGCAATTTGCCACCATTTTTGTTTTTGCAAGCAAAGTGTGAGTGTGTCGCATGGTCTTGATACAGAAACCACGCAGCAATGCCAGCATGCTGACAGTTTGGAATTGTCACATGGATACTACAGTCTGTGCTGAGCCCTTGATGCTGCATGAGAAGCTGTCAACCTTTCCATGTGGTGCAGGAGCAGCAACAGCAGCTGGGGCTGCTACATGCCTTTCAGTTGTTGCTGACACTGCGCCAGCTCGACTCCAGACTGTCTTGTGACCAGCACAGCCAGGTGCAGCTGCTGAGCACAGGTGCTGGCATCTTTGTGGACACTGCCGTTATTGGCCTAGCACATGGCTCCTACCTGAAGACTTGCCTCGTGTCTCTAGCTCCCTTCTTTGCTGGTGAGCCTGTATCTGGTGGTGTTGCCTGTGTCTGCTTGTTTAGGAATGCTGCAGAGCCTGCTTGTTAGGAAGCAGATGTGGAGCATCTGGCTGCAGAGCAACATTGCACTCCCTTCTGCCAGTATTGCCAACATGCATGCTGACAAGGTCGTGATGCGCTATAGACGCACCACAGGCATGATTCAATAACAAATTTTCAGTGTCTTCATTGCTAAACGGCACTGTGCAGACATTGCTCATCAGTGCCATGCAAATGGTGCTGAGGTGGCGGCTGAGCCTGATGTGGCCTTGGTGGGTGCAGCAGCACAATGCATACACCTGTTATACGGTCTGGAGCTGCCTGAGAGGGATTCAGGCTTCACTGATGGCTTCCAGGCAAGCCACTGAACTTGTGAGCTGACACTCAGGTGTTGTTGTGCATGTCTTGCCTGCATGCTGTTGTTTACTGTTCTGTTGAAGATGTAAACACCACATACGCATAGTGCAGTTTCAATAAGGTCAAAGGTGTGGTGCTATTTGCCAATATGCATGCATGGTACTGATTTTTCTGTCAGTGTGAGCAAAATCAATATCATGCATACTACTTTTGTCAGTGCGAGCAACGCTGTGCAGTGAGTACACTTGAGGTCCCAGCGTCAGGTCTGCAAATTTTGCACTGTCAACTCAATCAAAACTGTTGCAGGGCAAAACAGATAGGCAAGATCTGCCAACACGAGAAGAGGCTGTCTGTGTATGGACATACCTCTCACACTTTGGCCAGAATCTGACCAGCAGAAGCAAGTCCTTCATACAGCGCTTAGCAGGTACTCATACACCATAGATTGCTCTTGCTAGCGATTTGATGAGGAAATGAAATGTACCATCTGGCAAACCCATGCTGAGGTCACCTGAATGCACAGCCAACAAAACGGTCAGTGCATATACATACACACCGCCTGCAGAAGCCTTTCGCCTGCTGATTGCTCTACCTGTGTGCAGAGCTGCTGGCAGTCATCCAAGAGAAAGTGGGTCCCCCACCAGACTCTGTCCTGGCCCTGTTTGACCTGGATGCTCTTCTGGATGGCGCACTCCCGGCAGCCTTCAACACATCTGCTAATGCTGTGCCCTCGGCTACACCTTTGTCATTGCCCAAGTCAGACTCCCAGCAACCAGATGCACAGGCTACAAGCAGTGAAGCTATGCAGTCAGAAGCATCACACTACAGCGTGGACTTTGCAGCACTGCAAGAGGCTGTGCAGCAAGACCCAGACTCGGCTCTTCACTCACAACTGTACCATCTTCTAGCACAATGCCAGCCAGATGTGTCTGACCAGATGACTGAGAGTGTCATGATGCAGCAGGAAGGGCATGACCAGATTCTGCAGTATCTACACATCACCCGCTATGACCTCTGCTACCATCCTAAGCGATATGAGAGCTGGGAACGGACGCTGAGTAAGTCGCTTCCTACTGACTCTGTATTCTGAGAGGTCTTCAATTTGTCAACAAGTTCTTTTCAAGCCAAGACTTGATTGGGCGTCCTTGCACAAGCATTTGCACTTGCCACGGTGACCACATCTATGCAATAAGTGCAGAGTCAGGCAGGTGCAAAAGGTGCTTGTGGTCATCACACCAGATGCAATGCCTTGTCATGAACACTAGTTGCTGCACCCACCAATGCCATCTGTTCTTGCAGACACCTATCTGACAGCTGCCAGCTCCCTGGCAAGCATAGCTGCCAATCATGTCGCCACCCAGTTTGGGAATGAAGATCTAGCTATGACCCCAGAAAATTGGCAGGAACATCTAGAGCTGCAGCAGCGCTTCAGGTTGTACAGCTCTAGAGCCCTGGCGGCCATCGCGTATGCACAGCTGGCAGCAGCAGACATCTCAGATGCACAAGAGCGTTCTGGCAACTTGGCCTTCTTGGAGGAGCAAAAGGGCTCACTCCTCTTGGAGCAGATCCAAGATGCCCCACCCATGTACGACCAAATGAAGCACTGCCCAGACAGACACAGTGCTGCGTATCAGCAGGCTTGCACAGCAGGGTTGAAAGCTTTCCAGCGCGCTCAGCTGATTCTCCCTGAGGAGTGGACATTCCAGTTGTGTATTGCCAAAATGTTGCGGAAGCTGCACAAGGAGCCTGGACAGGTCCTGCATCATCTGGCTAATGCCTGCATGTTAGCCAAGCAGATGTTTGGAGGCAGCGTGGAGGCTATGTACCAGCTACACGCCATGCGACTTAAGCTTCTGCAGGAGGAGCAGCCTGACTTGCAGCTGCTTGGGTGTCACTGTTTCTTACCTGAAACACTATCAGCGTTGCTGTCAATCAACTCAGCACAAGAGCGGCCTCAGCTTGCTGGAACTAGTGCAAGCTTATCATCACTGTCAGCATCAGCAAGCAGCAGCCAGTTAAGTGATGGAGCGGATCTGATCTATGAGGATGCCATGAGCGCCATGGCCTTTTGCCTGGAGCAAAGCAAGCAGCACAGTCGGAATGGAAGTCACGAGACCTTCCACAAGGCCCACTACCGCAGAGCCCAGGCTTTGCGCTGGAAAGGGCAGCAAGAGCAGGCTCTGGCTGAGCTACAGCCCTTCTTCAAAAGCAAAGCCAGGCATGGCTTTGTCATCAACATGTTTATCATTCCTGATGGCATCAAGAAGGCTGCCAAGGTACTTTTGCCAGCTCTTTCTCATCTAGTCATGTGCATTCTATATACATCTGCACATGTTCAGTTGAAATGAGTGTTGCACTTTTAGCTGACTACAAGCTGACATGAGCTTCACCAGCTAACACATGGCTTCGTTATGTGATATAAATAATTATGGTCAACAAGATGTTGCACGTGGTCAGACTGCCGTCTGCATGATGCTTGAATATAGGTACCTCTGGCAAGCAACAATTTGTGTCACATGTGCATTGCAGGCATATGCAGCATTGGACAGTAAGGCTGCAGAGGACACTGCTGCAGATGAGCCCAAGGCTTCAGTGCCAGAGGAGCAGTGGGGTCACAAAGTGGCTTCTCTGGCAAACAATGGGATTGAGGAGAGCCCTCGCAAATTCCGGGCTCATGTCAGAAGAGCCTTGACCCTTTACATTCTGCTGTTGCGAGACACAGAGGATTTGGATGCATTGCGTGGTGTGGTTACCACATTGCGCACCAACTCCTTTGTCTCGTATGCTGACATTGGCAGGTAAGGAACGGCAGCTTGTCGTGCCTACACCTCATGACACCCTTGATGTGCTGTCACAGGCTGACAATGCACATAACATCCTGTGGCACTGCATTGTTAAATTGCTGCTCTCAACTGAAAGAACAGCCATTATACAGGCCAAAGCACATTGATGCACATGGACACACACAGCCTGCGCAAGCCTTTCACAGTGCTGTATAGCATAGCGCACTTGCTGAATGCTCCACCATCATGCAGGTGGGCATTCGGCATGTATGTCATCCACCTAACAGCAGCCCTTCGGCACCTCCAGTTGCCTTCTCCTAAACAGGCAGAACCTGGAACCCTTGCACTGCCTGGGGTTGCCCCTGCCACCCTCTTGCCTGGCGCTCAGCTTGCCGGGGATCAGCTTGATGCCAATCTGTTGGGCGCAGCTGCTTCGCCACCAATTCCACCTGTTGACACAGACATTCTAGAGAAAGCATACCAGCTGTACCAGGAGACTTGTCTGTCTTCAGACCCACTACACAGCTGGGCTGGACTTGTGGAGGATAGTTTGCATGTTGCACAGACTTTTCATGGGCCGAACATGAAAGAGCTGCTCGGCGACCATGCCATCGGCCCAGAGATGTTTTGCAAGTTTGCCATTGCATACATTCATACCTTGGGTGTGGCTGGCAGTGCTGACAAGCTCAGCAGCATACAGCAAACGACAAAACGTCAGCTGAGAAGGAGCAACGCCTCAACAGAAGCCTGCCAGTCATTGTATACAGCTGCAGCAGCTGCACTGCAAATGGCCTATGACAAGGAGCTGAGTCAGCTGGAGTCTAGCACACACAGGGCACTGCAAGGTGTACTTCAGCATTGTGATGTTGAGGATGCGGCCAAGAGAATTGAAGATGAAGTCTCAGAAGCTCCATCTGCACTTCATGCTCCCGTCAGTCCCACTTCTCATGGTGCCAACCAGCCCAATGCTGAAGCACAGTCTGCAAATGATGATGCAGCTGAGCCCATGGAGATTGCGACCCAGCCTGAGCAAGCAGGTTCAGCTGTCACAGACATGCCGCACAAAGAGCTGCTGGTAGGGTTGCTTGGACTTCTCAGGAAACTTCTTGCTTTATGGAAGGCTCTCGGGTCCAAGGGCGTAGACCTTCTGCAAGGATCAATAATCAGAGCTGATGTTCAAAGCAGCAATCTTTTGAGCAGGTGATGTTTTGCAAAAGATCATTTCAGAACACCCAATTTTGCCCTGATTCAGACAGCTGATTGCACTGTAGTGCATGTAAGTATGGCTTCAGCTGCAAATGGAATCACTACTGACTCAGCTGATCACCAACATGATCTGTTGACTTTCTGTGCATTGCTGCGTGCAGGGCTTACACAGCATATCTGCGCTTGAGCTTTCCCAGTGAGGCCTTTACACCTGTTCCAGCATCTGGTGCAGCCACCGGTGTTGATTTTCTGCTGCAACAGGTCAAGTCTGGAATTCAGGTTCCAAAGCCAGTCCAGCCAGAGGCCGGTGCACCAGAAGCAGATGTGATTCCTCACACTGCCCAGGCTCTGTTGAGCTGACAGCGTCTCCATCAGCTGTTTTGCATGGTATACTAGCCTGGGTGACAGCTCAAGGGACACTTACTGGCTGTTTGCAGCCTAATTGCAGGCATACGCCACTCAAAATTGCGTTTGCAACATGTGTCTATGCAGTACTGAGCTTGCTACGCTCAGTTTATACAGACTCAATTTATTCAATGACAACGTGCGTATTCACTTGAGTACAGGCCTGATTGTTCCCAAATGTGTTGTACAAGCAACCCATGTTTGATTGTAAATCCACCAATTGACTCATCAACCTTCTGCCACGTGCTTGAGAATGGTAATGCCTGATCCCTTGAGAAGCCAAAAAGCATCTTGCACACACAGAGGACATTGTCAATCAGCATTGTGAAGCTGTCAGGAAAAACAACAGATGCAGTCATGCTTCTACATATGTGTATGATGATGAAATAGTAGACATGCTGCGTAGTAACAGAAAATAGACGAAACAGGTACAAAAATGTGCAGCCTTGCTGTTGTGGTGTGAGCACAGCCACAGTTTGCAGCCTGTAGCCTAGCTAGCTTGCAGAATTGTATGTGGCGTGCATGGCTTGCCTCACAAAGCTGGCTTCAACAACCTGTCCAGTATAATTCTGGACAGGTTGCTGAAGCCTGCCTTGTGAGGATAGGAAGTTGCAAGCTGACCTGCTAGCAGAGGTGATAGCATACAAAGCAGAAATGAAGTTGGCCCCCAGAGGAATAGCAAATAGCAACAGACTGGCAATCCCGGTATTGAATCTAGTCTTGTATGCTTGCCACAGCAGCTGGGCAACAATGTTGATGCCATCAAAGCCGTTGTCTGGCTCAGTCAGTTGGTCCACATCCTTCAAAGCGTGCGCAGAAGGTCTGGTAACTCATGGCTCAAGAAAAGCAGACACAGTGAACAACATAAGCAGAACTAGAGTACTTGACATGGAGATGGCTTCGTGTTGCTGCCAGGAACTTGATTGCAACAGACCCTGGGCTCATCATTGTCATAAGTGCTGCTCAAACAAGGGGGGCATGGAGAGCACAAGCCGGGGAATGCCAACTTGTGTGCACAACTTGGGATATGATGTAGGTACAACACTCACATGACACATGACAGCTGATGTGAGCGCTACCTGAGTGCAAAGAGTCAATGCAATCAGACATGGCAAGCCAGATATGCCACCAAGTGCAACTGCATAGGGCATTGGCCAGCCAGCTACAGCATCTGCTTCTTGAGTCTCTTCAATAATGTGTGCTGTGGAGTCATACCCTAGCAGACTCCATACAGCTGGCAACAGGCCCAACAAGCAGATGTACACGTTGCTTGTGATCCCTGAACTTGGGTTGCTCTGCATTGACAATCCAAGAGATGCATATTCCACAGACCGGCGTGGACAAAAACAGCAGGTGCAGTGTTGCGTCTTTGATCATGCGGGACCATGTGATACATTTTGACAGCTTGCACAAAGCTTGCAGCAGGTCAAGGACGGCAAAAGGTGTTTTTTCAAATTGCAGTTTAGGCTGAAAAGCTACAGGCTTGCTGTGGCAAAGGATTTCCAAAGTGACAAACAGGTTCCATGGTACAAGGTCTGTGCATAGACAGTAGCAGCGCATGCTGTTACTTTCATGATTTTGGCAAAAATGCTCTGATTGCTGTGAGGTCCACCTGATAATGAGTCAATACCCAGCTGAAGTGCTGTTGCTTCTTTGTAACCAGCAACAACACTGCAACAAACACAATGGTGCCTGCGCAAGTGCACATGAATGGGAATTTTTGAGTTCTTTGTGGGCACAAAAGCACTGATGCAGCATAAAGCCACATACAAAATGCTTTGTTGCCGCTGATTGCTACACAAGCTGCCAACAGATGCAATTTCACACATACAGGCATAAATGGTCAAGCCCATGCATCAATGTGCAGCAACGCCTGAACCTGTCTAACAACAATCTGCATGTAAGCAAGGAGAAGCAGGGTACTCAACTCGTTGGCAATGACTGCAACAACAAAGCACAAATGGCAGCCTGACCTACAAGGTTGAAGAGAGCACCAAGCTCTGATAAGCGACCCACAACCCTCAGTGGCTGAACGTTGATAATTGCAAAGATCACCAGCAACCCTCCAAATAGGCACAGTTGCTGCATGTCATGACACAGCATTGCAGAACTCAACAGCATACCACAAAAGTCATTGGACCCTGACCAACTGCCAATTGGTGAAAAGTCTGCCAGGCAACTGACCAAGGCATTGCTGGGATAATATCCTGTGCCTGAACTCTCCATGGAGACAAGATACAGAGAACAGAGGAATAGTTGTACACAGCTGAACGTGTCACCAGCTATCAAAGCAATCTGCAGCACAAGGAAAGTACATAGGTGAGGTGAAGCACATGCCTTGCTTGATACCGGTCTAGACTCGCAGCTATCAGAAGCGACATTGAGTGCAAGCTAATAAGACTGTATCAGATCAATCTTGCCTGACCAAGAAAGTTGGTCCATCCGACGCACCAACTTGCAAAAGGCCCTGTCTGCCGGCCCAATATGAAAGCCCAAAAATACAAGCCACCCGAGACTGGAAACGCAGAGGATAACTCACTGAGTGCCAGGCTAACACAAATGGTGAGTATGCTGGCGAATACCCAGCCCCAAACAAGCACAACTGGACCTCCACACAAAGGCCAATGCCGTACAGCCCTGCAAAGCACAAAGAACACTTAATCATGCTACCCTATCAGTGTTTGGTGATCAGACACTTCACAGGCTTTTCTTTTGGAACAGCCTGGCAGGATGTGAGTCGTTACCACTAATTCCAGTCAACGGAGACATGACACAAAAGCAGATACAGCAGTTTTGACGCCAGTGCAGCGGCCGCTGTAGCCTGGATCGAATACCCTACTCCAACAGCCGTTTCTGGTCTGTCCCTTTACTCGGCATTGAGATCTAAGACGTTTTCTTGGGCACGCTGATGCAACGTGTCAGTAGGCGCAGATAGAGTCAGCTGGAGCGCCCGTGCGGAATCTGTTTCACACCGGGTGCAATAGATATATGTCAGCAGTTGCAGTTGGCAGGCAGAAACGACAGCGCAGTGCTTTTGGGTCATGGGCAGAACACTGACACGAATCTGGATGAAGCATATCGCTCCCGTAATCTGGGCAGACCGCCGACTCGAGTCAAGTCGTACAACTCGTAAAAGTCGTGCACGAGTCGTGCATTCAAAAGTGAAACGCTCGAGTGGCCAGATGAAACGCCAAAACATACAATTTCTCTGGGCATGTATAAGAGAACATAACGCAGAACGCAGGCTGCTGATGACCGTGATAACGATCTGGCCAGGAGAATCCCTTGTCCTTTTTGATATAGTTGGACCGATAGAGTGCCCAAAAGGACTTTGATCTGCAGATCGATGGCGCAAGCTCAACTTGCCCTCGTGCAGCTTCAAAGCTCTCCTCAGCATGTCAAGTTTGACCCAGTCTGCGCAAGGTAAAATTTTCGAACGTGATTTATTCCATTGCCGGTCTCCAAGACGGTTGACAGTATTCATCAGCTGGATCCTGACTGAT
>JAABUO010008537.1_pt1 | contig 11569 bp, 9 predicted proteins | sample 5559291 | NCBI WGS metagenome assembly JAABUO01 (sample SAMN10711878, study PRJNA513372) | rock metagenome | isolation source: Antarctica rocks | place: Antarctica: Victoria Land, Finger Mt sud | reverse complement strand
CAAAGTAATGACAGATTATTTCTGAATCACTGCTTTTTTATTGTTGCTTTTTCTTTTACTACATTAATTCACAACAATGTTTTAAATATGAAACATATGTTTTTTTACATTTGTAACTGTTTATCAACACTTTATCAACAACTTTTCAAAAATTGTTTGTTTAATGATTCAATTCACTTAAAAAAGATTATATTTAAATGAAATGAAACTTGTCAGACTGCATTCAATCACATGAAGAGATGAATGATTAAAATATTCATACTTCGTCACTTTGATCAGATTCATAAAACTATTCTGAAAACTGATTTATTCAACTACATTAATGATAAAGTTCTATTACAATATGATGATGAAGAAGTTCTATATTCAATTAGCAAGAACTTGTTTTCTGCTGAATGCAATTATAAAATATATGATAAAGAATTATTGATGATTATTTAAGCATTTAAACATTGATGACTTGAACTAAAGTTGATGAACATTTTTATCAAGATGTTTATTGATCATCAAGCATTCACTTCATTGATAAAAGACAAAGAACTGAGTTGATATTAAATGCGCTGAGTATAAAAGCTAACTGAGTTTAACTTTAAAATAATGTATTGATCTGATAAACAAAATATTAAAATCAATGCATTAACTCATTAAGTTAACTTCATGCTCAGAGATCTCAATAATGCATGTATTTGATATTAAAGAACTATTATTCTGATATCAGATTAAATAAAAATCACTGATTTAAAAAAGATTAATGATCAATCAATTTATAAACAAGTTCTTGATGTCAATGAAATCAATAAGAATTGTTTGCTACTTTGCAAAGCAGTGTCACTTCATAAATGACATTAATATTTTGATCTATGACAAAATTATAAATTCAATTTGTAAAATGCTGAGTTGAATACATGACATTTGTTTGAACTGAACTTGAACTCATGATGCTACATTTACTTCAGAGGAATATAAATTTACACACTTCATTCATAAATCAAAAAGATTCAACATAATAGTCAATTTACACATAAAAGACTTGATAATTAAGTTGAAATTAAATGTACAAGTTTTTAAAGTTTAGTTGAACATGAAACTATGATGAAATTTACATCTTCATTAAATAAAAGCAAATTACATTATCAAAATGTTAATGTTTAATCAACTTGAAATCTTCACTTAAGAGATTACATTCACAAAAGCAAAATTAATATATTCAGCAATGATAAAATTAAACATAATGTTCAAAACATTAATATAACATTAATGTAATAAGAAAGAAGAATTATTAAGCATGAAACATTGACTGAAAACTCTTCAGAATCAAGCGCTGCATCATGTAACAGATATTTTTAAAAAAGTAAAAATTGAAACATTGAAAGTTAAAATATATACATCTTTGCTTCATGTTTATCTGAACAAGCTACAGAATCAGACTATGCTACGCAGTTGAAATAATAACAGAACGCAAAAAACTCAATGAACTTGCAAGATAATATGTGCTCATCTGATAGCATCTAATAAATTCATTTCTTGTTCTTTAATTTTTAAAAGAATAATGTTTCTAAACATTGCAATTTACAAAAAGACAAAGATACAGTTCAAACACAGATGATTTAATTTAATAACATTAATTTTAATGTACAAGTATGTAATTACACAGTTTCATAAAAGTTAATGAGATTTTCAATGAAAAAACTACAAGAAACACATTGCAAATATAAATACAATTTTCGCTCAAAGATTTTATTTATTCAAAAAGTCAATAAAAATATGTAATAATTTTTAAAGAATTGAAAGCATTCTTGCAACTTACATCAGAACTGAATGTATAAAGTTAACTATTTATTTGTATTTAAGAAATATATTAAACATGAATAGTTTTTAATGTAACTGTAAATAAAATCATCAGACAGTTAAGCATATTTTGATGCACTGCTTGAATTAAATACATCTTTGAATAAACATGTTATAAAATATTGACTTCATAAATTATTAAATCATTGTTGCAAATAATGCTTTTAAACAAATAAACTGTTTAAGACTAGACTGATCGTTCGAATCGAGTTTTTCTCAAAATTCTCAACTCAATCCGAAAGTTATACCTATTTAGGTCAAGTTTTAACTCAATATAGTTAGTATTTTCATAAAATAATAAATTCAAGTTGAAATTCAAGTTTTCATAATCAGTCTATTTGAGACTCAACTGACTTAATGTTGCACATCATAATAATAGTAAATAGAGATTTGTTTGAAATAAAGATAAATGAAAGAATTGATGTTTTAATATAAATTCAAAGAAATTCTTGTAAATTTTCTAATAAATAAATAAATGCAATATTTAAAGAATTTCTTGTAAATAAAATAATGAAAATGAAAGTAGAATTATAGAATTTCTTGCAATTTAAAATGATGATGCAAATCTGAAGAATTTCTTATATATTTTCTGAATAAACAAAGTAAATTATTTCATATTGTTTACACATTGATAGCAAAGTAGTTGATGAGCATTTATTTAATGTTAAAAGTCAGCATAGAACAAGTCATATAAATGTCATTTAACTCATAAATTAATGCTAAGAAAGAAAAGTATTTACAGAAAAGAACTTAATTTTTATATGTGTATTTCTCAACTCTGCATTAAACTTAAAGAAAACATGTTGTGATATAAACAAAGTGTTCCGATATCACAAGGGTGTATGAATTTATTATTATTATTATTATTATTATTATTATTATTGATTGATTGATTGATTGATTGATTGATTGATTGTTCATACTCTTTGCGACATCGGTTTAAGTCCGACCTATGAGGGAATACTATGCTATGTGTATCGAACGGACAAAACCCTCTGGGGGAGAAAACCGCTCGCCGGCTACACAGCGACTGCACGCCGCCGAAACAATAACGCTGAGACAATGTACCAAAAAAGGGCCTATAGCTTCTATCCAGCGCGTGACGCTCGAGTAAACTCTTACTGCGTGCCTGTGCTGTTTCTTTGCAATGCATCGTCCTTGCTTTGCTCTTCATTGATGATATCCTATACAACGATGTTCCGGTCTCCGATCGCGAAGATCCGTTGCACCCGTGGTGTTCGTGATTGTAACGCCGAGGCTGTGCTCTTTCGCTCGATGATTGCCATTCATCTAGCAAGGAAGTATATGTGGAAGAGAGGCGCGTACGATGAGAAGGTAGAGTGTGGTTGTAACAAATAATTCTATCCTGCTCTTGTCTTGTGTCACGTAGACGTTGAATAAGTTGCCGATTATAGGTGTGCGGTCACAGTCGTTCGATGCTGAGCTCTGATCGATAGTAGAGGATGCGTTCTGATTGTCCTCCTGAGCTTTCGATCGTCCACGTAGATAGGTGTATGACTTGGCGTCAAGTAAAGAAGGTGGGCTCAAGCCCCCCCAGTATATCAGCGTGATCGACGGGTCACTACTCCTTCGAGCACATGTAGTCACGAACTCAGGCTCGTCACCTGAAACGACTATTCTACCTGATATCTTTTCATCAATTACTCGGCGGCACTGTCGATGTGGTGAAGACGTTCCGGTATAGACGCAGTCGACGGGTCACTACTCCTTCGGCCACTTGTAGTCGCGATTGCCAGGCTCACATCTGGGTCGACTCCACTACTAGTAGTATACCTTTCCATCTCTTACTGACATCGGCCTGTCATTGTATCTTCTTCGTAGATTGGTTGTGGCTGTTAGGGGGGGGTGGTGTCGCGTGGGTGAAAACTCTGCACGGCAGCTTTCCTGGCCACGCAACGTCCTAACTTTGTACGAACTGCGTCGGATTGAGATCTCAAGGTTCTCCTGACTTCTATTCGAGAATAGAAACAGAAGGTTCGTAGCCGGCACCACGTACAGGTGAATCTCGTCGCCGGCCTTATTATTATTATTATAAACAAAGTGTTGAGAAAGAAATAAAAGAGACTGAATTAAATCTTAACTAAATCATAAGCTAGTTTTAATCAATATACAGTTAACTCATTAATATTGACTGTAAATTAATTAAAGTTAAATGAAGTAAAGATTAAAATTGTAACAATAATCAGCAGTGTTTTATCATATATTTTGCAGTTGCATTTAGTAGAAAACATGTTCTTGCTATAAAAAAGTTAAAACAATCAAATGTAAAACTTCTTCATCATTATATTAAAATAAAACTTCACTGTTGATGTAATCAAATAAATTTTTTTTCAAAATAGTTTTATAAGTTTGATTAAAATGATGAAATATAAAAGTTTTGATTATATGTTTCTTCATATGATTGAATGTCATTTAACAAGTTTCATTTCATTTGAATATGATTTTCTTTTGAGTAAATTATATTACTAAATGAATAATCTTGAAAAAGTTCTTGATAAAGCATTAATAGAAATTGCAGAAATCAATGAAAAACTGCATCTGAATGAGATTATTAAATGTAAATTGATTAATCACTGCTTGTACTTTTTATGCACTCATTTTAAATTTCTCAATTGACATCAAAAGTTCTAAAAAAATGATTTTTTAAACAAGAAACTTGCATTTGTTTATGTTCATCTGTAGATTAATTTCTTGTAATTTATGCAGAATCAATTATACATGTTATTCATGTTTCTTTAAAGTTTTGCTATTAATAATAATGTCATTCAAATAAATTTAACAAAACTGATGTAAATATTTAAACAGCACATCATTTTTGTAATGTTAATAAAATATTAATTCATTAATTCATTAATTAATTTAAATAATATCAATGATGAAATTCATTTATACATGATGTTGACTACGAATCTTTTGATTTTATTCTGCGTTCGAGTAGAAGTCAAAAAAGTTTAAAGATCTCAATTCAACGCAGTTCAAATGAAGTTAAAATATTGCATGATTATGAAAGCGATCATGCAGAGTTTTCACTCATGCGACATCATCTTCTTTAACAGTCACAATCAATCTATGAAGAGAATTAATGACAAGTCAAAGTTTAAAAGATGAAAAAATATGTTATTAGTAAAAAAGTTAATTTAGATTGCAAATCTGAATTGTTTTACAAGTGATTAAAGAAGTAATTTTTCTTCAACTGCATTGATATATCAAACTTCTTTATACATCAACGTTGTAAATGATACTTTAATGAAAAATATTAGATAAATAAGTCGTTTCAAATGATGAGTCTGAGTTCATTACTACATATGTTCAAAGAAGTAGTGACTTGTTGAATGCGCTGATATATTGAAAAGACTTGATGAGTTCAACTTCTGTATCTGAGTAACGAAAAGTTGTACATATATTTATGTGAATAATTAAAAGTTCAGAAGAATAATCAGAATGCATTCTCTACTATCAATCAGAGTTCAGCATTAAACGACTGCAATTGCACATTTATATTAACAACTTATTCAATGTTTATATGACATAAAACAAGAGAAGAATAGAATTATCTATTACAATCACATTCTACTCTCTTATCATATGCATCTCTCTTTCATCACATATTTCTCTGTTAGATGAATGACAATTATCAAGTGAGAAAACACAGTTTTTGATATTACAATCATGAACATCATGAATGCAATGAATCATGATCATTAAATCAAAGATTGAAACATCATTGTATAGAATTTTGTCAATGAAGAGCAAAGCAAGAACGATGCAAAGCAAAGAAACAGCACAGACACGCAGTAAAAATTTACTCAAGCGTTACACGCTAAATAGAAGCTATAAATTCATAATTAGATACATAGTCTTGAAAATATTATTGTATGATGATATTGTTTCGATGACGTGCAGTCGCTGTATAGTCAACGAACGATTTTCTCTTTCAGAAAGTTTTGTTCATTTAATATACATAGCATGAATTCTTTCATGAATTGATTCATTATTAATGTTGCACAGAGTATGAACATACATTTACATTTACATCTACATCTAATATTATATGATATTTGTAAAAGTAAAAAAAAAATTAGTTAAATTTTCATTATTTAAATGCATGCAAAGTTTGTTGAATGCAATAATGATGTTTAATCAAGTTAAATACTTGCTTTCTTGTATACAAGTGAAAATTTTATTTATTAGTGACAAAGAATTGTGATTTTGTTTAATCAAAGTATTGAGCTTTTTATAATTAATGCAGAAATGTAAACGTTCATCTTTCTTTTCAAGAAACAAGATGAATGAAATGTATAAAGTAAAATTTTAATAAAATTAATTTTTCGTTCAAATGTTTAATCAAATATTTCTTTATTTTTTAAAGCTTGTGTTCAGACATCTGATAGAATTTACTTCATGAAAGTATTTCTCTATTGATCAAGTTAATTTTATGATCATAAAAGTGATAAAATAATAGTTGATTTATCATTGTTTAATTAAAGATGTTTAAATAATCATGATATTCAGAAAAAAGCTTGACTTGAACTTGTTTAAATGTTTCAACATAAGAAAGTTCATGCAGATTTACTTCTTCTGACTCATTTTTAAATATAATAATAATAATAATAATAAATTCATACATTTTTGTGACATTGATTAAGTCGATTCATGAGAAACGCTATGCTACTTGTATCAAGTGAATAAAACTTTCTGAGATAGAAAATCACTCGCAGTCTATGTGACGTGCTACACGCAGTCAATACAGCGAGTTTTGAGTCTATGTATCAAATTTGTTCATATTGATTGCATGTTAAAGTATGAATGTTCTAGTCACTTTAAATTGCTTCAGAAGTTTCATTTTCATCATCATCTTTGCAGCTGTTTTGAGATTCTTCATGATTGCAACGATTTTTCAATAATTCAAGAAGTCAACGTCTTGTAACATTCTCGATCGTAAATGCGTTCATTTTACGCAATGCATGAGTACATGCTTCGCAGTCTGATGACTTCATTTGCAGTCACATTGTGAACTGTTTACATCTGAAACGTTTCTAAAGTGCAGATAAACATTAAGATCTATGCGTTCAATTCTGATGTAAATTGCAAGAATGCTTTTCACTTTCTGAAGATCATTATGCATCTTTATTATCTTGTTGCTCAAATGCAATCTTTGTGCTAAGATTGCATTAATGTCTGCAACGCGTTTTCTGTACTTATTTCATCATTGATTTCATTGTTTCTTGTAATATTGCACTATTGCAATGCTGTTGCTTGTTAAAGTCGTAATAAAAGAAAGAATGTGTTATTCACATCTTAACTGCATCTTTGCACTCTTTTAAATGATGATATTTAGAAGTATTGTTTTTTTGAAGATGAATGAACGAAAAATGATTTCATTAATTTTTGTCAGTCGAGTATGTATTAATTCGCATGCTTGTCTGATTTTCTGCATTCAATCAATGACTCGATTTCATAGCGTGACTTTGTTTTGCAGCATATTCAAATAAATATGTAGCAAGCTTGTATATGTTTCTGTCTTCAAAGTTTCAGTGCTTGTTCTTTTAAAAGCTTCAGTTACGTGATGTAGAGCTTAATTCTGAAGTGTTTCTAATCTGCATTCTTTGTCTGACAGTTTATTTTTCTTGTCTTGCTGATGTCAGACTGATGCTTTGAATGCAATTTCTAATTTTATTATTATTGAATAAACTTGTTTCACTTTTGTGAAGATTGCTTCTCATATAAAGACATTAAATTGACTTAGTGCTAGCATTCTTGTGACGTGATTCACTTTTATTTATCAAAAATGTGCACTTCATTATAGTTTCATGTTCAGTTGAATTTCTAGAACTTGCACTTCTGATTTTAATCTGATAATCAAGCTGTCAATCTGTATGCTAGTCATTATGTTGAATCTTCTGGATTTTCTGATGAAGTGTGTAAATTTATACTTTTCAGATGCAAATATTGTGTTATGAGTGCAATTTTATTTCACGTAAACTTTATGTATCTTGTTTAATGTTTTGCAAATTTCTTTGATTAATCTGTCATAAATCAGAATGTTAATATCATTTATAAATTTAAACACTTCTATTTTGATTTTCAATGCTTTGCACTTCTTAATTAAACTTGTGTTGAAAAACAAGAAAAAAATTGATGAAACAAGAAATTTTTAAGATATGTCTGTATGCACTTTATGCATAGCACTCGTTTGTTCATCGAATAGTAGCGATGTTTTATGATTCTCAAGAAAGCTACATATTCATTCAATTATGTAGTTAAATGTTTTTTCATTCTCAACGTATGTAGAAGTTTAACATGTAAGACTTGATTAAATACTTTGATGATGTTTAAACTTAGCATGAACATCATGTATTTGATTTTGCAGTTTCATACTGCATGAACTTGATTGATCAGTAAATCTAATATTAAGATCATGAAATGTTTATGTTTCACTTTTATTTGAGCATTAAATATCATATCATGAATCTCTGCAATGTTACTCAGTCTTTTGATCATGATTGATTTCACAGCTTTGCTTATGATGTCAAGCAAAGCAATGAATTATGCTCTTAAGTTAATATAGTTGCTTTTCTTTGATTTACATATTACTATTGTTTGAGCTTTTTTGAACTGCTTTGAACGATACTTGTATATCACGCATGCGTTGAATAAATACGTCAGTACTAAAGTCAATTCTGTAAGATCAATCTGAAGTGCTTTGTTTAAAATGTTTAAAATGTTTAAAACTTTATTAACTTTTATTCTTTTAATCATTTGTTTCATTTCATCTTTTGTGATGCATGAAAATGATATTGCTAGAAGAATGAATGAATCTGCAATGTCATTGACATCTATTTGAGAGAATAAAGAAAAGAACTTTCTTCGCAGTATCTCAGTTTTTTCTTCAAACGTTGTTGTCATGCAATCACTATTGCTTCACTTTAATAATAAAAACTGAGAAAGTTTTTTAAATAACTGACTCTTGATTCTGACTCATTTTGCGAAGCATTATATTGACTGAGATGCATCACTTAGCTTATGCATTTGCAATCTGAAGTGTGCATGTTTTATTTGTTGAATAATTTTACTTTTGTGATCATTGTGCTTGAAATATTTATTTCACGTATCTAGAATATCTTGCATTTTTCATAGGATTTGCAATCATTTTGATTCTTTTACTGTTTCAAAGCAGCTTTGATTTCAAAAGTCTTTTGTTCAATTTGATGATTTCATCATGAAAGTGAATTCTTTAATGATTTCTTGTAGCACTCTGATAATCTTGCACACTCTGTCGTCTATCATAGTCTTGTTATTCAGAAAATGATTCAAAGATAAATATATTTGCAGATAAACACTCAGTGCTTCTGTATTCATTTTCTTTCATAGTTAATGAATTGTGAGTTGCACTGAGATTGTTTGTAAACATATTTCTGTAATGATCAAAACATAGTCTGATTTCTGATGCAAATTGATGTGTATTTTGCATTTGCATATCATAAACTGTACTTTCTTGCTGCTAAAAACTAAATTAATAGTTGTGAATTGATTGTAAGTTTTGCAAGTAACAGTGTCTGACTTCAGTAATAATTTCAGCTTTGCATTAATAATGATGTTTAGTAGAATGTTAATCGCTGTATGTTGAGTGTAACATTTACGTTTTTCTCAATGAGAATGATGTAGATTGAAATCTTCTACAATCAGTTGTTCACAATCATCATTGAGTAGTTCATTCATACGTGGAATAATTGAGAATTCTTCTGTAAATGTATAGAACAGAGAGCACAAATTATAAATGTTTAAAAGTTGTAGCATCTGCGTTTCATCATCTGTGTTGCAAATTAATATTATGATTAAGCAAATGTTTGACTCAATTATCTCTGCTACTCATTGATTGAGTTTCAAATGCTTATTAACATATATGCATATTCTTGATTGAAATAATAAATTTTTCACTAGATAAAAGAAATTGTAAGCTGCGTTAAATGATTGCAGATGATTGATATTGCAATCTTGCTTCTGTATGATTACTATGTTGAATTTGCGAATCTCTCTGTCAATTAAAAAGAGTTTCTGAATTTTCAATAACTTTTTGATGTTATACTATAGAATTTGTAGTAAGAACTGTTTCATCATAAAGTTATTTGCAACTATTGTTAATCTTGCAATGAGAAAACTCTTTGTATGCTTTCAGTCATTGAGAATTTTTCTTACTTTCTTGTTGAGCATTCATAATTTTGCTCAGTTGTCATTTCTTTTAAGTCGCTGCTTACACAGAAGAAAAGATCAACTCATCTCTTTTTGACTTTTACTACTTGTCATGCTGACTCATCTGTGACTTGACTGCGTGTTTTCAACATGACTATCGCTGAGCTTGAGAGATTTATTGAATTGAGCGAATTCATTGAATCTGCAGAATTCACTGAATCTGAAGAGTTTAACAATTGCAAGATGAGTGCATAAGTGTATTTAAACACTTCAAAGTATCTGAATAATCTATTTTTATAAATTTCAGATGATTGTTTCATCTGCTGTTGTCACTTGACACAAATGCGTCTTCAGAGTTTGTGACTATCATTACAGTTGATGCAACATCTTTTATTCAAAGATATCATGCATTTCTCAATATGATGCTTGCTTGCACACTTGACGCAGCATTGATCTTTTTTGCAGAATTTGATCATGTGATTAAATTTAAAGCATTTGAAACACTGCATAATGTAACAGTTCTTTTCAAACAGCTTGCATTTGCATTCTTGATATGAATTTAGCATGCTCATGTTTATAAGTTGATTCATTATCACTTTGATTGCTATTTCTACAATGAACAATGAGTGAATCTTTTCGCTCTCTGTTATCTTCTTGAGTGAAACTATTCTTAAAATCTCTAGATTTTCATAAAGTCTTATGTTATCTTTTATCAGTCTTTCAATGATCATTTTCTGATTGCTTATGTCAATTGTGATGTGTATTTCATGTGCTAGCATCGCGAAGCTTTGACATGCTATGCATGCTGATTTTGCAATTTCTTTTGCTCATGTTTAAGATTTTTTCAAATTTGCTCGAGTTTCTGAACTGACTGCGTACAGAGCAATGTCATCGCTACTCAGCTTGCAAAGTGACACGATCAGATCTCTTTGATCTGCTGACACGTTTTTTATTTTCTGAAAAATCTGCTCTGCTGCTCAACAGTTTTTTTTGTATCTTTTTTATTTTTCTTCTGTCTACTATCTTTAATCATGACTTTTCGTCTTTTGCAAAGCGATAACAGACTGCTCTTGAGACGTTGCTTCTCGATCGTTGTTCTCTCTCTTGTTATGTTCGCTCAAGATGTGATTTTTAAAGAGAAGTGTGTATTTTTCTGAATTTGTAACTGCTTGTTAAGCAGTTGAACAAATGCTTTCAGTTCTTGTATGTTTTTTGCAATGAACATGTCTTAATTTGCATGATGTTTTTTCTTTGAATTGCATTGCAGACGTTGAATCAGTTTCAGTGCTATCTTCTTTCATGAATGATCTTTGCTCTTTTCTTTCTTTAACATTAATGTCTTTATTAGAAGATCTATAATGTTAGCAATGTTCTCTTTATTATTGCATGAGTGTATCAATTTTGCATCATCATTTTCTTACAATGAATCAACGTTGCTTGCACTCGCTCTGAAGCTCGCATTGCTGCAATTCGTGTAATTCATTATCATTTAATCATCTTCTAGATTCAC
>JAABUO010008536.1_pt1 | contig 11570 bp, 10 predicted proteins | sample 5559291 | NCBI WGS metagenome assembly JAABUO01 (sample SAMN10711878, study PRJNA513372) | rock metagenome | isolation source: Antarctica rocks | place: Antarctica: Victoria Land, Finger Mt sud | reverse complement strand
CAACCTCGACAACTACCGCCTGCGGCTGCTGCTCAACACCGGGCTGGACTGGCGGACCGTGCACTGGCAGGCTGCGCCTGCCACCCCGATCAGAGGCCGCTCACCACGCTTGGTGGCGTAGAGCCAGTAAAAGGACTATTGCACGGGCCGCCCCCAAAAGACATAGGACGGCGATATGCGGCTCCAAGGTTCCCACATCTTCTGTTCGCGGCCAGCCGCGGTCTGACAGTGGCACGCGGGACGAGTGCTACTCGGCCAACGAGGCGGTTCTGCGTCGCGTCCCACCAGAAAGACGCAAGCGTGCGACGTACGGTTTGGCTGGTCGCGCCACCGTCTGGACCCCTGCTGTGCCCGCCGCCGTCTGTGGATCCGTCTGGCGTTCACCGCCATCCGCGTCCGCCGCCATCAACTCCCGGGCGTACTTCCTCGGTGATCCCCTGCCCATAATCTGCGTATCAGGAAAGCCTCCGGCAGACCCGGGGCGGTGTCAGCAGGTCAGTCAGTACGCCTGGCCATCTACCTCGCCTTCGGCCGAGTTTGGCCGCCGGGCGGTCTGCACCTGGTGGAACTTCCGGCTTAGGTGGCGTGCGCGAACGCAGCCGCGTCCACCTCCAGGCGCATGACGTCCCAGTCCTCGCTCGGCGGCGGTCCTTGCTCGAGCATCTGTTGGCCCATGACGCGGCCGATCAACGGGCGCATTACCTCGTCAGCGAAGCGGTCGCAGGCCTCGTGCGACTCCCAGACCTCCGTGACCCGGAAGCCGGTCGCGGTCCTCGTCGCCAGGTGAACCAGGCACCCTTGTGGAAGCGGGCGGTGCAGCTCCTCCTCGAGCTCGGCGTTGACCTTGTCGTACATCTCGGCTGGCTGCTCAACCGTCATCGAGTACGCGTACAGCACAGGGTTCTCCTTCGTTTGAACAGGCACTGGCTACCGGACACAGTGATACTGGACACCGTCGGCCGTTCCGACAATGGCTCGTCGTGACGGTCTGGTGTCCTTCCGCCAGTCACCCGTCCAGCCAGAGCCGATGGCAGGGGTCTGCTGCAGCTCTGGTTGACATCCGTTCTGGCGGAGGCGCGGACAAAGACGCTTGACTTCACCGCCGATCAGCCGTGACCATCAGCCCCGCCGGGAGGTGAGTTCGTTGTCGAGCCCGCCAAGGCGCTGACCGCAGCCAGACTGCCCTGAGACACTCCCGCCCCCACAAGCAAGCCTTGTTCAGCAGGCTCCTAGTGTCGCGTATCTGAAGTCCTTGGACGGTTGGCTTTGGTGAGGATACTGGTCGGCCGTCTTGGTCCAGACGAACGGGTGTGCGCGGTCGTTCCAGCCGTCGACGAAGGTGCGGATCTTGGCGTTGAGGTCCTTGACCGAAACCCGCTTGTCAGGCAGCCACGGTCTCGGGCAACTTGAGACCGGGTACGGGAGCGCTCAACGGCCGAGTAGTCGCTTCGCGCCGGTGCTTGGTGGGCGATGGGTATTGAGCTGGCGAGGGTGCTCGCGTAGTGGGGGTCGTGGTAGATCGTGGCGGTCAGCACGTGCCGCTGGCGTAGCAGCGCGAACAGGGCGACGGCGAGGGCGCAGCCGAGCAGCGCGCCGGCGACATAGACCCAGTAGCGGCCGAGCAGGGGTGCCAGCAGCGCCGGTCCGAGACTGCGGGCCGGGTTGAGGCTCGTGCCGGTGTAGGGGGCGCCCTGCCAGACCAGTGTGGCAACCAACGGCCAGAGGACCAGCGGTGTCCAGCGCGCGGTCGCCGCACTGCTGGTCATCAGCAGGATGACCACTACAAGCACCGAGGTCATTGCCGCCTCGATCAGAACGGCCCGACTGTCGCTGACCCCGGTGCCCGGGGAGGTGGCGCCTAGATGCACGGCGCGGGCCTCCGCCCCCCACAGCGCTTCGAGCATGCCGGTGCCGGCGGTTGCGCCGAGCAGCTGGGCGGCGAGGTAGCCGGCGACGCCGCGGGGGTGCACCTTGTGCTGGGTCCAGACTGCGAGGGTGACCACGGGGTTAAGGTGCGCGCCGCTGCGGCGTCCGATGGGGCTGATGGCGAGCAGGCTGCCGGCGCCAGCGAACAGCAACCCGGTCGCCAGCGGCCGCGGTGAGGTGCCCCAGGTGTGCAGCGCGGAGTGGGGACCGAAGTTCAGGCACACTGCCGACAGCCCGGCGAGCAGCAGCAGCGCCGTCCCGAGCGCTTCGCAGCCCCACTCGACGGGGTGGAAACCGCCGCGGGCGCCCTGCTGGGCCGTGCCTGGGCTGGCGTGGACACCGCGCCAGGGGCCGGTTTGCGGGCGTCGGTCGGCATGTCCGACATTGTGCTGCCCGGCGGTGCGTCGAGTGGTCACTCGAGGGGTGGGGTTGCGGCCAGCCGATCCGGTCATACCGACTGCGGACCGGCCATACGGCGGGTGGCAGGGGGAGTCGTGCGCGCATTGTGTGTCAGGCCTGGGGTGAAGGACTCGCTGTCGCTGGTCGAGATGCCTGAGCCGCCGCTTGAGCAGGGTCCGGTGCTCGTGCAGGGCCTGTCGGTTGGGCTGTGCGGCACCGATGTCGAGATCGTCTCCGGTGCCTACGGGCAGGCGCCGCCCGGCCATGAGCTGCTCGTCCTGGGGCACGAGAACCTCGGGCGGGTCAGTGCGGCGCCCTCCGGCTGCGGACTGAACCCGGGTGATCTGGTGGTCGGGATCGTGCGGCGCCCGGACCCGGTGCCCTGCCCGGCGTGCGCGGCCGGTGAGTGGGACATGTGCCGCAACGGCCGATACACCGAGCACGGGATCATGGGCCAGGACGGCTTTGCCCGCGAGCGCTGGCGGGCCCAGCCCGACGCGGTGGTCACCCTGGACAGCTCGCTCGAGCGGGTGGGTGTGCTGCTCGAGCCGACCACGATCGTGGCCAAGGCCTGGGAGCAGATCGAGCGCATCGGCGCCCGTGCATTCTTCGACCCGCACGTCGCTGTGGTCACCGGCGCCGGCCCGGTCGGGTTGCTGGCGGCGCTGCTCGGGGTGCAGCGCGGCTTGGAGGTGCACGTGTTCGACCGGGTGAGCGACGGGCCGAAACCAGCCCTGGTCGCCGACCTGGGCGCGCACTACCACTCCGAGTCGTTGCCGGATTCCGGCGTGCAGGGCGACGTCCTCCTTGAATGCACCGGCGTGCCGTCGGTGGTGCTGGACACCATCAACTGTGGGGCGCTGGACGCCATCACCTGCCTGACCGGCGTCTCCACTCCCGGTACGAACACGCCGGTCGACATCGGCGGTGTGAACCGCAACGAGGTGCTGCGCAACGACGTCGTGTTCGGCAGCGTCAACGCCAACCGGCGCCACTACCAGACTGCCGCCCTCGCCCTCAGGCAGGCAGACCAGGGCTGGCTGGGACGGCTGATCACACGTCGGGTCCCGCTCGAGGACTACCAGCAGGCGTTCGCCCGCCGGGACGGCGACGTGAAGGTCGTGCTCGAGCTGCAGGGCAGCTGAGACGTGTCGCGGATCGAGGACTACGCCGTCATCGGTGACTTGCACACCGCCGCGCTGGTGGGCCGGGACGGGTCGCTGGACTGGCTGTGCCTGCCGCACTTCGACTCTGCGGCCTGCTTCGCCGCCCTGCTCGACACCCCGCAGGCCGGCAGGTGGCTGCTGGCACCGGCGGGCGGTGGGACGTGCACCAGCCGCCGCTACCGCGTCGACACCCTGGTGCTGGAAACCGAGTGGCACACCCCCGACGGGCAGGTGCGCGTCATCGACTTCATGCCGCCGCGGGGGGAGGCGGCAGACGTCATCCGCATCGTCGAGGGCATCACGGGCGCGGTGGCGATGACGAGTGAGCTGCGGCTGCGCTTCGACTACGGCCACATCGTCCCGTGGGTGCGCCACGTCCGCTCAGCCGGCGGCGAGCAGGGGATGGTCGCGGTCGCCGGGCCCGACGCGGCCTACCTGGCCACCCCGGTGCCGGTGGAAGGCAGGGACATGGCTTCGGTCAGCGACTTCACTGTCCGCGCTGGGCAGCGGGTGCCGTTCGTGCTCACCTGGGCACCGAGCGCGCACCCGCGGCCCCGGGCGGTCGACGCCGAAGCGGCCCTGTCGGACACGACGACCTTCTGGCAGCAGTGGTCGGGCAAGAGCCGCGTCCGCGGCACCTACCGGGATGCGGTGCAGCGCAGCCTGATCACCCTCAAGGCCCTCACCTTCGCCCCGACCGGGGGGATCGTTGCTGCCGCGACAACCTCCCTTCCGGAGCAGATCGGCGGTCCGCGAAACTGGGACTACCGCTACTGCTGGCTGCGCGATGCCACGCTGACCCTGCAGTCGCTGCTCGCCGCCGGCTACACCGAGGAGGCCTCGGCGTGGCGCGAGTGGCTGCTGCGGGCAGTCGCCGGCGACCCCGCCCAGCTGCAGATCATGTACAGCCTGGACGGCACCCGGCGTCTGCCTGAGTATGAGCTGGGCTGGCTCGCCGGCTACGAGCGCTCCGCCCCGGTCCGGGTCGGCAACGCAGCCGCCGACCAGCTCCAGCTCGACGTATGGGGTGAGGTGCTCGACGGCCTGTCCCTGACCCGCAACGCGTTGCTGCACCGCCCGGACGACAGCTGGGATATCCAACTCGCCCTCATGGAGCACCTCGAAGGCGCCTGGGACCAGCCCGACAACGGGCTGTGGGAGATGCGCGGACCACGCCGGCACTTCACCCATTCCAAGGTGATGGCCTGGGTCGCGGCCGACCGGATGGTCCAGGCCATCACCACCAGCGGCCTGCCCGGCCCAGCCCAGCGATGGGAAGCGTTGCGCGACACCATCCACGCCGAGGTGCTCGCGCACGGTTTTGACGCCGAGCACAACACCTTCGTCCAGGCCTACGGCAGCACCGACCTCGACGCGAGCCTGCTGCTCATCGGGCGTGTGGGCTTCCTGCCCGCCACCGACCCCCGCGTGGTCGGCACCATCGAGGCGATCCAGCAGCGCCTCACCCAGGACGGGCTCGTGCTGCGCTACCGCACCGCGACCGGCGACGACGGACTCCCAGCCGGCGAAGGGGTGTTCCTCGCCTGCTCGTTCTGGCTCGTCGACGCCCTGTTCGCTGCTGGCCGCGGCCAGCAGGCGACCGAGCTGTTCGAGCGGCTGCTCAGCTTGCGCAACGACGTCGGCCTCCTCTCAGAGGAGTGGGACCCCGTCACCAACCGGCAGCTGGGCAACACCCCCCAAGCGTTCAGCCACTTCCCGCTCGTCATCAGCGCCCTGCAGCTGCACGCGGGTACATCGCACCGCAGCAACACCCCGCACCCGCAACTAGCGGGCTCACCCGCGTTATGACGGTCTCGCGCCACCGTCGAGTGCGAGCTCAACGGCTGCAACAGATGCTGGCCCTGGCCCTCGTCCTAGTGGCCGTTGGCGCGCTCGCAGCCAGCGTCCCGGTGCGAGCTGCTGCTCCACGGGTCGCCGCAGCATCGAGCAGCGGGTCCGTAGCCCATCAGCTGGTTGGGCCTGCCCCCTCGGACGGAGTGCTGCACGTCGTCGCGCTGGGCGACTCGGTGCCGGCCGGCAGCGGCTGTGACTGCACGCCTTTCCCGGTCCGGTACGGCCGAGCCTTAGCGGCACGGTCCGCTCGCCCGGTCCAGGTCCAGGTCGATGGAGTGCCCGGGCTGACAAGCGCCACCATCGCAGCGATGCTGCAGGACGGCGGCACGGCCGCAAGGGATGTCGCATCCGCCGGCCTAGTGATCATCACCATTGGCGCCAACGACTTCGACTCCTCGCGCGCTGACCCCTCCTGCCCAGGGGGGGCTGCGGGCTGCTTTGACGCGACTCTCGTGGGGCTGGCGCAGCACCTCGATGCCATCCTCGCCCGCGTGGCCGAGCTGCGGCGGTACGCCCCGACCACGGTGCTCCTCACCGGCTACTGGGACATCTGGAAGGACGGACAGGTCGCAGCCAAAGCCGGCCCCGACTACGTCAAGACCGGCGAAACACTGACACGGCGTGTCAACCAGCAGCTGCAGCAGGCGGCCCGGCGCGACCAGGCCACCTACGTCGACCTCGTGACCCCCTTCCGCGGTACCTCGGACAGCGACGACGACACCGAGCTGCTCGCCGATGACGGAGACCATCCGAATGCGGCAGGCCACCAAGCCATCGCCGATGCGCTGCTCGCGGCATCTTCGAGATGACTCCCCTCGACCTCGGCTCGCCCCGCTGCCAACGCCTACCCTGGGAAGGGCAGCACGATGGGGTGCCGCGCGCGACGACCACAGTGAACAGGCTGGACACCCGAAGTGGATCTCCTGGGACTGCCCTTCCTGCTCGTGCTCTGCGGGCTCGCGGCGGCCCTGCTGCTGGCCGTGGGGTGGAGCTGGTCTCGCTGGCCGCGCAGGCTGGCCTTGACTGCTCGCGCGCTCTGCCTGCTGCTGGTCATGGCGATGGGCGCCGTTCTCGCCGGTGACCTGCTCAACCGGAGTGAAGGCTTTTACTCCGGGTTTGCCGATCTGTTTGGCACGAGCTCACTGCACGAACCGCCGGGCTCGTTCTCGGTCCGGCGTGAGGAGGCGCAACTCGACGTCCTCACGCCGGGCTGGCAGGCCAGCGGTCGTCGTGCCGCCTTGAACGAGCAGGGCATTCTTGTCCTCGTCCGCTTCGGTGGACGGCGCAGCGGGATCAGTCGTACGGGGTTGGTGTACCTGCCGGCCGACTACTTCTCGCCCCTGCGGCAAGCGCGTTTCAACGTCGTCGAGCTCTTCCACGGCACCCCGGGTGGGCCGGGCAACTTCGACGGCAAACTGCACATCGCTCACCTGCTCGACACCGAGATCGCGACCGGCCGCATCCCGCCGGTCATCGCCGCCATCCCCACCACCTACGAGCACCAGTCCAGCGAGTGCGTCGACGCCGTGCGCGGGCAGCGCAACGAGACTTTCCTCGCCGTCGACGTCCCCGCCGACATCGACGCCCGATTCCCCGTCCTTCCCGGCCGCTCGTTCGCCGCGCTCGGCTACTCCACCGGCGGGTTCTGCGCCGTCAACCTCGCCCTGCACCACCCGGATCGCTACGCCGCCGCCGCAAGCTTGTCCGGCTACTTCACCGCCGGCACCGACCCCGGCACCTCGCAGCTCTACCGCGGCAGCCGGGCAGCGTTGCAGCACAACTCGCCGCTGTGGTGGGTCACGCACCGCTCCCCCAGCGCGCCGCCGCTCTACTTGTTCGCGTCCGCCGGCGACCACACCCGGCCGAACACGCTTCAGCAGGAGGCGACCCTTGCCGCCGCAGTCCGTCGCCACGCTCCGCGGCTCCTTATCAACAGTGCGCTGCTCCCCTACGGTGGCCACACGTGGAGCACCTGGGCGGCAGCCATCCCGCCAGCGCTCGACTGGATGGCGCCTTTCCTTCCCCAGGCTCTTGCCCCACCGCTCACGCTGCCGCCGGCACCGCTAGCCCTGGCAGCACGGTGACTCAGAGCCAGCCCAAGACTCAGAGCCAGCCCAAGACTCAGAGCCAGCCCGAGCCTCAGAGCCAGCCGCCGGCGGCGTAGCCCCAGGTACAGCCCGGCGGACAGCACGATGCGCGTAGCGACGTCCTTCGATGCTTGAGCTGCTCGCTGAGCGGACACGCCGCCCGGGTGTGCTAGTGGTCGTCCCAGAAGGCCGGCGGGGCTGCATCTCGATGGGCAGCGGCGGCGCGGTGAGGTGCTTGCCGTCGCCGCACGCCGGGAACGGGGGCGGGGCGGAGGTCGGGGGTGCCCCACCAGCCGCCCCGGCCTGACCGGAGGGCTTCTGGCGGCTGCCGGGTTCAGGCAACAACACGACCGGGGTTCGTTCCGACATCAACTCGGGCCGCTCTCCGGCTGCCGGGCAGAACGAGGGAGACGGGCGGCCGACCGGTTTGCCCCCGCACCTCCAGGAGGCCCGATCGTGGCACCGATCTCGCGGAAGCTGACCGAGCTGGCTCACCGCCCGCAGACGCGGCGGCCGGTCGACCGGGCTCGGGCCGCCGCGGCTCAACCAGACAACCGCGCGAGACTCGACCGGCTTCGGGCCCGGATGACTGGCAGGCCCGGTTCCCGATGACTGTTCCGTTGTGGGGATGGGCCGCGTTCGCCGCCGTCGTCCTGGTCATGCTCGCCGTCGACCTGCTGGCGCACCGGGGGGCACACGTCATCGGTTTCCGGGAAGCGGCCTGGTGGAGCGCCCTGTGGGTCGGGTTGTCGCTGGTGTTCGCCGTCGTCGTCGGGTTCACCCTCGGCGGGAACGCCGGCGTAGAGTTCACCACCGCCTGGCTGCTCGAGAAGAGCCTGTCGGTGGACAACCTGTTCGTGTTCGCGCTGATCTTCGGCTACTTCAAGGTGCCGCGGGAGTATCAGCACCGCGTGCTGTTCTTCGGAGTGCTGGGCGCGCTCAGTGTTCCGCGGCGTCTTCCTCGCGCTCGGCGTCGCGATCGTCAGCACGTTCACTGCGGTGCTGTTCGTGTTCGCGGCCGTACTGCTCTACAGCGCTTACAAGCTGCTCAAAGACGACGACAACACCTTCGATCCGGGCAGCAGCGTCGCGGTCCGGCTGCTGCGCAAGGTGATCCCGGTCCGCGAGGAGTACGCCGGCACCAAGTTCGTCGGGCGGGAGGCCGGGCGGCGGGTCGCGACGCCGCTGCTCGCCGTCGTGGTCGCGATCGAGGCCGCCGACCTGGTCTTCGCCGTCGACAGCGTGCCGGCCGTGCTAGCTGTCAGCGACGACGCGTTCATCGTCTACTCCAGCAACGCCTTCGCGATCCTCGGGCTGCGGGCGCTGTACTTCCTGCTCTCCGGCCTACTGGAGAAGTTCCACTACCTGTCCAAGGGCCTGGCGCTCATCCTGGCGTTCATCGGCGTGAAGCTCGTCCTGCAGGCTAGCCACAAGGTCATCAGCACCTCCATCCCGGAGATCCCGTCGCTGGCCAGCCTCGCCGTGATCCTGGCGGTGCTCGCGGGCTCGGTGCTGCTCAGCCTTCGCCGGCCGGACCAGCCCGGCCCGGACGCGCAGCACGAGGACGTTGTCGCCGTCGGCGCGCCGACGCCCGGCAGCGGCTGACCCGGACGGGCACTTGTCGCCCGCCCTCAGCCATCCCACGAAGGAGCTGGCCCCGCCCCCACTCCGGCGCCATCCCGTAGGACGGCAAATATCGGGGCACGATGTCGAGCAGTCCGGCCATCGCCGGGGCCCCGGCGAACTACAGAATCAGGATGCTGCTGATGTCGTAGGCGGGCGGAGCTCACCCTGTGTGACATGCTGCCTGTCTGCCAGTGCGGTCAGGCCTAGCCCCACGAACAGGGCCGCCCCGCAGCCGACGCCAACAAGGCTTGCCTTCGGTGCGCCCCCGCGGAGCGCGAGCACGCTGGCGAGGAGATCGACCGCGTCCACGGCCACCCCGATCTGCAGGGCCGCCTGCTGAGTCTCGGGGTTCGGGTGCCGCACCGCCAGGCCGAGGGCGAGGTCACGGACCCCGAACAGCCGAGTCATCAGTGCGGCACTGGGGTTTCCGTTCATCGACCCGAGCCCGAATGTCCGCCACGAGAGCGCGGGACCGGCCCAGGACGCGGTGCCGACGAGGGTCCGCAGCACGGACAGCGCGGTGGCGGCGTCGAGCTGAGCCGGCACTTGCCAGCCGATCGCCGGCATAGGGAGCTTGGTCGGAGTGGAGGGCGTCGTCGCCGTTGTAGTGGTCACTACAAGACCGTATTCGTAGTGACCACTACAGTCAACCTTCGATGGGATACAGGCACTCGCGGGATGAGATCCTTGCCGGCGCGCTCGACGCGGCACTCAACGGCGGCCTCAGCCAGCTGACGTTCGGACGCCTGGCCAAACGGCTCGGCGTCAGCGACCGGATCGTCGTCTACTACTTCCCGACCAAGGATGATCTGGTTAGCGCGGTGCTCCTGACGATGGGTGCCCAGCTGCAGGATGTCCTCGCCAGCGCCTTCACGAACCCAGCCGTCGACCACATCGAGCTGGCGAAGGCCGCGTGGCCGGTGCTCGCCCGGCCGGAGATCGATCCGATCTTCGGCCTGTTCTTCGAAGCGACCGGGCTCGCGGCTGCCGGCCGAGAGCCCTACCGCACGCTGGCCGCCCAACTTGTCGACGCCTGGGCCGTCTGGCTCACAGAATTCTTCGACGGCACGCCCCAGCAACGCCGCACCGAAGCAGACACCGCCATCGCCGTCCTCGACGGGCTGCTGCTCCTGCGACAGATCGCCGGCCCGGCTGCGGCCGACGGCGCAGCCACCCGGCTCGGCCTCCACCACGTTGGGTGACCGCGCTGCCCGAGGCCGGCGACGCGGGACGGCTCTGCCCCGGGGGAAGACGGGATGGGCCGGGCTGGGACCACTGTCCGACTGCGCCATCCCCATCGGCCCGAGACGAGCAGGGCGATGAGGTCGTCAGCGGTGTAGTCACCGAAGAACAATCCGGCGAGCTGGGGGGGCAGCGGCATCAAGGACGACACAGCGCTGCTGAATACCGGGGTGGCGACCTTTCGCGCCACCACAACCACATGCCGGAACTCAGCGGCCTGCGAGACCGGTCAAGGCTCTCATTGAGACCGAGTGGCAGCGCAGCAGGCCGGCCACCGTTGCCAACGATGTCGAGCCGCTGGGCCGAGGGCGAGGAAAGCTCAACTCGTCCTGGCTGGTGCTGACGTCACCGCCGAGGCCCGCAGCCCCGCCAGGTACTCGCGACCAGCCGTCTCGACTTGGCGAAGCCGGCCCCCTTCTTAAGGCTGCTGCTTCGTGCGAGCCTGTCGTCACCAGGAGCTCTCTCGGGCGTGGCTGAGGGCGTCTCGCGCGACGTGCGCGACGTGGTCGTCGGAAAGTCGGTAGACGACCTCCCGACCTCGTCGGCGGGTGATGACGAGGTGAGCTGAGCGCAGCGTCTTGAGGTGCTGGGAGACCAGCGGCTGAGAGACTGCGAGGGCGTCGACGAGCTCGTGCACGCACCGATCGCCGTCGGCCAGCACGTCGACAATTGCGAGGCGCAGCGGGGCCGACAGCGCCCGCAGCAGCTCACTCGCGCCGGCGTAGGCCTCAAGGTCGACCGGGAGAAGGGGCGCGCCGACCGGTCCGTGTCGTGGGCTCTGGGGATCGCTGTCCGGTTGGGCGGTCACGGTCCCTCCTTCCGGGCTCATGCACACATGCGCATTGGTCAGTACGAGATTTGGTCGGTCTGATTGTGCTCAGACACCGAGCGGTGTCGGGGAGCGCGAGGACCCGCATGATCAGAGTCAGAGTCACGGCGAGGTCCACGATCGCGATGCTGGCGAGCGCGGGTGGGCTGCTGGCCGGCTGCGGCGGCACCAGCGGCCACAGTGGTGAGCAGGTCGCGACGAACGGGGGACGGCTGCCTGTCGTCGCGGCCGAGAACTTCTACGGCGACCTGGTAGCTCAGGTCGGCGGCGACAAGGTGGCCGTGACGTCAGTCCTGTCGAATCCGGACGCCGATCCGCACCTGTTCGAGCCCGGCACCCAGAACGCGCTCGCCGTCGCCAACGCGCGGGTCGTGGTCCGCAACGGCGACGGCTACGACGACTGGATGACCAAGCTGCTCGACGCCGCACCATCGCCTGGCC
>JAABUO010008534.1_pt1 | contig 11572 bp, 6 predicted proteins | sample 5559291 | NCBI WGS metagenome assembly JAABUO01 (sample SAMN10711878, study PRJNA513372) | rock metagenome | isolation source: Antarctica rocks | place: Antarctica: Victoria Land, Finger Mt sud | reverse complement strand
GTCTTGGCGTCTACTGCAAAGTGCCATGTGAAGGAATCACGATTCAGCTGAAATTTCTAGTATGACTCTTTGAAAGGTCTGCGAATCGCTTCAAATGTATTGGACTATACTGTTAGAGACCCTGCTCCAGTTGGTTCTGGCAAATGATCTCAAGACCACTAATGATAGTCGTTGTAGTTTAGAAATCTCACCATCTTGATGCCAGGTGGCGGAAAGCCCCATTTGTCCAGGCGAACGTTTTCCACTTTCTTCTTCCTTACTTCCAGATATGGCCACACAAGCTTAGTCGTGTCCTCTTCACTCCACCAACCTCTTCCTCCATTAAGCCATACTTCCTCCCTTTTTTTCCACGAATCCATCATCCCCTCGAAATTGCATCTACGGACTTTAGGGTCACCTTTGTAGGGGGAGTTGAATGGCTTATGAAATTCAGGCCAGCTGCAGAGCCTGTCATAATCATACATGACATACCCGAATCGACGAAGTTGGCGTTGCCAGGACATAAAGTACTGGCCCGATGTGGTTTCTGCTTGGTAGGCCCATCGCCATGCTTCAGCAGGTCCGATATCAGAATCCTCAGAATATGGTGACATTATATACTGGGCTCTTTCTTTTTCGGTGAGATCAGCAAGTGGGAAATCGTCGTTTGCATCAAGTGCTACGCAGAGTGCTGAGTGCAGGCCGTTTTCTTCAGGCTCGAGTTCGAGCAGTTTGTAACGTTCCTCATAAGTGCTTGCGGTGACTAGCCGCCGAAGGTAGTTGAGACCGAGAGAGAGTAAGTGTTCTTTGTAATAATTCTGGGGAGGAGACTCGTCGTTAAGCCATGGTATGTATCTTTCTCCCCACTCTACATCATGCTGCGCCACATCGTTGAATGCTGAACCTATCAGTCTTTAGTACACCATATATTGAGAGAAACCATACCTGTAGATAAGGTACCGAAGAGATACTCATAAACTGACGCCAATTGCTCGTTCTCCCAAGGGGCGAATTTATTGAAGAATTGCCGACATTTGTCTTCGGTGTCCAAATCGCCTTTACGTAACAGGTTGCAGAAGAGCTCATAGCGATAGAAAGAACGCTCTATTCGTTCAATTTCTTTAGGCTTCAGCGCTTTTGAACCATTGCTAGTGATACTTATGATAGGAGATGTGGTGAGGGTAGCAGCAAATTCGGATGCAAAGAAATCGACATCTCTATGAAGCTTGCTGATGGCGAGGGCTTTTGGCATCGACCAAGATACTGGTCCTAGTTCTGCTATCTGACGTAGATCCCTCAGATAGTCGCGTTCTTCGTGGGGAACACAAGGTAATATCTTGAAATCCACCCCAAGCAAAAGACGCGCAGATGCGAATGTCACAAGAGCATCAGGCAGCACATCGGCAGATATTTCATTTCGTAGAACAATCTGTAGGATAGAGTCTTGGTTGGCAAGAAATGCACGATGGAAAGAGGAGCAGCATTGCGCAAGGTTTTTCAAAGAGAAGGCATCGGTGGCATACAACAAGATAACTTGCACGAGCTCGGTCGGTAAGAATCTCAAACGAGAGTCAATAGCGTCGAAGAACTCTCCTTCGCAATCCGAATCTGTAGCATACGATGTTGTTTCTGCCATTGTCGAGATGTGGTAAAGGTTACGAGCAAGGTGAGAATGTGTAATTCTTCTTTTGGTGCCTTATCAGTCACCGTCTCCTAGTACTGGCTCTCCGTTAGAGAGGAAATGAGTCATCCTTACTGCGACTTCAGATGACTGGATCAGTAACCCAACCTTACATTTAGCATCACCCAACAATACCAGGGCCGAAAGAGGGTTGAGGCTGGTCGGTCTTCTTGCCGCCTCGTCTATTACTGTCTTAGCGCGCTCTAGAACTTAGCGCGCTCTAGAGGAACTGTTCAAGTCCAGTCTGAAACAAACATCCTCAACGTGTCGTATATCACAATTTGAGATTGTCGCATCCGTTCATGGATACGATAGGCGTATCCTGAAAGTTGTTTGCTTTTGGGAGTCCAACATCCCATACGCGCGCGAGTACAACGAAGCAAGCAGTGAGCTTATGCAGGGTCTGTCCGCTTCATACAGCTGTGTTGTTTCATGCTTGAGATATCTTGTGACCCAGTCTCTTTGGACAAATCATTTCACTCCACCAGCGAATCCGAGCGCACTATATGGGAGGCTACACATGAATTCGATAGGGTGCAACTGGATGGGCGACGATACTTCTTAGGGTTTCAAGCGAGAAAAGAGGAGATGGCGATACGCCAATGCCCTTCGCTTCTTAGTTAGGGCTGCAAGATAATCTAAATCCTTCTTTGATGTGTTCAGTTGATTTAAAATCGTTGATCTTGCCTTTCTCTCTACTTGAACGGTCCTATTACTGTATATTCCGAGTACTCAAGGGCTGTACCAACCCTTCTATCTATGTATATCCGCTTCTTGATCTTTTTCTCCATCTATCTCTCCATCTACTTGTGTGTCCGTACATATATGTTCGTCTAAGAACATGTCAACTTCAAATTACACCTTTGAGGGCGGTCATATGTATGACATGAGAGGTCGGTTATATGCTACAAGGAACACCCACGGAGAATATGTCAATCCTGACGACAATGTACGGGCTAGCTCAAGACCGTCATCAAGAGCTTCGACGCGCTTCAGTTATATGACAGCCCCAGAGGACCGGGGAGATATGCTCGGGCCTGTCACCGATCCATGTCAGTCTTACTACTCATCGCGCGATGCACGACTGTCTTCATCAGAGCCTGGAAGAATCCGGCCAAGCTCAACCAAATTACAAACCACCCAAGGGTCTATGCAATATCCAGGAGGTGTTCCGAAGGAAAGAATCGGCCTCAGACCACAAAGCGCTGCTGGATACGCAGCTACCCCTGAGAATCCTTGGGGCAAAGGATACGAACAGTGTCGAACCCCATTCCCACACCTTAGCCCGATACGGAGCGACTACAAAGCATACAAGGAGTCTGGGGAAGACTATGCGAATAGACTGCAGGACTACGACGATAAGGCTACTCTCAATGCCACGACATCCAACAATTTCGTTGGCGGTACTATGAAGGGTAGCGCCCGATATACTCAAGATGGCCATGAGATAATGGTGGACTATGCGCACGCAGCAAATATGGCAGGACTAACGTAAGTGGTCGGAGAATAGTTCCATCAGCTACGACTGCTCAATATTTGATGAGGAGCAACCCAATAATTGATGTCTAGTGCCGCTACTAAGCGTTTGGACTTCACCTCTGACAATTATGGTCGAGTCCCTAGAGAAGGTCATCATGGGCATTTAGTACAAGCAGCATCGCTCGCCACGTACGCAGAAAAGAATACACCGGCTCAATTATCTCGACAGCACCGACACTATGCCCAAGGCGGCAATGTAAGATGGATTTTTAACTTCTCACCTTTAAATTACAGGCAGCTAACAACTTTAGGGCCGAGAGTGGTAAGACAAGAAAGGAGAGTATGAGGTTTCCAAACCTGTGTGGATAGATATGGAGAAAACCAGCCTTGCGGATCAACGAGAAGCGCGGGAGTATTATCAGACTTATCACCACAATCAACACGGTGAGCGGCTCCTGAATGGCAAATACGAATGGATCCATGTCGGCGGCGGTAGACGACGCTATTGGAGTGAAGAGTACGGCGATTATGTTGACATGACCCCAGCCGAACTAAGAGCCAGCTCTTCAGGTAGCCGTGGGCACTCACGACGATAAAAGAGATGATGCCTATAGGATGACTAGAATTAGGTGGTTGGCGTGAGCAGAATCTGGAAGACATCTGATGCTCGACACTTTCAACTGTGGAAGATTTCATAGTTTCGGGACCTTGCTGTGCTGAATCTACTCGGCCTACAACTAATCCGGATGCTGGTTTGTGCTGAGGTTCAAGGATTTTATGATGGAGCTTTACATATATGGTCCTCGCTTTTGTATCTCTGCTGATATAAGACCAATGCATTCCGTTGAGAAGGATCTTACAGACTATATTCTCGTAGCAGAAAAAGCATCCTGTCTCACTGATAGCGCATCGTACTGAGTGAATACACGTCAGCAACAGCTAGTAAGAATCCGCTCCAAAGTCCGATTTTATGCTCAATGAATGCAAGCAGCCTATCATTTCATTAGGCTGAAGCCGATCAATAAAATACGTCACGAGTAATGTGACCACTTTGGCGCCTTCTCCAAAGCAATGGTATCAGCAAAGCTTGACAGATTTGAGGTAACGCATTCTACGATAGTCACGTCGTTTGCCAAACTACTGAAGCAGTACTAAATTTACAGGACCGCCAACAGCGGCAGCCTGAAAGGCTTAAATGAGGTCGGGGTGGATTGCCAGGACCTTAAGTTCTACTCTTCATTTTAAAGACAAATCGCCTGTGCTGTGGTCTTCCGAAGACATTGCAGCCATGAGATGCTCAATTCCAAAATGGAGTTGAAAGCATAACGAATTCGATAAGCTCTACTCCTATGTAGAGTAGTTCGCTTTACTACATTCCCTGCAGATGAGAATTCCCTAACAACTTTTCTTAATAGACATGAAGCACATGCATGTTTGAATTACCACACTCTTTCTAGGTAGGAAAATGGCTGGCACATGAGTGCGTTTGCTGAGAGAATGCCTGGTAAGGGCGAAGAGACAAAAGGCTACACTACGAGTCTACAGCTGCTGACTTCAATTAGGAGTCATGTCTATGAAGGTCTATCGTGGACCAAGGATATTAATTATTCTAAAAGCAATCGCTAAGACTGGCTCACAGTCCTCGGCCATGGCATCTTAGCATCGTGAGACCTGTCAGACTTATGATGACCGATTGGCCAATCATATCGTTCCCGAATTGAATCCGAAATGTAATGATGACCCGGAGAATGCAGGGACGAATTCCGGCCGGGCGTCTTGTCCCTCCAGGTCCTGCCTTAAGGAAGCCTATTACCAGTGGTTGCGCTGCTTCCGAACCTGCTTCAGTACGAAAGTCGGAGTATCGTTGTCAGACCCAGCAAAGCTTCTGGATGCCTTTTACAGTCCCGAATGTCTACCAGCCATGCCAAATCCTTCCTCTGCTTGACACTCCAATGTATTCGTCATTCCGGACCTCTGCTGTTCCCAATGCAGAGCCAACCCTGGCACCGAGTGTCAATCTGACCTCAAGCCTACTATGTCTGCCCGCCCAGTTAGTGGGTCAATAGTCAGCCCACTGCAAGTGAAAGTACAATCATACCGAGTCTTTGGCGCTCGACGATAGCTAGTAAACATTGACAGACCAGATGTCGTAACGCCACCCTCTTTCTACTCAAGCCTTTGAGGTCAATACAATCTGCCAAATTCACTATTGTTAAAGTGTAAATCTGATATTGCTTAAAGGTATACTTTCTATGTAATCGTGGGTAACTAAGCTCTTCGCTTTGTGGGTAACAGCTCAGTGACGCTCATGGCTCAATGTCGTTTCTTTACATATTATAACAACCTTTGTATAAATTGTTTAAGTAAAGACTTTATATTAATCATGATAATTATTTCTAGCTTTTTAAAAAGAATTAGCTGAATTTAATGACTTGAACATAATAAGATTTAAGATTTTCGTAAATCTTAATTTTTTAAAATTAAATACAATTATATAACGAAAAATCTTCGAAATTACTTCTTCTCAAGAATGCGTATTGCAGTTTACATAATAATCTACTCGAAGTTATATTTTTAAGAAAAAGTATTAAGAATTAAGCTCGCTGTTTAATTTACAAGAAAAAAAAATAACATTAAGTCATGAGCGTTACTGAGCTGTTACTCATTAAGCGAAGAGCTTAGTTACTCACGATTAAACTACAGTTTATGTTTTCGTGTTTTTAATTAAGTTAACTTAATTAAGTAAGTAATTATCGCTTTTACTATCACTTTTACTTTTACTATTACTTTTATTACTTTTATATTTTAACACTTTTACTTAATAAAAATAATTAAACTTTTTACTGAGTTTTTTTTACATACTCATCATTAAACGAAAGTTCTTAAATGTTTTTAAAGTAAGAATCTTAATGAGTTTAATCATTAACATTAAAAATGTTAATATGAATTTTAATAATAAAACTTTTTGTTTAAGAAACGCTCGAATTTAATATTATCTTAACTTAGTTACTTAATGTTCTTTAGCGAAGACGCGTTAAAAAGTCTTTTATTAATTTCTTCTTTTAACTACGATAATTTCTTTACAAGAACTTTATTATTAGTTAAGATAATCGTTTCTTTAAAATAACGTTATAATGCATTTAAATTACTAGTAAACATTAATGTTACTAATTATCTGTTTATTAATAAAACTAAAACGTAACTCGTTTATAATAATTTAAATATTAAGCTCGTATCTTTATTAAAGTCTCGTTTAGTTAAAGACTTTAATAAAAAGCTTACAAGATAATTAATTACTTATATAATTAACTTAACGTTCATTATTTAAAAACATATCGAAAGTTCTTATTTTATGTTAATTATTAAGCTGAGTAATAACTTAAATATAATTAATAAGTCGTAAATAAATAAGCATAAGATTATTTTAAATACGATGTATAATAAGCTTATATTTATACTCGATTATTATTCACATTGAAATGTACTTAAGAATAAAATTAAAGTTATTATTATTTTCTTTATCTTATTACTATTATTAATTAATTTAAGTATTATTTTTAATACTATTATCGAGTTAATATTTAAATATAAGATTTTAAAGCGAGAATTAAAAATTTATTTTACTAAGTTCGTTATAATTATTAAAAATATAAAATTTACGACGATTATACGATTAATAAGAAAATAAATTATAAACGCATATAAGCATTTAAACGATGAATAAAAGTTTTTAAACATTACTTAAATTAATATAATAACATATTATAATTAAGTCATTAATTAAGATAAAAAGTAAAAAACTAAACTTTTTATTATAATAATACATGATATTAATTTAACTATAAGGTTAACTTCGTTAGCTATTCGCTAGCGCGTTTAAATATAAAAGACGTAAGACATAATAAACTTGTTATAATTATACTTAATTATTATGATATTAATATGTAGAACTAATCGCTGAAAAATATTAAAAGAATGAGCTTTAACTTATTTAATACTTTAATAACTTCATCGCTAGCATTTCGTTATTTAATTATAATAAATCATTCTTAATACGTTATAAAAGACGTTAGCTTATTAAGCGACTCGAAATCGTTTAATAAATCATTTAATCTTGCTTTTAATAAGCGTTATCGTTAAGCTAGCGCTTATTATTATTATAATTATCTTTTCTTTTAAAGCATTAATTTGCAGTGTAAAGAAGCTGTATTAATCTTCTTAAAGTAAAGACACTTGTTAATCGCGTCTGTTAAGCGTAACTTTTTAAAGCTCATTAAAAACCTTTTAAACCTCTTTAAGTTAATAAAAGAAAAAGAGTCTTTTAAATATAATATTATCTTGCAACTAATTATAATCTATAACTTTTTCATGAAATTTTATGAGACTGCGATTTTAATTATTATTATTATAATGCTTACTAGCGCGTTATCGTTACGAAGACGCGTACTTAATGTTTATTTAACAATATCGTTACTATAACGCGCATTTAATAATTATATGATTCTTGTTCATCACATATAATATTATTATTTCTTTTTTTTCTTTCTTCTTTTTTCTTTTTCTTTTCATCTTTTAATTACATACTTTTGTATGTATTTAATGATAACGAGTAAGCGATGTAAAGATTAATATATATTTTTAAATACATATAAATAAATTTATATGTACTTAAAGATAAGAAGCAAACGTTGCATAAACTCATGTGTATGTTTTTTAATATAAGTAAACACATTATGATCTCAGCGATTACATGAATTAATAAAGAGATAACGATCACGATTAATATATATACATTTACTAATTTAAGTGTAAAGCTAATCTTTTATTCTTTAGAATGCGAAGATCTTTCGTGTATAATTTATATTAACAGACGCGAGTACGTGCGCGAGTTAAGTATTTATAAGTCGTGCAAAGCTTAACGTTACGACTTAAATCATTATATTACGATAAGTTTTATTTCGCTCGCGCTGCGATAATTATTAAGAATTATTTAATTCATTAAACGTTTTCGAAACGAGACGAAACGCGTTATTTATAAATTTACTCGCGCAGATTAACATTAACGTGTTATTTTTGTTAACGTAAAAAAGAAACGAAAGAGATTAATAATAATCATGAAGAAATGACGTCGCGTTAATAAATACATTTTTAACATCGTATATAAAGCTTAACTCGTAATTAAACGTAATTAACGCGAGATTATTTAATTAATTAAGCGTTTAACGAAGACGAAACGAAAGCGCGATGAAACGTAAACGAAGTGTAAAATATTTTAAGTTAAACGCGATGAAGTTAAAAAAATAATAAGTAAAACGACGATTAAAAAGATGAAGTAAGAAAAGAATGTAATAATAAGCGAGAAAAAGAAGAAGAATAAGAAGAAGAAGAAGAAGCGCGAGATCATGAAGTTAAATTTTTTAAAAAACGATGTTAACTTATTAAAAGCTTTATTTATTAAAGATAATTTTTAAACGAGCTTTAACTTAACGTTCTTAAACGTTACTAGCAGCTCGAAGTTATCGTTTTAATACGTAAATTTAATATGTATAATAATAAATAAATAAATAAATAAATAAATATTTTATGATTAAGCGCTACGCGTTAAGCGTCCAGTCTTGTTATTATTAACACTTTATGTAACGAAATGAAAAAGTTTTTAATTAAATTTTTATAATTAACGATAATGCGAAAATGATCGTTGTATTAAATTAACGTCGTTAATAATTAAACGTTATTATCACGATACTCGCTTATTTATTTCTTCGTCGTCGCTTGCGTAACGTTATCTGTTTATTAAATTTTTCTTTTAGCTTTTAAGCAAGCTTTAGCTCTTCTTCAAGTAATTATTAATTATATATATAATTTTAGTTTAATTATTTCATCTTATATCATAGCTTTTTCTTATTTTTATTCTTATTCATAATTTTCATAATTTCTCATTACTTCTCATCGTTAATAAGCTTTAAAGCTTGCATAAAAGCTTTCGTCTTCTGATTATCTGCTTTATATTAATATAACTTTAGTAACAAAACATGAAAAGTATTATGAATATAATAAATATTAAGTAACGTTAGTTAATAAGCTTAAGTTTTAACTTTGTTCTTTACTTTAAATAAATTAATAAATTTATGCGATAATTTCTTACTAAGCTTCTTTTATTTTAAGAGCATAATTAAATTATTAATAATATAAGTTTTAACTTTATAACTGCGATTATAATACTTCGTCTGTTAAGTAACAGCGTTAATAAGACGCTTCGTTAATTAATTTCTTAAATCTTAAAATTATTAAACTCGATCTTTTACGAATGATATTCTTTTTTTAGCGAGATTATTTTTAATCTTGTAATGTATTTTTAAATTATAATCGTACATTAAAAAGAATAACGAAGCTTTAATAAAGACGTAATGATTATTATTATAAACATATTCAGTTATTAATAATAAATTAGCTTAACTCGTTTACTTTACGTTAGCGAAAGTACGTAAATAGTACTTTAAGATTTAATTTTATCGCTCGATTAAGTTATTCGTTTGCGAATGAAATGCGATGCTTAATCGTTATCTTATGCGTGCATGATAATATATAATTAATCAGAACGCGCTAGTAAAGACAAAGTTTCTGTTACTCATTATGTTAGTTAACATGTTAAAGCGTAAAATAATTTTCTTAAAAAACACTTTCGTTAGTTCTGCGACATCGATTCGTGTTATTATTAATATATATTTAATCATTTTAATATATTAATTTATAATCACGAATATAAAATCATAAACGACTTCACGACGCTTACTCGACGATAAATTCGTAACGAAGTTTATAATAATTTCTTTTTATGACTTCGTAAATATAACAGATAAGAATTTAAGCTCATTATATAATTTATGCTTAAGCACTTTAATTCGCTAATAAACGTTACAGATTTTAACATACGAAGTTATTTACTCGAAGTAAACGAGCTAATAATACTTTCTTTTTAAAAGTTTTAAAGTTTTATTAATTTTAAAGTGTTTAATTAAAAGATTATTATAATTCTTATTCATAAGCTTCTTTTTAATTACTGCATTATTAAGAACATAAAGACGTTCGTTATGTTTAAGAAGATTCTTAAAGTTTAAAACTTAAAACTTATTTCGCTTACGTAAATGATAAGAAGACTTAACGAGTTTAACACGAATTTCATTCGCTTAATCGTTTTTTATCTGAAGCTTTTTTATTAAGAACTTTATAAATCTTTACGATTTCTTATAAAGACTTTTAAATACATTTTTAATCTTCTTTCTCGATATAAGAATTTAAATATTAATTAATTAAAATATAAAAGTTAAATCATTTAATATCTTTCGCTTTCTTTACGACAGCGACTTTAATCTGTCTGTGTTATTAAGCTAAATTTCTGTTAATTAAAAAACGAAATCTAGCTTATTTACTTCGTTTCGCTCGCTTTACGTTAGCGTTTAACGACAGCGCTAGCTTATTTTATAACGTTAATAATAATTTAATATTAAAGAGCGATGTCTTTTTATAATTTAAACGCTTAAAAGATTCATTCGCGAGATTTCGTTTATTTAAACGATGAAAGATTTTAAAATCATAAGCAGTTAACTTCAGCGCTCAGCGAGCTTGTTTAAAGTTTAGCTCTTTCTGCTTCATAAACTCTTTAAGATTATTATAATTTAATTAAATCTTAATAAAATATAATTTTTTTTTTAAATAATGTCTTCATTATTTAAAAGCGATTATTATAACTAAGAGCTTTTAATTATGAGTTTCGTAATTTTACTTCGTTAATATTATCTTTCGCGATTAAAACGTCATTAATCGTTAACAATCGTTAGCATTTTATTAATTAAAAATATTTACGATTATAAAATTAAAAGCATTAATCTTCATTTTAATCTTTTTACTTAAGTTATAATAAGTAAGAAATGAAGTTAACATGAAAATATTGCGCAGTTAACGAAAAGTTTACTTCGCTGTATTAAATTATTTAAAAGATTTTAATTTCTTATCGTCTTTATTATCTTTTAGCAGACTAGTAAGAGACGTTACTATCTTAAAATAACGATAAATAAAGCGTTTATAAAAGTTAACGAAGCTTAAAAATACTTAAACTTCATTAACAGTTTATAAAGTGAAATAAATTTTAAATTTTAGCTTAAGTAACATTCGTCGCTTAAAGTCGAATAAAATCTGAATTTAAGCTAGTCTCGTTAAGCTGAGTTTTACTTTTGTTAATAAAATCTGCGTTCGTTCATATATCGCTGAACTAAATCTCGCTTTTATTAATAAAATCTTTATTCGTTTATATATCGCTGAACGAAAGTCAGCTTTAATTACTTATGTCGCATATGTTATTTATGTCGCATATGTTATTTATGTCGCATATGTTGTTTATGTCGCATATGTTAATTTTTTTTTTATGTTTATTAT
>JAABUO010008533.1_pt1 | contig 11573 bp, 18 predicted proteins | sample 5559291 | NCBI WGS metagenome assembly JAABUO01 (sample SAMN10711878, study PRJNA513372) | rock metagenome | isolation source: Antarctica rocks | place: Antarctica: Victoria Land, Finger Mt sud | reverse complement strand
GCATGCAGTTGCTGGTCATTGACACAGAAAACAAGTTTGTGTCCACTGGGTTTGCTGAGGAGATTGCAAAGGCTGGCTTGGGCAAATACTATTATCTGCCAAATGCATCTGATGCCAGCATTGCTGCTGCAGCATCTGGTGCTATGGCTGCAGCAAAGGCAGGCTATTGATGCCCTGCGTTGTAAAACTCCTGATACCCCTCCCCAGCTTAAGCATCACCCAGCTCTCCATTTCTTGCTGCCACACCAGTTGTCATTAGCAAGGGTTCACTGACGAGATGATGCTTGCTGCATCTACATTGTGTTTGTTTGGAAGGGTTTACCAAAAAAAGATTACAAACACGTTCTGGAGTTGGGCCCTCTGAGGGCAAGTGCAAAACTCTATGCTGTCTTCTTACAGTTTTGCTCACCATACCTGTAGTCCATCGAATACAAAGTTCAGTGATCCAACATACAAGGCCTCCTAGGATCACTTGAGCAAATCAGTCAACAAACGAAAGTAAGTACGAAACAAGCTGAAGCACAAATCATAACACGTAGCGTTTAAAGATTATCTAATATACAGTGATTCAAATCAAACTTTTGAGATAGCTCTGGCTGGAAGTGCTCAGCTCTCAAAGTCTACAGCACTCAAGTACTTGGGCGTCAGCTTGAAGCAATGTAGCTGTCGCTGTAGCTGAGATTCGCATCTGAAATGAATGTTATAGTGGTTTTGGGGCCTCTTCATGGGCCAGGACCTGCTTCAAGCCATACACCAGCTGTGCAACAATATCAGAAGTCAGCTTTACTGCAAGAGGCAAGGCAGCCACCCGGACAGGCAGCCTGCTAGATTTATGTGTTCATGTCACACATTCACCTTGGCTTTTGGCAGAATTGCAGAGAACAATGAAGAGAAGACAGTGACAACACTGGCATGTTGCACACGTTGCTCTAGTGCTACTGTTAGCAATGCTGTAACAATGCTGTAACAAATACGCTGCAATGCAATAGAATGGGACTCAACAAATATGCTGCAATGCAAACAAAGGAGATGGGATGCTGACCTCATCATCAGGCTGTCTAATAAGCATTGGGGTCACACGGCGTAGGTTTGACTCGATATCTGCATTCATAGAAGCATGATCAGGGTCAGGTTTTAGGGCCATGCCCTGCCAGCTCACCATGACAAATGACAGCCCATCCATGTAAGATACAGCTGCAACAGCATGCAGAGCAGCAAGCAAACAGCTGACCCCATGCTGGGCAGACAAAAGGCATGCTGGAGACATACAGTCTATGACTTCTGTGATAGCGACAGTTGTTTCAATCCCAAAACGTTTTTGCTTTTACAGAAACAGGGATATTTGACAGTGACTGCTGTCCTCAGTGTGCGGTGCTTACCTGAGGACATTGTTGCAATGTCAGGTGCTGGTGCAGGTGGTGGAGGCTGATACCTGCAATCGAACCTTCTCAGTTTGCCGCTATCCAAAGTCATTTGCTGGCTGGACTACGAGGCTACAGCAGTCAGTCTGCTGCCACCCTCAGTCATTTGGTGGTTGGAATATAATGTCACAGCAGTCCCCATGCTGTGTGATTAAGTCGGCTGGAACGCAAACACCAGTGCCATGTCTCCAAGCGATGCACAATGAGGTGCCTTGACATGCAGCAGGCATACCTTCTCCATAGAAGCCGAAGCGATAGAACCAGAAAGAAGGCGTTAAACAACCCTGCTATGAGAACTGCAACCAGCAGCATGTGGCATCAAAGATGTTGCAGTGCCTTTTGCATGATGTGAGTGATAAGAGTGTGTGAGTCTGCATGTATACCACAGAGGCAGCATCATGTGCTTGCTGCTGATTCCAGCACAAGCACAGCTCACAAGTCCAGGGCTCCCACTGACTGCTTGTTTGTGTGTACCTATGATTATGATCTGTATCTCAGCAGGCTTCAGGTGACCATTCCATAGCCCTCCTGTAGAGGGTGCAGGTGCAGATGCTGCTGGTGAAGGTGACACAGCAGGAGACGTAGACGCTGCTATAGCAGGGCTTGGCGACGACGAAGGGCTTATGCCCGTGCCGGTGAGATAGTCTATGCTGCTAGTGGCCATCGTTTGATGTCGATTGGTAAATGCTGAAGTTTGGTTTGCAAATCTTGTCGAGGTGTAGGCTGTGTAAGCTGTTCACACTACGCTGCACCTGTCCTCGAGACCCACGGTGTAAGACTGCAGGCCAAATTTCGACCGGAGCACAGAAACGAGATCTAACATGCAACGTACTATACTGCTATACCTAGTACGTTGATGTGGCTGCCCAGGCCTGCGACGAAATACGTATAGGGATCAGTCAACCCGGTCAACAGCAACAAAAGGAGATCCTGCAAAACGCAAGCTGCAAACGTACGGCTCTGAGTGTTGCGACGTCTCAATGTTGTGACTCACCACCTCAGGCTGCGCGTGCTCCTTATCTATGGCAGATACAAGCATTTCATGTCGGAATTTCTGCCTGCAAGGTGCACGGCGATCAATAGCTTGAAACGGCTACGCACATCGTCGTGACTAATTCACCTGCCGTAACATGACTCATCTCGCATGCACGTCAACGCAGTAGTCAAGTCCTCAAGCTTATTTTGTGCATCGGATTGCGCATCGGCAACTCCAGTCAGGGTCCTGTATGAGAGCTATACAAATCAGCAGTTCAGGGCCGTTGCTGCTTAGGACCGCCACAGGAACACTTGCGTTCAAAGGTGTCTGAGCTAGTTGCTGCTTTTGAAGCCAAACCCTCATGCAGTTTTAACGGCCACGGCCTTTGCATGCTCATTGAATAAAACCATCTCGCGATGGCGATGGCGAAGCGTAAAGGGCCAGACACACTTGACAAGACTGTCACCTATCTTGCCAAGAGGGATGGCATCGACAAGGCAAGCGCTGTACTCTGTGCTTGAGCTTCCAGTCGTCAGCATCTACATCCTTGTAAGCAGTGCCACCTCGCATCTATGACAAGACAGCTGCGTGAAACTCGAATCTGCTTGCCTGGCAGGTGCTGAAGGTTATTCGTTACTCAACTAAACTTGCATTGGCAACAGCCTTGAAAGATGATGCAAGCGATCTGGCAGTACGGTTGAAAGAGTTTGAGACCAGCATAGGCACCAGCAGGTGCAGTACCTGGTGTCCTTGTCTGCCAAGGGCCACAATTATTGGACCCTGATCTTAGGTGCTGACCTGTTTGGTGTGGCTGCAGAAAAGCCTACCGTTTGGGCAAATGGCTGTCTGATCTCAACACTTTGCGCAACACGCCTGTTCTGACCAAGGCTGGATCATTGGAGTTGCTTGCCAGCGGTGGTGAGGGAGTGTACTACTTTGTTGAGCAGCTGACCTGGTATGTATGGCTGTGGCCAAGGCCCTGCTGTCAGTACTGCGGTGGACATTCCCTTTGGTTCATCACGTTTGCTTATCAGCATGAGCTCACCGGCTATATCTGACTTGTGTAGTGTGAATATAGCACGGCAATACATTGTGCAGCTTCTGAACCTCAATGTCATTCTACTGCCACACAGGCTAGTCAAGGCCGGATTGTTGGACAAGAAGTATGCAAAGCGCTTCAGCACAATCAGTGCCTGGGCCGAGCTTATTGGCTACGTAGGGAATGTCACTCTGAATGGCCTGCGCATTGCGGCAGCTCTAGAGCGCGAGCTCATGCTGACACAGGAGCTTGTCAGAAGGAAAAAGGTATCGCAGTCATGCTGTAGCTTGCATTGCCTTTGCTGCTTATTACGCTTCTTTTCAAGCCTCCCCTATGCAGCTCTGCACGCTTCAAAAAGGCACAACCATGTCATGCCAATGGCACACACTCTGCATTACCTTCGTTCGTCGCGCCTTGAATGCACGGGTTGATTTGCATGGCAGTGTCCCTCAGCTGTGATCCCGTCACGCAGGAAGATGACACCATGCCTGATGATGTCCACTTGATCAAGGAAGTGCAGGCCTTGAGAGCCAGGCGGCTGCTACGAACACTGGCTGTAGTGCAGGACCTGTCCGATGCCCTCATGGCTGTTAATGACGTCACAGGTGGTCACCCTGTCACTCCCCTGCTGCAACTTGCTTCTGAATTGCGTCGTCAGCACCCATCATCAACCAATGCTCTGGCCTGCTGCAAGCAGCCCACCATCCGCGTCAAATGAGCCTGCAACTTGCGTCATCCGGCTCATGCAGCCATGGGCCTTGTCATTGTTTGCAGTCGGAGAGTTGTGGAAAGTTGTGTGGCAGTGCCATTGCAAGCACAAGCAATGCACAAAGTGACTCCTGCAGGATCAGCGCCTCCACCAACTTCAGCAACTCCCCCACTCCACCCGCCTTGCTTCCAGACTTTGCAAGTCAAGCCTGACAGACATGTTGTGCTGCAGATGGGAAGGGACCCGTGAGCAGCTCTGCAGTGCTGAGCGCCTGTGGGCTCATGTCAGCCTTCATCAGTGTGCACAAGAACTGGCCCAGCTGATCAACCTGAGTGGCTTGACCTGTGTTGTGTGAATATGCACACATCTTTTCTTTATCTCATGTGTGCACTGCTGCAGATGGCAGGAGCCCAATGAACAGTTCTGCCGTTCTAAGTGTGTGTGGTCTCATGTCCGCATGCATCAGTGTCCATAAGAACTGGCCAGGGGCACAAGAACTTCCTCTTGCCAAGTTTCCAGGGTCTGCCTTCAATGTATGATGCTTTTTATTGGCGATGACCAGGCAGAATTGTACTTTCCCATTCCCAATCAGTCTCTGTTTGTCGTCTGTGCTTCTAACAGATGACATATTCATTTTACAAATGGACCAGGCAGGGACCTGACACTACATTAGGCAGGCAATTCTCTTGTGTGTCCAGGTCTCTATCTGATGAGTCACCAGTATAGCATAGCATGCTTGTCCAGTGTAACAAAGATGCCCCAGTGGGTTAGCTTAGGTGTCATGCAATCATGTGCCATATGATTATGACAGCACCAAATGTGGTGCATGTAGTGCTAGTTTAGATGGGAGTTGTTATCTGTTGCTCTGTAGTATTTCTTTGCAATTTTACAAAGCTTGACAGTGTTATGTCCTACTTTGTAGATGTTGGGCTACAGCCTAAACTGCTCCTCAAAATTGATGCTTGACACTCAAGCCAGCGGTAGTGCTAAGACCATACATTGACTTCATTCAGTTGCTTGGTTGTGCACTGGTATTGACCGGGATTCTTTCATTAGGGTGCCTGCTCACAGTAGCAACGCTGGCACGTCTCTCAAGCACTCTGTTACTATCTCTTGGTGAGACTGCCTGCAGAGTTGAGTTGCTGCTTAGCCCTCGCGGACTGCAACATGCAGCCGCCATCTCAATGTCTTGACTGAAATTCTGCATGGCACATTCATTCCAGACTGACGTGGGTTGCCTGGTCAACTAGCAAAACATGATCTTGGCGCAAAAAGCTTCAGATGTATTCAGGCGGACTGAGTAACTCCAGCTAAACATGCCTCACCTGTGATGGAGCAGACAGCAGGTTCAAAGTGTCCAAGTTGTCTGCAATATCTTGACTAGGTCCATCATCCAGAGCCTCTCTGATTGCTCGCCTGCACAAGTGAGCAGTGCCAGTGGCTGCAAGTGTGCATGACAAAACAGGCGCAACAAACAGCTAACATTCTTGCTACAATGATGCCACCACAACAGTTGTGCGATGACAAAAGCTGGCACATGATGGCAATGACCTACAATGTAGCTGAGCCTCATTGTTGTAAACTAACACATCTCCAGGGCATTGACGGCATCAAGGCCCAACAGCATTTGACTTACTTGGCAATGATGGTGGTGTAGGTCACCGCAACAGCCAGCATAACTCCAGAAATGCCCAGAAATATGATGGAAGTGCGTGTTCCTGGGCCAGTGTTGCCATCAATCACATCTGCCATGGTGTGAGCCAAGCTTCCAAAATACGCAAAGGTCACATTCCAAGGCAACACAGCCACAGCAGATGACACCGCATATTGCCAGAAGCCAACACCGGTAACAGACAGGGCGTAATTGAGCATGTTCCACGGCACTATGGGTGAGAGCCTGCACATGCAACAAGAAACTTTGTTAGGCACATGTATGCAGATGGCACCGACTATCGTGTGCCACACCCTCAATACTCCAGGCTTTTGCTGCAGAAACTGCCAAACGCACAAAATCTACAAGATTGCAGTAATCCTGATGGTTGTGGGCATGCTGATTTGCAGCAGACTGCATGCGACTGCAAATCGCATTATAGCAGGATGATGACGTCATTGCGGCTTCATGACTAACAGCGCTGCTTGCATCTCACCAAACCAACATCATTTCGCGTAGTCCCACAAATTACCATCATGCATTGTGCCATCAGAAAACAGCTGGCAAGGACGCCTCACAGCAGGCAGAAGTATCCTACCACATGTGCCTTGCACTCAAAATCACGCCATCATCAAGCTTGATGCAGGCAGAAACAGCACACCAAGTGAGCTACTACAACAGCTACTACAACAGTGCTAGTACAGCATTAGGTAGGAAGGCAGTCAGGCGTGTGACTTGTTTGTGTCACACAAGAGCATGGGTATCACCTGAGGAGCGTGATCAACTTCCAGCCTTCTCGGCTGACAGCAGTGTCTACAGCAGCCCAGCTGGGGTACTTCTTCAGCGTGTAGTCAACCACCAGGTCACGAAGCAGATACCTGCAAGCACACAACAGCGTTGCACGACTGCGCTGGGTGCCAGCGAGCACCTGGCATCGCACTCTTTCCATTTGCAGCTTGGGTGCTATGCTTTGCAATTTCCAGCAGCTTGCGATGCTTCACAACAAGACCAAGCTCATACATGACACGTGACCCATGAGTGACTGCACACAGAAAGGCACCACAATGCTATATATCACACACAAGGCTCCCAAGCATGACCATATTTTTGACATCGCATCAATTTTAATCAGGATCCAAAGCAAAATGCCTGCAGTGACTGGTGCACGCTCTGTTGCTGTACCTGCCAATCATGAAAGCCAAGGTCTGGCCCAGGACTGTCCCCATCCACACCAACAAAGACCCCAGGACCAGCCCAAACACTGCCCCAGCAGCCAAAGCCAAGATGGAGCCAGGGAACAACACAGTGACAGCCACCACATACAAAGCCTGCATTTGCCCTCAGTCATGTGAGCACCAGATGAGTAAACTGGCCAAGGCAAGGCAATATGGGCATCATCTTGTCACTGCTGTTGCACATGCAGCTGCCATGCAATTCAAGGCTCTATAAATTTCCCAGGTTATGCAAGCAAAGGCACGGTGAAACACGTTTGAAGACACTAATTAGGATTGCAACAAACTTTGCTACACATCAGCGCAGCACAAGTCAGCCATGTTGATCAGATGAGTACAGGAGAACAAGCATGATTGATGCATTCATGTTGCGCTGATGCTTTCCAATCAGAACAGTAGCCTAGCACACATGCATGCACATGCCTATGCACTTTTGTATGCGGCGGTACAGAAGCATACCACAAAGAAAATGCTGCCTTGCACAGGTTCTTCTTCCATCCATGTCAACAAAGCTTCCAGCCTGTCACTGTCCTGAATGCATAAGACAACAATGAGCACACTTTGGCCAACACAAGTTGGTCATGCACAAAAGACAGCCTGTCAGTGTGCTCGGTAGCCTGACATGTCAGGCTGGAAGCTTAGTCAAAGACTCTGGTCAAAGAAGAATGCGCTAAATTGCTCATGGTCCTAGGACGGCCCCTTGACGTCTGAAATCAATGTAGCAATTGCATTGCTGAAGACAGGCAGTCCGTAGTTTCTGTGAGCTACATCTAAGTTGGTGTGTTGAACACCCACGGTAGCGAGAGTGGCATCTCCTAGCACTTGCAAGCACTGGTGGTACTTTATACGACGCAGCGATGAATCGAACCCAGGCTGATTTGTTTACTCCGTTTACCTTTGCACAGAGAGCATCGTAACAGCACATGCTTACTGTATCAGATGCTACTGAGGATGGTCACAACGGCAAATTGCTTCAGTGCATGGTGTGAGATGCACACAATTGCAAAGTATGCCTTGGCGCCAGGTGCCGGGTGCAGAATGCTTTCTTCATTGCATCTGTCATGTTGGCATGCAGATGCAGACTTTGATACGTGTGGTAATGGGCACAAATGAAGAGGCTTACCAATGTAAGGGCACCGCATATGACTAGCGTCACCAGCAACAACAGCAGCACAAGCTTTGGAGCAAGCTCTGCGTTGCATGCTATCTTGGGCATTGCCATTTGAATGCCACACTGGCAATCTGAGAGCCTTGCTGTAGAATACTACAAGACTGAGGTGGCTGAGGCTGGATGCAAATGCTGTGAGGCCATGAGCTGTCTTCAGGTTCCATCAGTGGTCATTCCCTATCAAGGGGGCATCATGACTTCTTGCACTGCAGACGAAGCGGTTGCTAGCCGACTTACAGGGTCGACTACTTTGTAGGGAACAAGACGGCGTAGTCGAAGGGCTGCGACGCTTGACACTCTGATTCACTGTGATCTAGAGCGCGTGAAGGCACTGCCTGCAATGCGATGCAGTTGACTGCCCAGCGTTGCAAATCTCAACACGGTGATTGTGACTGACGAGTTCAAGATAGCATAGGCCACAGACAGCGACAGCAACGGAGCCGGAGAAGGGCGTGTCTGGGTCCGCGGTTACCTACACAAGCGTCAGAGAGATGAATCTACGGGATGCATTCTGCGCTGCAGTCAGACTACACTAAGGAATCTTCTTCCCCAAGATACTTGCAGGCCGCTGCCTGCTGTGGGAAGTTACCGTTGCTTGCCTTCTCTCACTGCACCGAAGAAGAAGCTTTGCTGCTAAGCTTTTAAGATAAGTCAACCTGCCACCTGGCGCTGCAGTCTCTGAGACTGCAGCGCTCGTAGTCTCGGCATTGATGCTAACATGGCAGCACAAGTAGCCGTCTACGCCTATGGCCTGAAGTATGGATCTTGCCGAATACAAGATGCTAGTGCAGTGCGGTGAAGTCTCTCGCTGGCCGATCACACTCGATGGTCACCTGCTGGCGTGCTTTTGTTCCTCATGGGCATGTTCATGTTGCGTACACGATCCGTTCAGGCAGGACACCTAAAGTCTTCGTAGCCGCTGCCAATGCAGACACTGCAGTGGCTGCAAGGCAGGTAAGTCAGGCACTGCAGCGTGCAACCAACGCTTGGCTTGCGACTGTGGCATAGTATTGATGCTACAGAGCAACTTGACGCTGCAAGATGTGCGCGTTGTCCTAACCTCCCCAAAGTCTCCTGGCAATATTGGCTCTGCGGCAAGAGCTGCTGAAAATTTTGAGGTACTCACCTGTGCTGCGAGCTCCACATCAGCCAGTCTCATAATTTCAGTCATCCTGTCCAACGCATTGCCTCTGCATAGGTATCTGATTTGTAGGTGGTGGACCCTCGATGTGACCCACGTGATGGCGAAGCACACATGGTGCAGCTGCAATCCTTTCCCCCTGTACAATTTGTTGTCTGTTGGATCAAGCATAGTCCTGGGACCTGATATGATGCAACAGTTAATGCTTGTTTCACCAGTTGCTAACACCCTTGTTATGCTTCAGCTGGCCTGTGGCTCTCCATTGATGGACACTATGACCATTGTGCCCACTCTACAAGAGGCTCTGGCCGACACTTCAGGTTTGCCTATCACACCTGGGCAATTTACTTCACATGGTGCTGTGCATACTCCATGCACAGCAGACAAGATGCACATTGACTCATACATAGCTGCTGGCCTCTGGTATGTGTAACATAGGCGTCTTGAGACTCATGGTACAGCGCATGCTTGCCTGCCATGTAACATCCTGACACAAACACATGTGTATTGTAGTATCATGCACAGCATGCATACAAGCTGTATATGTCATGTTGTGCAGTGGTCTCAATAACCGTGCTGTATAGACAGATGTTATGCCTTTGACGATATGCTTGGCATGCAAGCCGCATGCAACGTTCAGCACACACACAGCTTTCCTGACTCTGTGTCCTGCTGCAGCAAGCATTGGCTTTACAAGACGTGTAGGCAATACTCGCCTGGTGCATGCCAGCTTGACACAGCTGCTGCAAGCCTTTCCCAACACCTTGCCTGACCTTGCAACAACAGCCAGAGGCAGCAGCTGGGCTTCAGAAAGACGCATAGCTCTTGTCTTTGGCCGCGAAGAGAGCGGCTTGACAGCAAATGAGCTGTCCCTTTGCACACACAGCTGCTCAATACCAACAGGCCCAGTGCAGCCCTCTCTGAACCTGTCTCACGCTGTGTGTGTGGTGTTGGCTCAGCTCTTTGAGCAGAGAACCTCCAACCATGATGCAGGTGTGAGATCTGTCCACTTCACATAACTTGCATATCTTTGTTCATGCACTGCTGCACAGACTCCCATTGCATGCATGGGAGTTTGCCATTACCAAGCAGTGGCTGTGTCCAAGTTGAGCTTCACTGAGCGCTATGAGTGGAATACAATCGCTGCTAACAGAATGCGATGCTTGTGATACTGACCACAGCCACTATTTACCTGACACAATGCATCCACTGCTGCGTGCCGTTGTTGCCACAATGCTGCCTTATGTGATTACATTGAAATTCAGTACCTGTCTGTCAAGGAGTTGTCAGAGATGGACTGCCATTTCAACACTACAAGTAGCTTTGTGGCTGCAGATGTGGCAGTTGTCAAGCAAGTACCAAAGCAGCATCAGCCTGCGCCAAGGAGTGATGTTGAGTCTCTCATAAACAGATGGACAGAGCTTACCGATGCTGCTGGTCTTGGGTATGTTGCCGCCAAGCAAACTCTGCTGTGATCAATGCGGTTGTGGTGATTGCACCATGTACTGTAAGCGACGCGTTCAAAAGGACGCGCTTGCTGGGAGTTGCAATTTGCCCCTTGGGCTGTGTTGAGCTGCTGAAGAAGGCCAGCTGTTCCTGCTTCATGTGTTCTAACTCCAGAAATCAATATTGCTTGATGCCAGAGCATGTCACCAACCTCAGCGCTCTTGCTGCTGTTGAAACCCACTGTAATTCTGCACTTAATGAGAGCAGCTGAGATGACAAGGATTGGTGTCATCCTAGACGGTCAAGCAACTGACGGCAAAAGTGCAAGTAACCAGTCATGAGGCGGCTCATTCCATATCGCACAGTGTTGCACATGGTGGATCCTAAGAAATAGAGCTCAAGTGAGGTATTGTGGCATGTGTGCTGGCAGGTTGGCAGACAGTGTGGGTGGCACAGGCAGTCATGGCCGCAAACGCAGGACAGCAGGCCATGTGAAGGCAGTCTTGTCTAGAGCCCAAGTCACAGTGCAGGTATGTGTGCAACTTGCTGTCTGCACACGCATTCACAAAATTTCGCATGACTGTTGATGCGTGGGTCTCTGGTATGCGCAGCAGGCAATAACATTTTCTTTGCAAATGCTGATGCACAGGGTTGGTTAAGATTAGGGGTGTGCACTTTACCTTTCACCAATCATGACTATATGGTAATGTTACTGCAATTACTGCAAATGTATTGGTGGGGTCATGAAATAAGGTAGTTAAAGCATTTAGCATTTCACTTCATTCATAGA
>JAABUO010008531.1_pt1 | contig 11574 bp, 10 predicted proteins | sample 5559291 | NCBI WGS metagenome assembly JAABUO01 (sample SAMN10711878, study PRJNA513372) | rock metagenome | isolation source: Antarctica rocks | place: Antarctica: Victoria Land, Finger Mt sud | reverse complement strand
CGTCGATCAGACGCTGTCGCGAACGGACTGAATGGTCGCCGTGGCATGGGCAATATCGGCGGCAAGGTCAGCTCGTCCGATCGCGCTGTCGTCGTACTCGGCCTTGTTTCATCGCAACCGCATGCGCTGGGGCTTGCGAGTGCTGGGGCTCGCGATCATGGCTTCGGCGTAGAGGCCGACTGCTTCATGAGCGCGGCGACGGCACGCACCCGGTAGCCGGCGGCAAACATGTGCGCGGTCACTGCGATGCGGGTCGCGTCGTAGGCGAGGACGTAAGCGATCGCGACGTCGATAGTGGCGATCTTGCGTGCCGCGTCGAGCTTCTCCTCGGCGCGGGCAAGGCGCGCAAGCGCACTCGGGTGATCGAGGGACCTGCTCGAGGCGGCGCGGTTACAGCGCTGCGACTACCCGCGACCGTTCTTTCCGATCACGGACTGAGTCCAAAAATGCTACAGGTTGACGTTGATCAACATTGGCCGTTTTCAGTTCTGGTGTGTACCCCGATGTTGACCCGGAAGATCATGTGCGATATCACGCGTTATCGTACGTGGTAGATTGGTGACGTTCCAGGCCCCAAATAGAACAGGCGGCGACGACATGACCGACGTCCTCATCCGCGACGTCCCGGACGACGTGCTCGCTGGCGTTGACGCGCGTGCGAGCAAGCTGGGGCTGTCCCGCGTCGAGTACATCCGCCGACGCCTGGCGGCCGACGCAGCCACGACGACCAAGCCCGTGTCTGTCGCGCAGCTGCGCGCGTTCGCGACCAAGGTCGCCGACCTTGCCGACCCTGAGGTGATGGACGCCGCGTGGCGGTGACCGACTGGCTGATCGACAAGTCCGCCTTGGTCCGGCTCGCCGATTCGCCAGACGCAGGGGAGTGGGCGAACCGCATCGAGCGCGGACTGGTGCGTATCTCGACGGTCACCCGGCTGGAAGTCGGCTACTCGGCTCGGACGGCTGCTCAGTCGCGGTTGTTGTTCCGCACGCCACCGCTCTCCTCAATGCCAGTCGAGTACCTGACGCCGGTCATTGAAGACCGCGCTGTCGAGGTGCAACTGGAGTTGGCAGGCAAAGGGAAGCATCGTGCTCCGTCGATTCCGGACCTGATCATCGCTGCCACGGCGGAACTCGCCGGTCTGACCGTGCTGCACGTCGACAAGGATTTCGATCTGATCTCCGACATCACCGGTCAACCGGTGGAGCGGCTGCAAGTTGATCCGACTCGATTGGGTCAGCCGCTCAGGTCCAACTCGACAAGAGCCCGGACTTGATGTGTCTGATGAACTGGTTCTTGCCACGCCCCCACTCGGTGGCCCTCAGGACCGTGACGTTGACGTCGCGGTCGAGTGTGCGGGATGCCTCGTCGGCTGCTGCGCGGATCTCGCCGACATCTCCAGTTCCAACGACCATCAGATCGACGTCTCGGAGGAATGGGCCTGGTTCCCCGTGCCAGCGGCCGCCCAGGAACCGTAAATCAGTACGCGCTCGACGCCGTGCAGTCCGCAAAGTTGCGCTTGCAGGGCGCGCTTCGGGGCCGATGGTCTTGAGCAAGATCGAGTGAAGCTCGTCGAAGATCGGCGAGGTGGTGGCTGCCCAGACGTTGCGCCGGCCACTGCGCAACTCGGTCTCGAGCAGCCCTGCCTCGACGAGGCGCTCGACCGCAGGCTGGGGACGCCTCGAGCGTTCGACGAGCTCCGAATTGGTGAAGTGTCGCTCGGGCTCCAGGTACGTCGCACCGAGGATCTGCAGCTGGGTATCGCTGCGGAAGATCGGCGCGAGCCGAGGCGGCGCGGCACTCACCTATGCCTTGTTTCATGCGTTGATCAAGTATCTGCGCCTCGATCTCGCTCGGCGACCAGGTAGAGCGGGGTCGCATAGCGGCCTCCGCACATCGGCGACGAACACTGGAAATAAGGTGCCGACATGCGCGAGCAGCAGGCACTTGCGGCGGTCGAACCACAGCAGGTTCAGGTACCAGTCGCCGTCGCGAGGCTCCAAGTCGGCAAACACCAACACCGAGCATCGTCCGTACCTTCGCGGTACACCGCACGATTGTCACGAGGTAGCACCACCCCACGCGGCTCAGGGACGGACATCAGGCCGGAAGAGGTGCACCGCTCGCGGGTGGGAGGTCCGGCCACGTCCCGGGGGCCGGGCCGAACGCTCTTCGGGCAGCCTGGACGCTGCCTCTGCCGACGAGGAAGTTGCCGCCCGCGCCGATACCCGCACCGATGCCGAACGGCAACTCGCGGCCGAGTACCAAGACCCCCTGCTTCGTTCCCCACTTGGTTATGAACCGCTTGCCGATCTTGCTGTTCACGTCGTTGATCACGCTCATGGGGATGGCCGTGACGAGATTCTTGCCCCAGTACTTTCCAGTGCGGCCAGCAGCTTTTTCGACAAACCCGGATGCGCTCTGGCCGAAAAGAATCGCGGTGACAAGCGTCCTCCGACGCTCCAGGTCAATCACCCTGACTCCGTGGATCTCAGCGACCGAAAGCGCGAACAGCGCGGTCGCCTCGACAACTCCACCGATCTCGAAGGCAGTCAGGCCGAAGGCGACGGCTGTGCCGACTCCAGGCGCAGCAGCGGCGCCACCGGACGCAGCGCCGATCGCTGAGACAGACGCGAGGAATTGCTTCTCAAGGGAGGTGACGATCTCGGCTGGGGGTGCGTCAGGGCGCGATCTGCGCATCCGAGCGAGGTGGGCGTCACGATCGGCTGCTGGATCTGTAGCGCCTTCTCGACCCCGCTCCGCAGCGCTCCGGCAATTGCAGCTTTCTTTTCTGGCACTTACAGCTCCTATGGATAGAGCGAGGACGAGAAACGACTGATCGGGAATGCGGCTGTCAGACCGCGAGCTCGCCGCCCTCGGCCTCGTCACTCTCGGCTCCGGTCTGACCGACCTGGGGCCGCGCGGCACCCGTGACCGCACCGTCCATCGCTGAGCCGGCCGACTCTGCGCCGGCTGTACCGGCTGGGCCTGCGCCGTCCGATGCTGCGCCGTCCGATGCGGCTGAGGCCCCAGCCTCGTCGTCCTCGGCGATCGCGAGCAGCTTGATCCCGCTGATCGCCACCTGGGACAGCGGCAGGTGGGCGGCCTCGACCGGGATGTGCACCGCCTCGGAGTCCAGGGCCACCTTCACGATCCGGAAGCCCGCCTGGCGCAAGGCGTCCTGAAGGCCGTCGGCGGTGATGCCGTTCAGCGTCCGGTACACCTCGAGCATCTCCGAAGCCATGTCCTGCGAGCCGGTGGAACGCACCCGGCGCAGGATCTCGGCGTTGTCATAGCGGTACTGCGCGAAGCCCTCGGGGAACCAGTCCACCAGGTGGGTGCCGTGCGCGGAGTCGTAGAAGGGCCACAGCTGGATGAACAGCACCCCCATCGGACGCAGGATTCGGCGGATCTCACGCAGCACCGCGACCGGGTCGTCGATGTGCTCGAAGGCCGACCAGCTGATCACGTAGTCGAAGCTGTCGTCCTCGGCAGGCAGCCGGATGGTCTCACTGGTCGAGAAGTACAGGTTCGGCGGCAGCGTCTCGATGCCGGCGTGCTCGGCCGCCCGACGCTGCAGCAGGTCGACGTCGTTGTCCAGGATGTCGAAACCGACCAGCTGCTCAGGCTTGGCCCGCACCGCTACGCCGAGGTCGATGATGCCGTCGCCGCAGCCGACGTCGGCGATCCTCTTGTCCTCCAGAGAGATGCCGTCACCGGCGAAGAAGTCCACGATCGCGCCGGCCGCGTCGACGAAGTGGGCACGCCACCACACCTCGGGATCGACCGACTTGGAGTAGTGGTCACAGCCGCTGGGGGGCGGTGGGGCGTCGATCGCGGATTCTGACATCGGTTAGCGCAATCCTCCTGAAACAGCGGCCACCGCGCCGCTGGGGCGCCGTCGACGGGGCCGCGACCGTGCCGGACGGGGGTAGGTCCCGACCGGAGTACCCGGTAGAGACTACGGCAGAGGCGGTGTCACTGATCTCGGTCTGCCACCTGCAGCCGCTCGAGCCGGTCGTCCAGCCGGCGGAGCGCGCCACGGCTGATCCGCAGCGCTGCGTGCCTGACCCGCGCCGTGGTACCGGCGGCTGCCGGGGCGGGTTGCGCGGCCGCCTCGGGTTGTGGCTCGGACGTTGCGTCGGGGCCGGGCCCGTCCTTGACCGCGAGCAGCTTGATGCCGCTGATACCGATGCGCGAGGGCGGGATGTCGGCGGCCTCGTGCGGGATGTGCGCCCCGTCGGCCTGCAGCTCCAGCTTGACGACCCGGAAGCCGGCCTTGCGCAGGGCGGCGTGCAGGCCGTCGGCGGTGATCCGGTTCAGAGTGCGGTAGGCCTCGTACATGCCGGTCACGGCGTCCTGGTTGCCGGCCGCCCGCATCCGCCGCAGGATCTCATCGTCGTCGTAGTGGAACTGCGCGAAGCCCTCGGGGAACCAATCCACCAGATGGGTGCCGTGCGCGGAGTCATAGAAGGGCCACAGCTGGATGAACAGCACGCCCTCGTCCGTCAGGATCCGGCGGATGTCGCGCAGCACCGGCACCGGGTCGAGGATGTGCTCGAACGCCGACCAGCTCAGCACGTAGTCGAATGAGCCGTCGGGGGCAGGCAGCCCGGTCTCGCCACAGGTCACGAAGCTGAGGTTGTCCGGCAGCTCCTGGACGTCGCAGCCCGCGGCCTGCTCGCTCAGCGCCGCCGTGTCGGTGGGAACGACGTCGAAGCCGACGAGGCTGGCCGGCTTCGCGCGCACGGCCAGACCCAGGTCGGTGATGCCGTCGCCGCAGCCGACATCGGCTACCCGCTTGCCTTCCAGCGAGATGCCGTCACCACCGAGGAAGTCGATGACCTCGCCGGCTGCCTGCTCGAAGTGCGAGCGGAACCACACCGTCCCGTCCGCGGAGCCCGAGTAGTGACCGCTGGACACAGGCTCTGTGCTGGACTGCATCGAAACGGCTTCAGAGGCGGACAACGGAGCTCCTTCATGCGGTGGCGGGGTATGCGGTGGCGCGGTAGTTGGCTATACCTTAGACAGCTATTCCGTGCGGTCAGCCGGCGGACGCGGGGTTCCCTGGGCAATGCATACTGGCCAGGTGGCGAGCGCGACGAACGGCTGGACCGAGCGTCCGACGCCGCGGCAGAGTGGCCGTCAGTGGTGCCTGCTGGACCGGCTCGCGCTGGCTCTGGCCGCGCTTCAGGCCCTCGCGCTGTTCGCCTTCATCCGGGTCGGTGGCTGGTTCCAGGACGACTTCCAGAACCTCGAGATCGCCCAGCGCTCGCAGCTGACCCGGAGCTACCTGACGTTGACCGTGTTCGGGCATCCGCAGCCCGGAAACCGGCTGATCAACTGGATCCTGATCAGGGTCGCGCCGATGAACTACCAGGCGGTCGCCGCGCTGCTGGCCATCGCCGTCGCGTTCGCCGCCTGGATGGTCTATCGCATCCTGCGGCTGCTGTTTCCGGCGAGCCCGCTGCACCTGGTGCTGATGTCGATGACCGGTGCCACCGCCCTGTGGCTGCCCACCGAGATGTGGTGGGCAGGCGGCTCCGGGGTGACGGCGTGCGTGCTCGGCGGTGTCCTGAGCACCCACGCGACGGTGCGGTGCTACCTGGCCCGCGGTGTGGCAGCGCGGATCGGCTGGGGGCTGCTGGCTGGTTGCTGGCTGCTGGCGGGGCTGGCCTGCTACGAGCGGACGCTGTTCGGCGGCGTGTTCGCCGCGGCATTCCTGCCGATGGCGGTGTGCCGCCGGATCCGCGCCCGGGACGTGGCGTTGGTGCTGCGCCGGGCCTGGATCGCCTACCTCGCGCTGGCCGTGGTAGGCGCCGGCTACCTGGCGTACTACCTCAGCGGCTCGTTCGTCCGGCAGGTGCCCGGCTACACCAGGACGGAAGTCGCGCACTATCTCTGGATCGCGTGGAGCCGCGCCCTGGTTCCCGGCCTGTTCGGCGGTCCGATCGGCTTCACCGCGGTGGGGCCGCTGTCCGCGGCCGGAACGCCGCTGTGGTGGCTGGTGCTCACGGAACTCGCGATGCTTGCCGTGGCGGTGCTCGGACTGCGCCGGCTGGGCCGGCGGTCCCTGCGCGGCTGGGTGCTGTTCCTGCCGATCTTCGTCGTTGCGCAGTACTCCATCGCGACCGCTCGGCTGGTGACGCACGGGGTGCGGATCGGCACCGAGTACCGCTACATCTCGGACATGGCGCCGCTGGCGGTGATGGCGCTGGCCATCGTGCTGCTGCGTCCGGTGCCCGGCCGAGAGAGCCCGATCCCTCCGGCGAGCACCATCCCTGTCGGCACCGTACCGGCGAGCACCATCCCGGCCGGCACCGTACCGGCGGCGCGCAGGCAGTACGCCCTGGCTGGGACGGCCGTGCTCGTCATCTGGGCGGTATTCCTGACCTCCGGGGTGCCGGCGTCCCGGCGCTGGCACACCGAGCCCGGTCGTGCCTACGTCGCCAACCTCCGCGAGGGCGTCGCCGCCGTGGACCGCAAGGGTCCCTGGAGCCTGTACACCCGGTTCGTTCCGGAGGAGGTCTCGCTCGCGGCCTACGGCCAGTACAGCACCACGCCGGTGGTGGCGGCACTCGTCAGCGACGGGCCGGTCCGGGCCGACGATCCCCGCTATCCGATGTACACCGTCGACGACACCGGTCACCTGCTGCCCGCCGTGTTCCAGACCGCCCGCCGGGCGACCTTCGCGTGCAGCACCCGCGCCAAGCAGCAGCTGATCGCCCAGTTGCCGAAGCGGCTGCCCGTGGACTCGTGGACGCTATCGCTGCGGTACTCGGTCGCCGAGCCCGTGACGCTGCGGTTCGCGATGAGCGACGGCACCCGCTTCATCGAAGCGACCGGCTCGTTCCGCGGCTTCCCGGTGTCCGGCCGGGGCCAACTGACGATGCTGCTCCGGCCCAGCGCCATCACGAGCCTGCGCCTGGACGCCGCCGCGGCGGGGATCTGCCTGTCCGACGTACGGATCGGCCGGCCGGTCCCCACGAGCTGACCGGGCGGGTTACCTGGTGACAGTCGGAAGGGCGGTGGCCGGCAGCGTGAACAGGCCGTCGTCGAAGCCGAGTACGAGCGTGACGGTCGATTCGCTGGACGGCGTGACGGCCTGGAAGCCGGTGTCGTCGGGGTAGGTGCTGTACAGCATGGGCACATCGGTCCTGAGCATCAGGCCGGCGCCGCCGCCGACGATCTTGCCGGTGCTGTCGATGATCGCGACGCACTTCAGCTTGTGCCCGGCCCGGTAGATCCAGCCATCGATCTCACGCGTGCCTCCCACCAGCCGGTTCTTGTCGACCTTGCCCGCGCCGGGGAACTGCGCGGCGGGCAACTGTCCCAGCGTCGCCGGGTCGAGCGTGGCATCGGGCTTGAGACCGCAGCCGAGGGTGTAGTTGCCGACGAACGGGTAGCTGTGCAATGCCTTCAGCCGCGGGATCTGCGCCGCCGGCGTCTGCATGCGAACGACGAACGGATCGGTCGCGTTGAACCGGACGCCGGCCGCCATCGCGTTCTGCAGCGGGCTCTCGGCGATGGTGGCTGCGTACAGGGCCGGGCTGGCGCCCCAGAACACGGCGATGGCTGCCACGGCGGCTCCGGCCCGCACGATGAGCTCGCGCTGCACCCGGGCCAGCCGGACACCGACGACCAGCACCGAGATCCAGAACAGCGCCGACAGCGACACGTAGCGAGCCTGGGCCCCGTCACCGGTGAACACCTCGCTGCGGCCGAGCGAGATCAGCACCGACGCACCGATCGAGTACACCGCGACCCCCCAGATCCCGATGAGGTCGGCGTACTCCTCCTGATTCTGCCAGTACGTTCCGAACCCCACGCCCAGGACGAGCAAACCCGCGGCACCGGCGACGAGGCCGATCGAGCCGCCGGTGGGGTCCCACAGCGTCGAGAGGTTGGTGAGGAACGTCTGCAGCAGCAGGCCCGGGTCGTGACCCACCGGCTGGCCGGTGGCCGTGCCGTTGGCGGTGAGCTTGTAGAAGATCAGCGTGCCGAACAGCAGACCGGTGGGCAGCGCCCACCGCCACCAGCGGTCGCGGCGCAGCACCGCGACGGCGATGATCGCGACCGGGGCGGCGAAGCCCGTTCCGTAGGTGAGGATCGACAGCGCCGCGGCGACGAGGGCGAGCGCGGTGCGCTGCCGCCGGGCCAGCAGCACAGCGAGCAGCGCGAAGACGTTGGCGGTCAGCCAGGCGGTGCCGCTCATGCCCTTGACGAAGTTCCACGCGCCGGTCGGGCAGAACATGATGGCGCTGGCCGCGAGCACGACCAGGGCCTGGGTGAGCGAGGACCAGCGGTCGGGCAGCAGCCGCCAGACGATCACCAGCGACGCCACCGCGGCGAGGATGGAGAAGTAGCCGAGCTCGTGGTTGCTGCCGGTCAGGAACTTCGCGTCGACGTAGTAGACGATCTGGGTGATGACGAACGGGTGCTCGTTCTGGTAGCTGAAGAACCCGCGGGGGTGGATGCTGCCGTCCGGGTTGGTGAACCGGAGCAGCGAGCTCCAGTAGTCCAGGTACTGCATCTGGGTCGTCTGGTGAACCCGTCGCGCCATGATCAGAGCCGGCACCAGTGCCGCCAGGAACGCGTAAAGCGCCGGATTGCGCCAGAAGTGCCGGACGAAACGGCGGGTTCCGCCCGGCTCGGTGGCTGTCGCGCCGGCGGGCGAGCTGCCAGCGGGGGGTCTGCCGCCGGAGGCACTGTCGATGGCAGCGGCCGTCATACCGAGTCGACCCTGGGCGTCACCAGGGTCGGGTCCGACGCGTGCGCAGATACCGGCACGGCCGAGCTTCCGTGCTGCTGGCCGTCGAAACGGCTGATGGCGTGCTGATCGAAGACATTCTGTTCGATCCCGCCGTGCGAGTCGATCCCGCCGCGCGAGCCGCCGGCGCGGCTGAGGATGGGGACTGAGGTGTCCAGATGGCGGTCTGTCCGGTGGATGATCAGCTCCGCGAGCAGGCCCATGCCGATGAGCTGTACCGCGAGCATCTCGAGCAGGACGCCGAGCTGCAGCAGCGGGCGGGTGCCGATGCCGTGCGAGGTGAAGATCCAGACCGCGAGCAGGTACGTCAGGATGGCCGAGCCGATCACGCCGAACATCAGGCCGAGGCCACCGAGCAGGTGCGACGGGCGGCGGCCGTAGCGGGTGATCGAGACGACCGTCAGCAGGTCGAGCGCGCCGCGCGCGTAGCGCTCCAGGCCGTACTTGGAGACGCCGTGCAGCCGCGGCCGGTGGTTGACCGGGATCTCGGTGACCCGGAAGCCGTTGGCGTGCGCGAGCGCCGGGACGTAGCGGTGCAGCTCGCCGTACAGCGGAACGACGTCGTAGATCTCTTTCTTCGCCACCCGCAGCCCGCTGTTGTGGTCGTTGAGCTTGAGACCGGTGACGACGCCGGTGGCCCGGTTGAACAGCTTGGACGGCAGCCGTTTGCCGATCGGGTCCTTGCGGTCGCGCTTGTAGCCGGTCACCAGGTCATAGCCGCTCTCGAGCTGCGCCAGCATCCGTGGCAGCTCGTGCGGGTCGTCCTGCATGTCGGCGTCCATCGTGATGACGATGCGGCCCCGGGCCTCGGCGAAGCCCGCTGCCAGCGCGTCCGCCTTGCCGAAGTTGCTCCGGAACCGGATGGCGCGGACCCGGTCCTTGACGGCGCAGACGGCCTCGATGGAGTCCCAGGTCCCGTCGGTGCTGCCATCGTCGATGAAGATGATCTCGTAGCTGAACTCGGGCCGGGCCCGCAGTGCCTCCACGATCTCGTCGACCAGCGGGGCGATGGTCTTGGCCTCGTCCTTGGCGGGGATGACCACCGAGACGTCCACTGACGATGGACGGGTGCTTGTCACGATGTGCTCCGTTCGGGGCTGAAGGTTCCCTGAGGATGATACCGGCGCCGGACGGTGTCGGTCGGATCGGCGGGGCTGGCTGTCGGAGGTCGGGTCATCAAAGCGCCGGGGCCGTCAGGATGGAGGTCTGGTCCGGATACGGCAGGGTCGGCGTCAACCCGCCCAACCGGCGCTCGGTGAGGCCCGAGGCGGCGATGGCTTCGCGGTAGCGGCGGCGGCGGGTGTTGTCGAACACGATGATCCCGCCCTCTTCGAGGCGCCCCCGGGCCTTGCGCAGGCAGGCCTCGCGCGCTCGGCCGTCGATCACGATGAGCGAGAACTGGCCGGGCACGTCGTCGATGCTCGCGACGTAGCCGGCGAAGTCCAGGCCGGTGTTGCCTTCTTTGTGGGAGCCGATCGCCGGGTTGGTGCTCCGCACCGGCTCGACGATGCGGAAGTCGATGTTGGGATGCGCGGCGAACGAGGCGGCGATGTGCTCACCGAACTCGCGGTGATGCTCGACCGAGTGCACCTCCTCGGCACGCCGGGCAAGCCACAGGGTGCTCGCGCCGGAGCCGTACTCGAAGACCCGGATGGGCTTCGGATGGGCGGCCAGCCAGGCGTCGACCACGTCGATCGCCCGGTAGGTCCACCACGGCACGTCAAGCTTGGCGATCGCCACCGAGTCGTAGGCGCGGGTCAGGCTGTACAGCCAGTGCTTGACGCGGCGGTCACGCTCCGGCGCCTGCTCGTTCAGCACGCCCACCTTGGTCAGCGCGCCACCGGTGCCACGCGCACCAGCGGCGTACAGGCCCTTGACCCGCAACAACGCGTTCGGTCTATCCATGGAAAGAACTCCTGTTCCCGTCAGCAGCGATTGCTCAGAGCACCGGTTGGACCATCGGGGTTGCGGCGGACCGCCTCGCCAGCCAGAGGCCGATCACGCCGCCGGCGGCGTCCACCACGATGAACAGCAACCGGGCGATGGCCGCGACCGCGACGGCCGGGCCAGTGTCCAAGCCGCTGATGGCAACGAAGATCAGTTCACGCAGACCCGCACCGGCAGGTACCGGGATCGCCAGGAAACCGATGATCCAGGCCGCCACGGCTGCGAAGGCTACCCGAGCGGGCTGTTCGGAATAGCCGAGCGCGGCGGTCACGCCGACCGAGGCCGCGCCGACGAGCAGCCAGGTCGCGACCGACCAGGCGGTGAGCCCCATCATGGTCGACCAGGAGCGGGCCTGGATGGCGACGCGGCCCCGGGTCAGTTTCGCGCCGAGGGCCAGCACCTTGCCGAGCACCGCCGGGTGCAGCGCGCCGATGCCGATCGGGATGAACGCCAGCATCAGCCAGCCCCAGCTGAGGCCGTCGCCGTCCAGCGCGACGAAGGGGGCCAGCAGGCCGCAGACGAACGCCGCCGCCACGCACATCGCGGCGTAGGAGATCAGCGTGGTGAGGTAGCCGGTGCCGCGCGCGATGCCGGCCCTGGACGCCAGCTCACCGCGTCCGAGAACGGGCCAGACACCGCCGGGGACGTACTTGCCCAGCTCGCCGCCGAAGTACCAGGCGACCGCGTCCTGGAGCCGGGCCGGCGCGCCGAAGACATGCAGGCAGCGCCACCAGAGCAGCCCCAGTCCGGACATCGCCGCGCCCGCGCAGAGCAGCGAGACGAGTAGCAGGCCGGGGTTGGCGGTGGCGATGGAGTGCCGGATGGAGCTCCACTCACGGATCAGGGTCACCGCGCACAG
>JAABUO010008530.1_pt1 | contig 11576 bp, 13 predicted proteins | sample 5559291 | NCBI WGS metagenome assembly JAABUO01 (sample SAMN10711878, study PRJNA513372) | rock metagenome | isolation source: Antarctica rocks | place: Antarctica: Victoria Land, Finger Mt sud | reverse complement strand
AGGGCAGTCAGAAGCTAAAAGGTACGATATGCTGAGAACCTGAGAACCTTTATGAGAGATGTACTGACGTCAGGTGCCTCCCCAGCTATTTGAGCGGTGCGCGTAAGGAGGGCTGCTTGCTAGGACAAAACAAGGGCTGCTCGGTCAAGATTTAAGGCAATCGCCCTGTTGAATTCAGCTCTTCAAAAGCGCAGCTGTCCCTATTCGAGGCAACCCTGTTTGACTTCCCAAACCTTCTGTCTGCTTGTGCATATACATTGCCGTCCGCCTAGCAATATGGCCCGTACAAAGCAGACAGCCCGTAAGTCCACTGGTGGCAAGGCACCCCGTAAGCAGTTGGCCACCAAGGCCGCAAGAAAGAGTGCACCTGCCACTGGAGGTGTCAAAAAGGTAAACACCGACGCGCAGTTTTTGGCAGTGTAGCGTTCAGCGTGACTCAACTTTGGAAGTGCGTTTGACACATATCTGAAGAGACTGTCTAACAACCAGTTTCACTGTGTTGCAGCCTCACAGATACAGGCCTGGAACCGTTGCTCTGCGTGAGATCAGGAAGTACCAGAAGTCTACTGAGCTGCTGATCCGCAAACTGCCCTTCCAGAGGTTGGTACGTGAGATCGCCCAGGACTTCAAGACTGACCTGAGGTTCCAATCCTCAGCAGTGCTAGCCCTCCAAGAGGCAGCTGAGGCTTACCTAGTTGGCCTGTTCGAGGACACCAACCTGGCTGCCATCCACGCTAAGCGTGTCACCATCATGCCCAAGGACATCCAGCTTGCTCGTCGCATACGTGGTGAGCGTGCTTAGACTTACCAAGTCTACAGCACATCATCTTTCCATTCTCAAATGGTGTTATTTCAACACCACCTTCCTGGAAGGCTTGCTTTGGGTTTACATGTACTGGAAGCCACTGCAATTCTGATCAAGCAACAAGGTGATGATGCCCTGCAGATGCCTAGTTGCAATGGCTGTGTGCATCATTTAATTTCTTTCAGGGACTCCACACCAACAAAAAAGTCATGCGCTGAAAAGACGCACAGCACTTGGATCTGCGGGTACACATTGCCAGCCCTGCAAGATAGTCTGCAGACTTGATTGTTTTGGGGCCTGAGCACAGCATGGCCCCTGTGCACACCGACGCTCATTTTTTTGCTAAACGATCAACAATAAGGGTCACGTCTTTTTGAACTTTATACAGTGAGTACACCTCACACACCATATGCAACACCTGATATCATCTAATTTACTTACATAATTGTAAGGCCACAACACATATACAACGTTGGATGCACAAGGTTGACCTTACACATGCCATCACACACTCAGTGATGATGAACTAAACAATAGGGAAAGGTAACTTTGGAGGTAACAAGCACGCTTGTGGCAGACATGATTGGTTGGACAAGTCTGCATGAACATCCTTAGCAGCATGAAGGTAACACCTCACATAATGTTGAGTGGCCATCATCCATCAACAAAGTGTACCGCAGTGGGACATGCAGGCAAGCCTAGCTCAAGAGTAAATATCCTGAACATATGCAGCCTCTTCATGACTCAAGTCTCCTCAGCAGCACAATTCCACCGCCACTGCTGCGTGCACATGCCAGACCCTTATGCAGCCAGTAGTATGTATATACCTTCTCTGCAAAGCTGATAGGTTTCTTCACTACAGTGCGCCCAAAGACAGTGATGACTAAAGCACTGAAACTGAACTGCATGTCTTGCTTGCTCAGTGTGTTGTATGAGCCATCAAATGAGGTGGTGACAGGACCAAGCAAGCTGACAAGGCTGAGGGTCCTGGTTTTCACGTCTATGTCTTTGAACTCCTTGACTGGGATGTACCAGAACAGCGTTGAGCCGCTTGTGGAAGCAAATACCTGCAGGAGGCATGCCAATATGCTACATGGTTTTCATGGCTGTAAAATGCATTGCTGCTGCTCCAAGGCAGCTTCGATGGAAATGTCTACATGGTCAGGAACAGATGTCTAAACACGTATACAGTCAGCCAACTCACCAGCTGCCACCTGCCATCCAGGTCAACAAGGGTATCTGCAGAGCAGTGTTGCATGTGCATCATGTAGTCATGAAAGCATCTCAAGCAGTGCTGCTTATTGCAGCTTTCTGCACCTGTGTTGCTGGCGGAGTGTTGCTCAACCCACAGGGCTGCTCCAAGAGCTAGGTAAGGTTGCACTTTCTGAGAAGTGGCTGCTTGCTGCAGCAGCTCAGTGGCGGCTGCACCTGCTAATTTGTTTCGGGATGAGCTGACATAATTTGCAAAAGTAGCCTGTGCCTTTGCCTCAACCTTGATCTGCTTTGCTGCTTTTGCTGACTCAGAGCACACGACCTTGCAGACACCTATGCGAGCTTGCTGAATGCGAAGGCGAAAATGCTGTACTGATTGAAGTGATGATTGCGCGGAAGGTGGAGACCTCTTGGGACTGCAACAGGTGGTGCACAAATTTTTGGAAGGGGGGGCGTATTCCCCCAACAGCGTCTGCCGTGTGGGAATGCTTGTACATCGCATGTGTTCTGCTTGGTGCAAGCTTACCTTGCACCCGCGCAGCACATCGCGACCTCAAAACGTTTGCAACGTGAGTCAACGTTTTGCAGATTCCAGGATTCAGAATCAATCATTCGCTCACAACACTGGTGACTAAATTGGATACAGATGATGATTCAACCTTGATCGGAACTGGAGGCAGAAGCCGGGGCCGTGAGCTAAAGGTCCACAAAGGTCCGTACAAAGTTTGTCAGCGGCAAAGACACCTGATCTGTTGTGTGTGGAGCAAAAGGCTGTGTGTTCCCTCTCTTCTGCGAGCTTATTTGTCTGTAGGTCAGGTCGCTTGCAGTTGCATGTCATGTCATAGTTATCGTGTGTTTGCGCAAACTGATAGAACGTGACTGTTTCTTTTCTACTTGCAGGGATCAATTTGTTTGACTGTTTGGTGCGTAGGGCTTTGCATCTAGTTCACCGATATGGGTCAGTGTTTCGGAAGGTAAGACTCAGCTGACACTCAGACAGCCAGTTCTCGACACATACTGCGACTTACCAACTCAAGCTATCGTACGCGCAGTGAAAAAGGGAAAGCCGAGCAGCAGGCAGGCAACAAGGCGAAGGCGGAGGCAGAGCAGAACCCGTCGGTGCATGGGCTTGGGCGGACTAGCGCAACTAACCCCCTGGGCCGTATGAGCATGAGCAAACCCACAACGGAGCAACTGGAGAAGGCCAGTGTCGTCAACATGCATCATTGACATGGAGATTAGCCGCGCGTCTGAAAGGCAGGTTGCTTTCGGGGTATGCAGACCAGCAGACTTGTCACTTCTAGCAGGTTGCAAATACAACAGTAGAGCACTGACAAGCCAAATTTGCAATATTCGTTCACTACCACAAAGCTTGTGAGCCCAATTGCTCTCCAAAACATCTTACACAAGTCTCCTTAGTCAAATAATGTTACAACATATAGCTTTTTATGCCAGATTGTAGCTGAACGGGTCTTTCAAGACCTTGTTGCCCACAGCTGCAGGTTTAACCCTGTATGGAGTGTGATAAACTTAAATATGACATGGAGGATGACAACTAGGACAGAGCAGGCGTAATGTGGCTCAGATCATTGAAGATATGCATGAGTATCAGAGATCTGCAGTTTTATGTCAACCTGTTTCTTGACTACAATGTGTGATTGATTTCGAGCAGAGACCCATAGTCTGCATTTGCCTTGTTCGTGATGGAAAACATTTGAATTGGTGCTTCATTAATGTCTGCTTCTATGAGTCTCACAAGCCATGTAAGAGTCTGATGAGTTTGCCATGCATGCTCAGCAGAGCTGTTGGTGTCACACCCATTGCCACCTGCTCTGCTGCATCGCCTGACATACCAATTGCCAACGTGTACTGCCCAAGCAAGGATCTGATGGCCATGGTCAAGCGTTCTCTGGCTGTTTCATGTTTTCTCAAGAACCGCAGCTCATTTGCATTGTGAACAGCCGTTGTACAGGGCTTTATCGTTGTGCTGCTTACCTCACGTGTCTCTGGGAATACTCCTGTAGCTGTTATGCTGCAGCGAGGCATGTATGCAGTACCGGCTAGAGAAATCCATGAACATCAGAAAGACAAGCATGGTTACAAGAAGCACGTGTACTGTGACTGACAGTCAGAATCAGATAATACTTGGTGCCTATTTCGTGACATTGATACCAGCAAGATATCTAAGCTGCACTGATACACCCTACCAGGGCACATACATTACTGTACTTAGCACAATGTGTGCCAAACTCAATATATCAATTGCAGTTGCTGCAAACGAACACAATCAGCTGAAAGGGGCACTGGACATGCAACACTTCAGCCATGGTCCAACTGGCCATGGCCGCCAGTGCCGCCATTCTCAAAGCGGGGCAGCTGTTGCAGGTTTGTACAGACAATGTTGCCCGGCACTACTCTCAAGTTTCCTTGAACTGAATCAGTACTTTTTTGTGGTTGCCAGCCTCAGCCTGTGTTTCGCATGCCTGATGCAATGCCATTTATTGTGACCAACAGAGCATCCCGCAAGCCGGGGTTTTCTGGATCATTCCTCAGCCTCTTCAGAATCTCTACTTGCAGCACATTTGCCGGGTCTATGTATGGGTTGCGCATGTCAATCAGGTGCCGCAGCATTTCATTGTTCTGGTTCAGCCTGTGGTGTCCCGTCAGCTGCAGCAACAAAGCATCTGTCATCGTCATGCAGAGCATCAAGACGAAAGATATTGCTTGGTCCCTCTTTGATGTTGTCCTTGAAGTCCTCAAAATTGAGCATGAGAGGGAGCGCACGTGTGTGGAGGTGCTGCTTGAAGACATGCTTGAGACTGCAGTCAGATCAACTGACACAACAGCAAGAAACTCAGGGCATGATACCATGATGCAGAGTGCTTGAGCAGGTACAAATGCAACCATGACTAACGCTCAATGCACACAAGGGTGCTGTACAAGTGCAACCCCTACCTCCAGAACCGCTTTGACGGTGTCATCAAACTTGCCGCGAAGGACCACACCAAGAGCCTTCTCCTCCTCTGTGTCTGCCAGTTGGGCGTCATACATAGCAGCAATGCGCATGTCACACTTGGACAGGATCATCTCGATCAGGTCAATGGTGCTCTGGAAGAAGGGCCATTCCTGATACATCTGCTGCAACTCTGCCTTCTGCCCCTGCATCACCCAATGCATGACTTGTCACTATACCGCACAGCATAGACTCACTGTAACACACAGCAAAATCTCACTGATTGAAAGGCTGTCCATCATGTTCAGAACAAAGCACAGAAGACTGCAGGAGCTGCTGGCAGGCTCATAGCATGCTGGTGTGTCAGCCACCAGCAGACAGCAGACAAAGCAGAAAGAGGCACTGCTCACAGCCTGCTCAAGGCGCAGAACTCTGCTTCAGTATGGATGGGTCTACCGATTCACATTCCAGGCAAGTGCCTAGCACGAAAGTTGTAGTGACCACATACCGGTTCAGAATGAAAGAATGAAGGTGCTGACACTGCCCACGAGCAGCCACAGTCACAATCTGCATTTACAAACAACAGTTATTTGCACTCAGAAACATGTTTCATGCTGACCTGTCCATAGAGCTGTTTGAGGCCTTCTCCTAAGCCTAGCCAGGAGGGCAGGGCCATTCGGTTCTGAGTCCAGGCAAAGATCCAGGGAATGGCTCGCAGCGTCTCCCCTCCTCCCCCCTTCTTGCGCCTGTTTTGACACCCCAGACAACTTGTTTTCTTGTGTCATGCAGATTAGATTGAATTAGGTTAGGTCAGGTCAGGTCATGTCAGGTAAGGTAAGGTTTGCTTAGGTCAAGTTGGGTTTGGTTAGATTAGGTGAGGTTAGGTTAGGTCAGGTCAGATCATGTCAGGTAAGGTAAGGTTTGCTTAGGTCAAGTTGGGTTTGGTTAGACTAGGTGAAATTAGGTTAGGTTGGGTTAGGTGAGGTTAGGTTCTACAGAGGAGAAGACTGTCAGAGCCAGAGGGCAACAACACAAACGACAGCATAGCAAGACAACCATTTGCGCTGTTGCAGTCTTTCTTTGGCCCCATAGCATGGACCAGCTCAGCAAACAAGTAGGCATTTCAAGGGGACGTGCAAGCAGAGTGAAAAGGCTGCAGAAGCCAAACAATGCAGAGGGAAAGTCTCAGGACAAAGCAACACGGTTTTGCAAAGCCAGAATTGATATTGATGGAAGTTAAAACAGACAAACAGCGAAGATGCAGACATAGACAGAGAAGGGGAGGTGACCTGGCAGGTCTGCTGCCAATGTTGAGGCCGCCCAGCTCTTCTTCAGGCGTGACCTTCCTGAAGTAGCTGATGAAGTGTGGGTGCCTGAAAACCACCTGCACCCACGCACACACACAGCTTACTGTCACTGAGGCACCTCTCACATTCAGGTGCAACTTGCATAGCAGCTGATACTGGCAAGCGATACTTCAGTGCTGTACGAAGACACAAACTGAGTGACCTGATGCAGGACCAAAGTTTTTCACCCTGGGCAGCTTGACAGCAGATGGAGGTTGACAGGTGGATGAGCACTCACGTTTCTGTAGTCCTCACAGCTGGTCTTGCCCAGGGAGTCCATCAGCTGGCGCCACTTCTGGGACCTGCACACAGCATGCACAGCATGTCACGCCACCACACACAGCAGCAGTCCACAGTCGGACCAATGAGCCACATAACCAATGATGATTGTCACATGACCAATGAGTCACATGACCAATGATGACTGTCACATGACCAATGATGACTGTCGCATGACCAATGAGTTACAGTCTGCTGTGACTGTTGATGAGCAGTGGTGCCCCTAATGGAGGAGCACCACTGCTCTGTCTCCAACACTCACACCAGCTCGGTTGCATTGACAGGCTGCCCTTTGCAGCCGTACATTCATTTGCATGAACAAGGACAAAAGCCTCAATGTGAGTGAGTAGTTGCCACAGTCAGGCCAGCTGTCAGCATGTCGCTTGTATCAGTGTCAGTGTCATATCTGCTTGTTTTGAACATGTTTATCAGGTTTTCAGCTAATATGGAGCTGATGCTGTCTGCTTTCAGCTTGGCCTGCAAGGTACCTGCAATCGTTTGCCTGCAAATTACCTGCAATCGCTTGCCTGCAAATTACCTGCACTCGCCGGTCTGCAAAGTACCTGCAAGTATCTGCATTTGCCAGTCTGCAAGTTACCTGCAGTTACAGGCAATTGCAGGTGTGTAAATTACCTGGGTGGTGTGGGAGGGCTCTCTGTGGCCAGCAGGACAGCAGTGCTGTAGGTCTCCAGCTGCCTGGTGGCCACTGCCGCCAAACCAAATTTGGCCTGGATCATCTCCCCCTGCACATACCCAGCTGCATGTCATTGCCCATTCATTCATTCATTCATTCATTCATTCATTCATTCATTCATTCATTCATTCATTCATTCATTCATTCACTCACTCATTCATTCATTCATTCATTCATTCATTCATTCATTCATTCATTCATTCATTCATTCATTCATTCATTCATTCATTCATTCAATACGTGTCTTCCCCCAGGCTCAGGTAAGTCCTGGGTAACTCCCTGGAAAACCCCCTCCACTGCCCCTCCATGGCTACATTGCTGCCTCCTTCCTTCAGCATGCTGCAGCTGCAATGTTCACAACAGCATGCAACTGAGCACAGTCATCTGCTTTTGCGTCATGTACCATCATATGACAGCGACACGATGTCTGAAGCTACCTGCTCTGTGATACGCAGGGTGCCCTGGACGGACCCTGGGGGCTGTGATTGGATAGCCAGATACATGGGGCCCCCGCCCCGACCCACAGTGCCACCACGGCCATGGAACAGCGTCAGCCTCACATCAAACTCCTTGCACACCTACGCGTGCATTCCGAAGCAGTCAGCCACTGATGAGCACAGCTTACAGCCAGCCTGTTCTGCAATACAAGAGTATGCATCAAGCTGCACAAGCTTCAATCTGACAGTCTCTGCCCCTGCATTGCAAGGCACATGGTGTGTTTGGAGCAGGCCAGTTCTAAAGGTGCGTTGGTGCTTGAGCAATCACACACACGTCTTCATGCTTCTGATCAACAGGTGTTTCTGTCTGGCTGTACTGTCAGACAGAATCAGAGACAATTGGAAGCCTGTGCAGCCTATCCTCTGCCGTCTTCACAACATGTCTACATCCCAGTCAAACCACACAATTGGTGCACACAAAAGTGTCACTGTACTTGATGCACACCACATCGACACCACACTTAGTTGGCATGACAGTATCACTATACTTGATGTACACCACGCTGATACCACACTTGGTGACAACACCCTTTGTGTACACCATACTGACACCGTACAGAGACCAGGTAGCAAGTTTGCAGCAGGGCAGGGTGACAGTACAAACCTGGACTAGCTCCTCTTGGCACCTGTAGAGGGCCCAAGCTGCAGCAGCACGCCCAGCATCCTTGCCAGAGTCTGAGTAGCCAAGCATCACCTCCTGGTGGTTGTCATACACTGTCCTGCAAATGCCACCAATACAACTGTCCTGGTGCTTGCTGACCAGCTGTCATGGCAACTGCGTGCTCACATTCAGGAAGAAACTGGTTCTGGCAGAGAACTGACCAAGACATGCATGATCAGGCGTGGGGCCATGCTGTAAGGTGTGGAGGTCTTGTTCATGACACTGCGCCAATCTTCTGCATGCAGGTGACTGTTGAATGGCACAAGGTTGCATGGTCATGCAAGTGTTATAACTGGCGGGGATGACAGCTTGCATGGTCATGTGAATGCAGTGGAAGAGACACAACAGGTGATACAGGAAACACATGAAGAACAGGCCAGCCCTGAAGCAGACAGACATGTGCGCCACTACACGTTGTAAGAGCGCAAGTCAACAGGGAGACATGCCCAAGTGCTATGCTCGTGGTGTGTTGTGATATACAGGGCTTGTGTGGCGTATTGGTAGACAATGCTCATGTACCCTATTGGTAGACAGTGCTCATGTAGTGTGTTGATAGACAGGGCTCATGCAGCTCATTGCTAGACATGCATATAAACTGCATTGGTAGACAGTGCTCGTGTACTGGGATGGTAGACAGGGTCTGTGTCACTGTACAGGGTCAGCAAGCATTTACTGAAGTCGCTTGCCTGAGCTGTTCCCGGTACCAGGGGACACTCAGGAGGCGTCTCATGACTTTTCCAGCATTGTCCAAGTCTGCCAGAGTCTCAAACAAGGGAGCGACCCTCTGAGGAATTCCCCACGCTCCAGCCTCTTGCTGCTGAGAGCTCTGCAACAGTTCAGTGCATCACACGCTTGATGTGGCGCTGCTGACCGTGATGCAAGTGTGTCGATGTACACAAAGTATGTGTGTGCACATACATATACGGACAGAATGCTGCCATTGGCGTCTTGCATGATGCACAGGACACAAGCACCAGACCTTCTGCTTGCACAATGATTGAGATGATGGCTAGCATGTTGTCTGGTCCTGATGTATCTGTGTGTTGCAGCAGGCATGTCTGAAGCTGCAACACAGTGGTGAAAGGGTGCCGAGGTAGAGCAGTAGCTGGGAAGGGTGGTGCAAGCAATACCTGTTTCATGTCCTGCAAAGCGGTCTTGACAGTAGCAGGGGCCCCCTTTGGGGTCTGGTTGATGGGGGTGGCTGAGCCCCAGGTGCTGCCCAGGCCCCTAGGGGTGCTCTGAGGGGTTACCTTGGGTGTTGGCCCATTTGATCCACTCTTGCCCTTCTCTGGCCTGCAGGACATTAAATGCATGTTGATTGATATTGATTGATTGATTGATTGATTGATTGAGATACACACTGTCTCCTCAGCAGTGCCTTACACAGAAGGTGGCCATCTGCATCTGCCATTGTGCTCAAGGAATGCTTGTTCAAAAGTGAAATGGAGGTGCAACCATGCAGTTATTGCATAAATGGCAACACATTGCCCCAGGACATGCCAGCAGCAGTGTCCGCCATGTGTTGTGGCCATTTGCTTCATCATTTCCACCCTTTGAGGACGACGTTACAGCTGCTGAATTGACGTTACAGCTGCTGAATTAACGCAACAGTAGCCATGCCTCTTTGCCTTGTCGTGCATGCAGACTTGTGGTAGGGTGTGTATGTGGGAGATGCCTCATGTTTGCCATGTGCAGTATTGAGCAGAAGGCAAACAGAAGATGTGTGCTGCAGAGGACACTCAAGCCTGCTGACACATAGTGTGTGTGACAAAACACGAAGACTGCAAAGCTGACATGGTCTGCTTTAATGCAGGCTTGCTTACACAGAGCTGTGGATTCAGAGTTATCAGCAGTAGTCATTGTAGGTACATGCCTGGGAGCAACATGTGGCAGGGACGCTTGAAGCTCAGGCACACTCTTCTTCTGCGCATCCTCACCCTGCTTGGCCTCTGTGCCATTGCTGGCAGCAGGTGCGTCTGAAGCCTTGTCTGCATTGCCCGTTATGCGGCTCATGACAGCTGACAGAATTCCCTTGCCAGCGCTCTCACTGTCTCCTGATGAAAGACAAAGCTCATGCATGAGTGCCTGCTTGACAGTTCTGCGGTGTGATACAAGTGCATCCAAACTCTAAACCCCTAAACCCTAAAGTGGTGTGATACAAGTGCAATCAGACCTAGCAGAGAAATAAAGCCTGGCAAAATCGATCAGAATAAAAAACGGCAGCATTACTTGGGCAAGATGAAACCTTCTCTTGGACAGAACAATGGTTTGCAGCATTTTGGACATGAATGCCACTGGGGTTGTATCAATTGTCACTGAATGTGCGCTCTGACACCTGAGTATCCTGCTCAAGTTGCCCAACAATTGCAGCAACAGGCAAAACCAGTACATCAGCGGCTGCACAAGTTGACCAGTGACAACTGATGAGCTCAGCATGAGCAACTTGTACACACAATCAGCAGCAAAAGAGCAGAGCACACCTGACGCTGACGCTGACTCAGCGCTGGCATCGCCCACAGAGGCCTGCAGGTTGACCGCCTTCGCACTGTGAACAGAAGAGGGTACCAGGAACGGCGCACTCACATTCCCATTCACAGTCGCCCCAGCATTAGCTGAGGCTGCTAGTGGGGACACAGCATGCCTGCCTACCGGCTTGGAGCTGATGAACCTGGTGCCGCCGACTGTGAGCAAGGCTTCGCGCTGTAGCAGCTCGACTGCTAACACATCGCTGGCGCTGTGAGCCATGCTGATGACGTAGGCCCCTAACGACTGGTTGCCTAGCTCTGCTGCTACTTGGAAGGTCTGGATGACCTGAAGCGCAGCGTGGACAGGATGTGCAAGCTGAGGTATGGGTGGACAGGGTTTGCGGGCTTGGGTATGGGTGGACAGGGATGTGCAAGCTGAGGTATGGGTGGACATGCAGGCATAGATGGTGAGAGGTGTGGAGGTGCTAGTTCAGATGTGTAGCAACAAGCTCCATGCTGTGGTGCCAATGTAGTGCAGCTGGCATTGTCATAGTGGCCTGAAGGCGTCCTGTGAAGAGGCAGTACAGCCTGCTGCAACAGCCAATTGAGTCTGCCGACTGGATGTGACATCATAGTCTGTGCTGGCATCATCACTTGTGCGAGT
>JAABUO010008528.1_pt1 | contig 11579 bp, 8 predicted proteins | sample 5559291 | NCBI WGS metagenome assembly JAABUO01 (sample SAMN10711878, study PRJNA513372) | rock metagenome | isolation source: Antarctica rocks | place: Antarctica: Victoria Land, Finger Mt sud | reverse complement strand
GCACCACAGCTGCCTGCTACGTAATAGTATGGAGTAATAAATGAAGGTGACCATATAGGGTCCAATTCGAATTTCAAACCGCCGGAGCTGATGACCTCGTGACTCGGTTCGATCGTTTCAAGAAAATAATGGCTTGGAAAGTCAACGAGAATGAAAGTCATGCCCTTTACGATAGACACCACGGGGAAAGTGGCTCTAGGTTGACCAGGACCACTGTAAATCCACTGCTCAAATATATTGCGTCCCTCTGAGTCGCTAACATCAGGCAATGATCGCTGAGATCCCACCACCTGCCCCCAATCCACAACAGTTGTATGCACTTTGACGTCGTGTGGTATTTCCGCTTCGGCTACTTTCTTTGCACTGTCATAATGTGCTGAAATTGGGCCAGCCTTGGTCAAGAGAGTCAGTTCTTGCGTAGGTGACTCCATACTCGAGCCAATGTGGCAGATGGTTCCAATTGTTGGATGTCCTGCAAAGGGTAGCTCCGTGGTCGTGGTGAAGATGCCAATCTTCCATGTAGATGAGCCATCCTCAGGCCCATGTAGAAAGACGGTTTCTGAAAAGTTGAACTCACGAGCAATCAATTGCTTTCTATCATGGTTTAAGGTGAAATCTCTGGGAACTTTGACAACCGCCAATGGGTTGCCTTTGAATGGTTCGCTAGTGAAGACGTCCAGAGTGACGAATTCAAGATGCTTTCGAAACAATTGATGGTCCATGATGGGCCAGGAGACAGACACCAAGAGGCCACGTATCTCTTGTGTCAGGAAAACTGTGTCCTTGTTAAATGAGTGTTTTCGAATGGCGATCTTTCTGCCTGACATGAGATAAGAGGTGAAACATTCGTTTCCCTACCATTTCCCTTAATGTGCAGAGCGGTCTACCCATCGAGATAAAAATCACTCATCCCCATCGCTATGTACGGACTTGATTACCTTCACTATGATGCGATTACAACGTGATTACAATCAAAACTCGACACTGGGTAGACAGGGCTACTTGTCGACTCGAGAACGGCAACATTCTTTTTTCACGATCTCACAAGATTCAAGTTACTCCCGTGAGTTATGGCATCATAGTTACCAGATTCTCTCATGTACATAGTAGGTGCGTGAACAATTTATATTTACCATTCCTTCAAATGCATGGCAATCAGCTCTCAACTTGATCGGGTCAAAATTTCCCGAAGCCGCAAATCCCACAGTTGACTTAGGGATTTGCTTGGAGAAGCCAATCGAAATGAGTCCATAGGTCTTCTGTAACGAGGGCGACGCTATAGGCACTGAATATTCAATATTGATATTGACATGCTTTACGTCCTAGTCTTGACCTATCAGAATTTTTAAGGACTCAATGCCTCGACAAAAAAGATTACATTTGGCTACATGATGAAAGTCGCCATCACAGGACCAGTATGCAGGTCGCTATTATACGTTGACGCTCTAAGCCTCTTCAAAATTTCCAGCGTTGGTAACCCAACGGAATATGAGCGTGTTGGAACTATCATTGTATCGATGTGTATGAAGGTTGAAATTAGATAGAGCTTTCGCGACATTTCAAAGGCCCCTTAGCAACAACAATGAGCGCATGAAACGCGAAATGAGATTGATCCTTGTAGCCCTAATTAGCTCCAGGAGGCGGTACAGATTTGCTACGCAGTGCAATAGCGAGTATTTGGATTGCAAAGGACGCCTACGGAGTTCTGAGCAAGTGTGATGCAAGTTTTAGTAACAGTTCTCGTTGATGAGGGTAGTTGGTTGGGTAGAGAAAGGCTCCGTCGTGTCAATAAATTTGTCCCTAGCCTGAACAAACAAATTGTCTTCTTCTTCAGATCAGCGATATAGCACAGGCTGGCCTGTAGACCGTTAAGGCTATGAGAAAGGAGCTACTTTATGAACTAGTTCCATTCTCACAGTGGGCTCGGACAATTCTCCACGCACCAGTCTGAGCCTCAATTGAAGACATGGCATCTCGCATGTAAGGCTCTTCCGCGATTGGCATGGATCTAAAAATCCATCAACCCCGAAATTCGACTTTTCGCAGGCATTATCTGGATGTGACAGTTCGAGTGTGGAGAGACAAAAACTTCCCCCAAACCGACAACTCACCGCTGGACCCAAACCTCCGCGTGTCATAAAGTTTTCGCCGAGCAGTCCTGCGTGGTGAGCCTAGCAGGGTGTCAGGTTCGATGAGCCTGAAAGAAGGATCCGATAGAGAAGCTCTCTAAAGCGGACGACGTCTTCAATTTATATACGCCTCGAACAAATTTTACCTGTCGCTGGTTAGAGATCCATCCGCTTCACGTTTTTAGGAATACTGTAACCCGAAATTGATGTGGAGAAGTAAGCTTAATATTGCGGCCGAAAGCTGTAGTGTAGCGGCCGGGGTTCAGGCTTTCAGCGGGAAGTCATTGAAGCGGGTATGCGAGGCACAGTTTTATTTCTGGATTATGGCCTCCCCAGAAGATGTCTCGCTGGCTCCCGAGGCGTGGGTCTGCATGGCGATAATTGAAATTTCTACCATCTAGATTAGAAAAGGGGACTCACTATCGACCTCAATCAAGCCACACTGAGCATTGGACAGATTTGGGCCTCTCGAAGCTGTTCTGATCGCTCTATGTAATACCGCATGTACGCGAGACTTGCCGAATACATGAAGATTGGGAAAAAGTGAGGGATAGAAGAAGAGAGATCAGATGTGGCTTGACCTTACCCGCGCATAAGATGGACGGAAAGACTTGATGGGAACGCGCACCAATCTGACGGCACACTAAGATTGGCTGGTCAAAGCTGGATTACCACCCGGGGAACTGTTGCTCTGCCGTTCAAGCAGGGCATCCTCAAGATTGCACGGCTGATCCAGGGTGGCTCGGTGGTTTGGTATGTAGACGGCCTGAAGGCTCTCGGGCATGTGTTCTTCGGTTGCCCTCGACACGCACCAGTGACACGGGGACGAGCTGTGGGCACGCGATAGATGCCTGTCTGATGGCTAAACCCCTCGGACCCCAAGATAATTCCCTCGAGAGTACTCGTACCTAGTCTACCTCACTAGCACAACAGGTATACTCGTAAGGTACTCGTACGACTATTCAATTGTCTGGAAGGGGATGCAGAGAGCCAATTTTGATCAGTGCACGTCAAGCTGTAAGATTCGTGGTACAAATAATGCGACGCGCTGCAGTGGGGATCCTTGAGCTTCTGTTGGTTGAAAGGAAGGATTGGACGAGGGTCCCGGGTGTAAAAAAGTATGGAGATGGTAAGCTAAGGGAGATATTTTATTGATCACAAAAGGAGCGCTCTTCCTCCGTAGTCAGTAATTTAATAGAAACACATCTACAGTCGTTGATTGAATCTTTGAAATCGAGTTACTTAATACTGGGCTCACAATACATGAAAGATCATTGGTACTCCTATCCCATTAATTACCTCCTCCATCGAGCAATCTTGCCGTAATCGTGCCTGGGACAGCTCCAACTCAACGCCTGTGCCTCGGGAAAAGCAGACCTGTTGCTCTAGAGTAACATTCACCTCCCGCCTTTCTCGTGGTAGTACCGAAACCGTTGAAATCCTCAAGTGTCTCGGAAGACCGATTGCTCCACCACCGATCGTTTGCTATCTTTGCAGCCACAACCAAAAGGCAGTGCATGATTGCGAGGCACATCGGGGAACTTGTCTCACTATTACCGTCCCGCCAGATGGCGAGTCATTCGACATCATAATCGGAATCCGAGTGGTCTTCCCATTTCCTTTGTTGACAAGATTAAAGAGTGACTGAACGGCGGGAGATACCTGCCTGGCAACCAGCGCTACAATAGTCTCTACCAAAACAAAGGCCTAGCACAACAACACTGAGAATTGGAGACCTCCGGTATCACCGTACCTGTCGAGATATGCAGCTTTGACACAGCTACTGGTGGGGGCCTTTTCTAACTCTGCCTGCTTCTACGCCTCTAAGCCCCAGGACGCCGCAAAACGCCCTCATACAATTCTCTTCAACCCCTTGGCTTACGGATTAGATACAATTCGCAATGTCCAGCACATCCTCATCTGTGTCGACTGACGGATCCGCCTTTCCCTGGATTCTTGAGCACCTACTGGCCTACCCGGGCAGTTACGAAATCCCACTACGAACAATGTATACGCTCAATTCGGCCCCGCAAGTGCAACCGTATCCTCCTCGACAGTCAACTCGATCAGATACTCCTTCTCTATCAAATTCCGCCGGATCAAGCGCTGAAAGCTCCCCAGCTTCTCCAAGCTTCCCACCTGACCAGCAACAACAACTCGCAGCCCACGGCGCCACAGAACACTTCAAGTTATGTCTTATGAACCACATTAGCCAATTGCCATCGCAGCCATTCTCTTTACCACCATCATTCATAACATCATTCGTTCGCCGTTGTTTTTCTACAGACCTTTGCCTCGTTGATTTTACCCAGGCGTTAACCGCATTGGACTATCTAAAGGACCTGGAGAATAGAAGGAAGCGGGAGCTCACTCTAGTTCTGCAAAGACTCGGAGTAGACAAAGATACGTTGGTACAGACAGAAGAGGAGAAAAGGAAAAGTAATCCAAGGATACTCGGCTGGGTACTGCAGATACAAAATAAGGAAAGGAAGGTCGAGGCACTGTACACACAAGTATACCTAGGTCTTCGTCGATGGGTAAATAGCCTCTAACTCAATTCTTTTCATCTCAGTTCTTTGGCTGACATAGGCTATTGAAAGACACTCATCAATGAAATGCGGCTCGAACCTTTCAACAAGAACAATAGCATCGCTATGCTTAATACTCTTTATCCTCCCACAACTGCCACTCCACCAACGCGCCAGTTAACCTCCGGAGTTCTCACTTCGCAACGCAACGGATTCTTCAGATATATACAGGCTGTCGAGAAAAATGGTAAAAAGATACTCAAAAACCTCGAACACCAAGACCAGCGATCTGGAGATGCCAATGGCTGGGATTTTGTCCGAGATACAGTCGACAGATACCTCCGCACAGCCAATGGTGTCATCGAGGAATGCCTCGAAGTCATCGACCCCGATAGTTTAAATCCCTGCAGTAAAGACTACCGCCGCCATGAGCGCCGAGCTGATTCGGGTGTCAGCTTCAACAGTGGAGATCGCCCATCAACTAGTAGCAGCAACGGCAGCAAACACATCGACAAACCTCTTCCCGCCTCTCCAACATCAGCTCCACCACCACCACCCGTACTTGTGCCCAAGTCACCCAACAAGAAAAGGGGTACGACCCTCGAGAAGATCTTTCGAAATCTTCGGACACGGAATGACGTCAAAGAACTCCCAAAAGCCGCCCAAGACCTCCCCCCTAGACCAGAGACGTCCTTGAAAAAGGAGCGCACACTCAAGAAGATGAAGTCCGCAAGCTCAATAGGCGGATCACGGGTAAAGCATTCCCGATCCGGTAGCGACGGCCACTCCTTCGAGATAGACGATCTCCAACGCCAACGCATGATCCTAGAAGCTACGCGCGAAAAAGAAAATCGTGCTCCACCTCTCCGGAACTACTCGAAATCGGGGAGTTATGAGATATGACTTTGCGGCAACGGGGACCTGGCAGGGTTGGGTATTTTTTGAATTTTGTTTCTCATGATAGCGATTACGAGCGAAGGGAGCACACAGGGCGTTCGTTGGGCAGGGGATCTCGGAATGGAAAAAGGGGGGGTTTTCACGATGGGATGAACGGGGCCGTTTTTCGTTTTCGGGCACTAGGTCATGGTCATGCGGTGCTACGTCTCTTGTACGTTTTCTGTTCGCTTCTTTTACATATGATTCCATTGAGAGATGGAAACGACCCTTTCGAGGGAAAGGACAGGGGACGGTGTACCTCTTTTTCTGTATACTTTGGCTTGTATTTGGCATGTTGGTATGAGGGTTGTATGGCTCTACATAGAGGAGTTCTCGGTGCAAGAGACCAGTCTCTGGTTAAGACAGAATACTGCTTTGTAAGCTCAGTACTACGCGGAGAAGGGGCCTCAATCCTCAGTCTTAAACCTGGTCCCCTTGAACCCTTGACTTTCCGTGTTACGGAGGTTGCGTCACAGCACACCCAAACCAATTTTTCCCTCGAAACATTCTGGATCACCTAACCACTCCCATCTACTGCGAGACACATCAACATCAGAACACTTCGAATAAGCTTCTATCCACGAGCCCGCTATAATTTGTACTACCTACGTGTTTTGGAACTTAAACTCTTCGGTCCGAGACTAAAGTTTAGGGTCCGGTGCCAATCGATCAATCGATAAGGTGTATCTTAGGGTTTCAATAGCGTGTTTGTTTATTGAAAAGACGAGATCTGGGCTCGGCTGGGGTTAATGGGGGTGTTGTGGATTGAGGGATGGGTATGAATTCTTAAGATAGGCGCAGAAACAGGCGGAGGTATGTGGTTTTGATATTATTGCAAATATTCAGTCCCCGCAATGCCTCAAATCAAAGCTCTCCGCTCAAACTCACTTTCTCAACAGCTGATTCCGAGCAGGGGTTTTTGGCCGGAAGACTAGACTGGAGGTGTCGTGTAGAGTGGTGCATGTGGGCAGGGTTTGACGTTTCCTTAACATTCTCTTTACTTAGTATGGGTGCTTGAGGAGAGGTATTTTGGCAATCGCTGTGTTGCGCAAGAAAAGTTAGTGTGGAGAACAGAGGGTTTGGTGCCATGACTTTGATTGTTGCATGTAAGGTTTTGGAAGATGCAGGGAAGGTTTGTGTGGGACCTCGCCCTGATGCAGGGGGGTTTATAAGGTCGTTGAGGTTTGGAATGGTGTTCATTGGGCCTGTTTTTTGGCATCGGTTATAGTAGATTTCTACCATCCTTCTGTGGAGTACGGAGAATGTTGATCTCCATAGAAGGGGGGCGGGGTGGTCGCAGTTTGAATGGATGAGTCAATGTTTGTGTGTGAGCCCAGTATGCGGCGAGTAAAATTCGAAGGGGCTTTTGAGATTTGATGATCTGAGCTCTTCAGTATGGCCATGTTGTTGGCTGTGTGGTGGTAGGACTTCATGAGACTTTTCTTCGGCGAATTCTAAATCGTTCTATTAAGGCATTCCTCTTGCAAGACCGTAATGCTGGACGCCTAGCTTGCAACATTCCTATTATGATTTGCCGAGCAAGACTGCTTTGTATACATTCTGATCTTCCTGCATAACGATCTGTTTCAAAACTTAACGAGTGAAGCATCAAGTTTTCGCTTAGGGTGTCTCCCTGAGTATGTTTTTATATCAAGGATTAATGGCTACACGAGTGTTAGTTACCTTTCTGTAACTTGTTCTTGGTGCTGCGCTGGAGTCGCAGAGCCGCTGCTCCAAACCTAAAGCACGTGCTTGCAATAGCTCGTTTAGTTGTTGGTTTCTTTCCAAGTAACGCAGAAATACCAATCCTTGCTAAGGATGGGCTCAGATCACTGAGACCTACAGCCTTGGGTGACTGGTTAGTGATGAAGATGGCTCGGTAGAGGACCCATCTGATCGCCAGTCAGGATGAATACATCTAAAAAACACTATGAAAGTTCACTGGGTGATAAGAGTGATGCTAGAGATAGGGAACCGTAATGTATTGACGGCCTTGTGAATGAGATGTGGTATTGGTCTCTGTTCAGTGTTGGGAAAACTCTAGGAGTATATATTATCCTTGGTCCTCGTCACTTACATTAACAGCTAGCAAACGCGAAAAGAGAAAGAGAAGACTCTAATGATCATTCTTGATTTGAGATAGTCCTCGCCTAATCCTACATACTTAAAAGAAGAAGGAGGCGACTGCTTCCAGAAACTCATACGACTACCCTTCCCGATGAATTATAGTACGATAAAGCTTCAGCTGGCAGCAGCTTTGGAGGAGCCTAATATTCCGTTGGGAATAGACATTGATCAGGTCAAAAGCGCCCAATGCAGCATGTTTGAGTATGAAAGTAAAGGGATATAGCCAAGTACTGACCACAATGTTGACACTGACTGTAGGATTCTACTATGTGATAAGTATTCAGATCTTACTGTTGTCTGCGGCCAATCCTCATTCGCCGCGCATCGAGCAGTAATTTGTTCGAGATATAAGTTCTTCATGGCAGCTTGCAGGAAGGGCTTCACAGTAAGTCTTGCAATCTCTCTTGCAATGGAGACCACGATTGAGCGAGTTGTAGGAAGCAAATAGAGGAACTATCGAACTGAAAGAGGAACATCCACGTCTGATATACAAGTTATTGGAATACATGTATTGTGTAGATTATGACGGTGCATTACATATTGACGAAGACGAACAGACTCAATGTGGTGAGTCTGACTGCCCGGTCGCTGCATTGTGGCTATTAATCGAGATGCACCGTATGGCAGACGAATACGACGTGAGAGGGCTGCAGGAGATTTCAGCCTTCAAGTTGCGGCAAGCTCTGTATTGACAAGATTCGTGTGGCATCCACGGAGACAAGAGCAGGTGGCTAGCTGTGTTGGCTTTTGAGATATTGAAAAGGTCTATCAAACAACACGCTCGGACGAGGACGGGATCCGGAAAGCCGTCAACAGTTGTGTCTCCAAAGATTTGACTGTGCTGATGACTTTTGACGGATTCCGCGCTTTGTTGGCCGATTATCTAGATCTCGCCTACCATGTTATTTATGCATCCTCACAAGCCATATATGAGGACTTTTGCTCGGGATGTAGGAATCCAAAAGTAAGCCACGGAGCGAGGAAACGATGCGTCGAATCTGCATCTTCTCGGGCATGGGCGAAATGGATAGAAGATCAGACCCAGAGCCAAGAGTCGGTACCAAAACTGTGAATGAACAACTAGTTCTGAGGTGATTCTGCTGCCCATGTACAGATATTTCCAAAGGGTTGAAGAGGAGAGCAAAGGGGGGGATGGGAATATGGCATTTTCGGGCAGCGGGCGCTAGCGGGATTGGAGACATGGCCTTTCTCGAGCTCTGTACCGATCACTGTCTTTACAGTTAGAAATGCATATTGTTTCTTGCAACGGATCTAATTTTGACGGTGTCTCTGATAATCATCACAGTTGACCTAAATTTCTAGCTTGTCCGTTGACTTCCTGTACATATTCGTCTGGCGGGCGCGAGATTGACTGATCCAGGGGCGTTCTGTTGACTGGAGCTTCAGTAACAATGCTCTCTCTATCTTTCTTACCGTGGGAGCTGGCACGTTTTCTACTCATCTCTAGTGTGCTGAATGCGTCGCGTGTTTCCGGTGGTCCTGCAGTCAACGTTGCCTTGCAGGCTTCCTTCAATTCCCCTCCCTATCTTCTGGAACTGCTGTTGGTGACTACCAGAAACTTCCCACGCATAAGACATGGCAGCTGAAATCCTTTAGAGAAACCGCAGCAGAAGAAAACTCAACCTCTTACTTTCCACTCCTTGACCGAATAGCAGATGGGCGATTCGCAGACTGTGATACAGACCACGAGCTTTATACGACTTTCCTACAGGTTGTACAAGATGACGGACATATCACAGATCCTGATGCTATATCGTCTTTACAGTTTGCTCTTTCAATGCATTCTGCGGCCCCTCGGATCGAAGCTCATTATCAGTATTACAACACATCGGTAGAACCAACTTTGATGGTAGCGCAGGATGCGGCTTGTCCACTATGGGTACATTTCCATGGGAAGCAATACTGCTCACCTGCCCTGGATAGAGCCCAGCAGAACTTTACGGGGCTGACGTATTTTCACTCAATTGCACAGCAAGCCCCACGGCTGACCCTGTACTAGAAACCCGGATACCCTGCCTTTTGATCGGATTTTGAGTGAAAGCTCTGACCCTTTGCAACCTCCGTCCATTCTCTATGCCGACATCATGTCGCCCTTGTTTGGACAATTCCATCAGACAATAAGCAAGACAGCCAGAAGCGGCCAGACATCCTACCGTATTCGCTACCGACCTTCTCTTTCCTCTTCAGACAAACCCCTGGTAGTAAACGGTTACGGCATCGAGCTTGCGCTTAAAAGGACCGACTATATCGTCATCGATGATAGGGATGCAGCTGCAAGAGAAAACACGGTTGAGGCATCCGAGACGCAGTCGACTGAGCAGCAAGATATTATACTTGAGACAGAGGAACTGGCGGACCTCAAACCTTTGTCATCTAAGGAGGTGTCGGGTCTGGGATTGAAAGCTGCGAGTTTTGTGATGGCTAGTGACGATCCATCCGGTACTTTACTCAAAGTCTCCCAAGATTTCCCCAAACATTCTTTTGCCATTACGAAGCGGAACACTTCCACGGAGTTCGTACGAGAGCATCGCAGTAACAGAGACGTGCTTTTACCTGCAGGGTATAATGTTATATGGATGAATGGGATGCAGATCGAAGCTCGGCAGATGAACGCTTTCGCCCTGCTGGAGCAGCTACGGCGCGAGCGTACTATTATCGGGCGTATCCGAAAGCTTGGGTTTACCGGATTAGAAGCCGTCCAGATACTTTCCCATCCAGCTATTGCAGAAAGCAAAACTCAGGGCGAATCCCAGCGCTACGATTATCGAGACGAGATCGAGGGAGGAAAAGTCATCGTCTGGCTTAACGATATCGAAAAGGATAAACGATATGAAGGCTGGTCGACCCATTCTTCTGCGGTACGTCGTACACTTCTAATACTGTCGATCGAACCTAAACGTCTACCATAGCTCCTTCAACGCACTTATCCAGGCCAACTGCCTACCATTAGACGTGACATACATAATGTTGTGATTCCTCTCGATATGACTGACATCCAAGACGTGGAACTCCTGGTGGAATCGCTGCAAGCTTTCGTGAAGCGCAATGTACCGATTCGATTTGGCATCGTGCCCTGGCCGAACCATAAAGATGCTGCCGACCAAGCTTTGGTCATACGCTATCTGCAAGACACATACGGCCTTGGGACTGTTTTCGCATATCTTGAAGCAGTAAGTCTATAGTGGGCGCTCTTGAGTTAAACTTGTCTAAAGGTACATTCTAGTCCGTCAAAAACAAGAAGATTTCGAACGTCGATAAGATTGTTTTCGAGTCTATCACCAAAGACCGCAAGCTACGCAAGGGTCGAGAGGCGCTGTCACTCCAATCAATTCTCGATGCGGAAGAGTCCCAGGTAGTGTTAAAGGCGTCTCGAAATTACCTGAAGCGATTAGGAGCTGAGGGCAAGTCGCCCCTGCTCTTTGTTAATGGGGCTGTGGTGGCCCGTGATGAAGGGTGGCTCCAAGCTATGAGCTCGAAAATAGATGGGGATCTTCGATCTATACAGCGTGGAGTATATGAGGAGACTATACCCGAAGATAGTTGGCTGGCTGGCCAATTCTTGAAGAGAGCGGCCGCTTACCGAAATCCCCTGGTGGTTCCTGAAGACGAAAGTAGTATCAAGATCATCGATGTTGGGAGCCTATCCAAAAAGCATGGTGAAGTACTCAAGAAGCTAGCGCTTTCACTAGGAGAAGACACATCCAAGGACTTTCTTGTGCTGTTGCTCGTAATTGCTGATTTTGACACAGAAGACGGATCGAAACTTGTCAAAGAGGCTCTGGAATTTAGCAGAGAGCAACCGGGAGTGGAGCTAGTGCTGCTACATAATCCTGCGTCG
>JAABUO010008527.1_pt1 | contig 11579 bp, 13 predicted proteins | sample 5559291 | NCBI WGS metagenome assembly JAABUO01 (sample SAMN10711878, study PRJNA513372) | rock metagenome | isolation source: Antarctica rocks | place: Antarctica: Victoria Land, Finger Mt sud | reverse complement strand
TGCACCACGCCGTTCGCAAGCTTGCGGCGTGGTCTCACAAGCTGCAGTCTTTGCACACTCAGCCAATGTCGTGCTCAATGTGTCAACATCAGCGTCTTGCCACAGAAGAGGTAAATAGTTGCCGCTCTTGTCGTCTGCTGATGCCAGGCCCAGCACCGCAAGCTCTCCATTTGGACCCTTCCTGCCTACAATAGCCAAACAGAAGGCCTCTAAATTGGTTTTCAAGTAAGTGCTGATCCTGCAAACGAGATAGTGTCCACATCAAGAAGGTAATCAAGCAGCGCATTGAGTTACAAGTAGTCCTTTCCATGCACAACTTTGAGCTGTGTCTTTGCCACCTGATTGCGATACGACAGAAAGAAAGTTGCTGAGCTGCATGATCAGCATAACATAAGGCATGGCACATGGGTAAGTGCATGCACAGCACACTTGCTGCCAGTAGGCGCCTGGTGACACGCGCAGCGTATCTCAAACAAAAAGGCCAGGCTTATTTGGTACAATGCGCAGCTCCCTGTCAAGGCCACCTCGGCCCAGCCCTACCCCCCCTCCTAGGCTCTGCAGTCCTGCTGTTGACATCAGCTCCTGCTCTCTATCCACAATCTGCACCAGCAAAGCCCAGACTGTCACTCCTCTAGTATACAACAATTTTGTTTCTCCCCAGATGGCTGTTCTGTTTGTGACATGTAATGCTGGACACAGTTCAGCAAAGTATGCCAGACTCCTGTACCTACATCCTCAGCGCAGACAATGCGCTGTTCAGCAAACCATAACATACAAGTGGTGATGCACACCTGCACCAGCACCTCCCCGGGCTGCACAGAGAGGGGCAGCCTGGCCAGAGGCCCTCCCATACCCCTGTTGTGGGTACTGGTGTCCTCCCCAGTCACTGACTTGGGGTCAGGGGGGTCCAGGGGGTACCGCTGTGGGCTCTGCTTGCCATACGCTTCCTGCACCTCCACCTGTACCAACAGCCCATGGTCTGAAGCCAGAGGCTCATGGCAATCATGCATATGCTGCGTTGAAATTGCTGGCACTAGCAGTCATTTTTGGCAGAGTAGCATCTGAAATGCTACGAGGGCAGGTCTGTCTTACCTCCCTGGGGTAGGACTTCTCGGTGACTTGCCAGGCAAAGCCCGCTGCTGAGTATGCCGGCAAAGGCTGGAATGGCAGATCACCTGAAGAATCACACAGCCAACAATCAGCACATTGCTTCCATATGAATGAAGCTCAATACAGCCATCTAGCAGCAATCCGTATGCGACGGTGTGCTGGTAATGACAGAACTCAACAATAAGTGGCAAAGCTTGCCAAACGTGGTCTGCAAGGCAACAAAACAGGGGAAACCAGCCATTGTATGCCATATGGAAGGCCGGCATGGTTTCACCAAGGCCAGCTTGTCTGTATTGGAAGGGATGGGAGGTGCGGTTCTCCAGGAGGTAGGGGGCCTTGGGGGACACGCTCTCCAGCACCAGGTGCAGGCAGCCCGGGTTGCAGATGGCCAGGGAGAAGCGCAGGATGACCACCTCCACCTCCTCCATTGCCTCTGGGCCTTCACCTCCATTGCCACAAAGCTGAGCCTTTGACTGCGATCAGAAGCATTGGCACACAGGCATGCAGTCAGGTAAGTTGCACAACGTACCTGTAGGTACATCAATGCATGAGGTCCAGTCCTGCTGGGGGTTGGCGACCACCCCCGTCAGACCAGGAGGGGCCCTCTGGGGCTGCTGACCCCTGGAAGGCTGGACCCCAGTAGCCTTGCCGCCTAAGCGCTGTACCTTGTTGTCGGTGTTGAAGTGCATGATCTGAAGAGGAGTGCCACTGCGGTTGGAGATGACGCAGTGAGGCTCAAGCCTGAGAACCTGCAGACACATGTGACATAATTGACAGCAGAAGTTAACCGACAGCTGCATGCCTGCCACTGAAATTGTTGGCAACTCAAGTAAACCTTTCATTGCACAAAGACTTACCATGGTACGCTCAAAGCCAGCACCGGCCATTTTCACTCTGGCCACCACTTCACGCACAGTCACCAGGCACCTCACCAGATCTCTGTGTCATAACAATGCACCTGAAACATGTGCATGAAGCCCTTACATGCAGTTCAGGCTCAACAAGATACAGGCATGGGGTTGGGGGTTGGCTGAGGCTGAGGCAGAGGCCAAAGAACTGGGGTCTGTCCCCATGCTGCTTGAAGGCCGTCATACGCTGCATGGGGTAGGCCATCATGGTCACAGCCCCCAGGCCCACCTGCCTCCAACCCCGGAGGTTCATCAGGTTGGGGTCCCTGAAAGCCAACGCAAAAGTCAATACTTTTGACACACCCACACATCAAACCATGTCATGCATTATCAGTTGCTTCAGGAGTCAGCATGACTGAGCTCTGTAGGCCATTTTGCGCATGCTCAAATGAACTAAAAGGTCCACCTGTGCATTAACAAGCCAGCAGTTCCATGTGTCCCACTGGCCGCATCACAGTGCAGCTGGGCTGTACATGCAAGGCTGCACAGTACCCTAAAGTAATTTAGACTATAACTCACGCTGGCTTGGGCCTTGTCTGCATGACTCTGAGGGTGCTGCTCTTGGCTGCAGTCTGCATGCCGCCATGTATGCTTCCCCCCTCCTCTTTGGTCTCCTTGTTTTGAGGCTGCGGCTGGGTGGCCACCACGACCGCCCCAATGGGTAGATTGGTGGCATTGACCAACCAGAGAGGCACAAACATGCGCACCAGCAGTGGTGAACCCCGTGCCACTGCTGCTCCAGGATCCAGTTGCTGCAGTATAACATATGCTGAAGGTCAGCATACTGCATCTGTTGCTTTGTGAAGCAGCACATGGTCCAGGCCCAGGACCTGTCCCAGTGTCGGCACAGCTGCAAAAGCGTGTGCTGGCAGACACTCTGACATTGCTGCAGCAATGCCTTGACACTGTAGCTAGGCTATCTGTCACATCAGATGTGGGCTGTACATACCTTGTCCTGCATCTGCCAGGCCTCCATGTCCATGTCTTCATCTAGGAAGATTTCCTGAGGCTGGCTGCCGGCCCTGGCCACATAGAACTTCTCTGGCAGCCTCTGCTTGCCCTGGGTGCCGGCCTGGTGGGAGGAGTAGCCCTCACTCACCAGCGCAGGCTGTGGCTCTACCAGGTCGTAGCCATCTGGGTAGAACTGCAGGCTGATGCTGCGGCGCATATCTGCCGAGTAGATGTGCACACGCTGGCCGCTATCTATGGCACCGCTCTGCCTCATCACCATGTTACCAACATCCTGCGCATGCATTGTCGACAATGCTCAGGGATAGAAACAAGCGCAGTGACAAGCAGGCAGCAGAAGCCTGTGCGTATCCACTAGCTCATTGTGGGCCGAGCACATACAAGGCTGACCTTGGGAGTCTCCCAGATGAGGTAGGTGCCCTTGACAGGCAGCTGGTTCTCAATGACCAGGGGGGCAGCTGCAATCACCTTCCAGTCCATCAGAGGCCGGTACTCCTGCCACACACTTGCAAGTTTGGTTGACAAGGTGCCCAAATGCTTGCAACAGATGCTGCAGGTTTAAATGACTGTCTGCAACTGTGTAAGCTGTTACAAGCATCTGTGTAATGTTGACTTTGGTTGTCTGCCTGATATGCAGTGCCTTGCATGCTGTTCAAGGAAGTCTGAGAACCCAGCAGAGTTGGCAATTGGGTTTATTTCATTGAAGCCAGCATTTGCCAATATGTAGGTCAGCATACTATGAGCTCGGCAAGTACCTGTTTCCCGGTAGAGGGGAAGGTTTCAGCGTCCAGGGTGAGGCTGAGCCACACTGGCGAGGCGGCCAGCTTGGCTGCCAGGCTGTTCTTGCTCTGCGTCACTGTTTCTTTGCCTGCGCACCAACATCTCTTCATTGGCACTTACACATCAATGGCACATATGCAAGTTGATGCTTAGTGCGTGTGCACTGCTCAGTCTGTATAGTGTGCCATGAATAGGCTGCAGGCATGTCACAGCAGTACTTTTGGAGACAGACATGATTTCCTATTGCAGATTTATAAAACGAGAGCAGGTAAGGGGAGGAAGCAGTCAGGCTCCACAGCCTGGCCTTGCTTGCTACCGTTAGCAGAAAGGCAAACCAGGTCTCACCCTTGGACTCGGCCTCATCAGTGGGCAGTGAAGCCACGAGGCGGGTGAGGCCCTCATCCATGGCATCCAGGCGGATGTTGTGGTCCCCATCACTGGTCCCAGGCTCCACCCATGTGTGTCTGGTCTCTCAGTGTCCAGCACCGGCCGCACAGCCAGCTGCTTGCCTGCAGCACAGTGCCTTTTAGACACTGTGACTCAAGGATGCTTAATGCAAACCTTTGGGTCCAACAGCTGTGTATTGTTTCATGTGGGTTACCCAGAACATGATGTGCTTATTCCAGAGTTGCTGCATGTTACTGCATTCTTGCCTGAGCGATGAATATCAGCTGAATCAGGTAGAGCACACCTGCTTTCTGCCAGCCATATGGCACTGGAATGGAGTCTCCAGGCTGCACAATGCCCAGCATTGTGCGCTGCACCTCCTTCTTGCTGTTCTCAGCTGCAATAGCCCTGCACTAAAGCAGCGTCAAATTCAAAGATGTCACAGCAACCTGCCTCAGTCCTGCCACCTGACCTGGCAGTGCTGCAGATAGCCCTGCCCAGCAAGACAGAAGCTCATTTTTTAATGTCACTTTACGGCAGACACTCAGCAGCAGTGCAAATGCGCAAATGCTTGACAAAGACAAGCCCTACATGATGGCAAGCAGTGCCTTGCACTTCAAGCGTAAAGTGCAAGGCAATAGCAGAGCAAGTGCACTTGCAATGTGAAAACGTAGCATCAGATTGGTAGGCAGCATTAAGACTTACCTGATTGAAGTTGTGCGACGAGCAGCTGGTGATTGTCTGGTCGAGGGGGCAGGGGCTTCCTGGGGAGGGGGTGAGGGCCTGGTGAGGTCCTGCCTGCGGCGCCTCAGCCACCTGCGCCGCCGTGTGAAGTCCACCACTCTGCGCTTCTGCATTTGTAACAAAAGGGGCTGTTGCCACCTGCTGGCCACATGTTGCATGAAGCATCACACGTTTTTAGGCCAAAAACAAGGGTACGGAACAGAATGACAATTTCAGACAAGTGACAGCTATGCGCAAGATATGCAAGCTGTCAGCTGTGCACTCATATAGGTACCAGCATGCTGGGATATTGATCAACTCAGCTTCAAACACAGCTAGGCACAGACGTGTCAAAACATGCAGGGTGTGACCTGTGCGCCATTCTGAGGAGGCCAGTCCATGGCAGCCCAGTCTGGGGCATACGCCCAGCCCTCCTTGTCCACATAGGGGGACAGCTCCACCTCCCAGGGACTGTCCCACTCCCATCCTGCATCAGCCCTTGCTCTTTGGGGCGCATTCACAGGCTGGACAGAGAGCAGCTCAAGTGCAATCAGGTCTTGCACATGCATAACTTGCCAACAGAGACACACTTTTCCAGCAAGCAGGCTGTTGAGCAACTGCAACATGTGGCGTGCTCAGTTGTGTTACACACAAAGCTGTGATACAACATACATGTTTAGCAACAGCACTCATAACAAGAAGCACCTTCACCTTCTGGTAAGCGGATTTGGGGGAAGTTGTTGGTGCTGTGCATGCCATCCTCCTGGCGGCTGTAGCGGTTGCGTTCAGTGGGCAGCAGGTGGCGGCTGTTCCAACCCGCCAGAGGCATGAACCTCTCGTGCTCAAACAGCTGCTCCTCTGTCACACTCAACTGCTGCCGCGCTTGCTCTGCACCAGGACACAGTCTGTTGAGTAATGTGCCACCTTGCATGACACTCACGTGTGTAATCAATTTACCGCTGAAGCATGCTGCAGCTGCAGCCAAACAACTAGCACACAAGTCTGACAGATGCAGCCTCTCTTTGCATGGAGCGATCACACTTGACACGCTGTCTGCACAGCAGCATGACATCACATGTGCATCTGTATGGCATGCACTGCACATGAAGGCTGCACCAATCTTACCAGGGACTGCTGGCGCTGCATCTGGACCTGATCTGAGGAGATGGATCTGGCATGCCGAGGCAGCATCTGCCAATCACTGTCTGCCAAGTCCACCACACACACCTGCAAATTGACATGCACTACGTGTCAACATCTGGTCACCAAGAAGGCAAGAGGTATGACCTAGGTCAGCAAATGCAATTGCCTGCGGTCTAGTAGATTGGTAACTGATTTAGTAGCCAAAAGTATCATATTTTAAAAAATATATTTTTGATTTCTTAATACCTGGTATGATTTACCTGGTATGAGTATAGCAGCATTCAACAGGTTAGCTTGAAGACGTACACCGGCGCTCCTGTTTGCAAGACATGCCACTGCAGATCATTCAGCTAAAAACCCAAGATGCCACATACAAGGGCATACTCACTTCTAAGGCCAGCTCACTAGTGTTGACCAGCTGACATAGACTGCGCAGCACTTCATTCTTGACGCCGTCCCGGTTAGTCCCGGAAGCTGCTCTCCAGGGCCACCCCTTCATCTCCCATGCGCACTGGCAGCACCACTGCTGCACTCCCGCGCTTGTGCTTGTCCTACATGTGCTGACATGCATCAGCCACGACAGTGTGTAGCATGCTGACATCTCTGACAAAAACTATGACGGGCAGCCTTCAAATGTTATGTATGCTGACAATGAGTCAAAAAAGCAGACTGCAACACAAGTGCAGCTCATTTGCTTGATATGTGCTCTCAAAGCACTGTCCTGACAGCCAGACATGCAGTGACACAAAGATATCAGTCTTTCTGTTTGAACAAAGGAACAAGGCAGGCAAGATGGCAGAAGTAGCAGAGATACTGACCGGCAAAACAAAGGAATGAGGCAGACAAGAAGGCAGAAATAGCAAAGATACTGACTGGCAGGTTCTTCTTGAGCATGCCACCAGCTCCAACATTGGCCGCAGCCCTCTGCAGGCCACTGGAGGCAATGACCGCCCATCTGGAGTCATCCCCGACCTGCAGGGCCCTCTGCCCCGCACTGCTGCTGTGCTCCAGCCAGGCGTCAGTGCAGAGACTTGACGTCCTGGTGGAACTGCTGCTACAGGTTGTACCTCAACAATAGCTTGCCACCCTCCTTGCCCTGTGCCAGCAAGCCAGATGTGTGATGTGTGGATTCAAGAGTGAGGTAGATTTCTCTTCTGTTCTGATGTTCATGCATGAACTGAAGCTATTTGGCCTGGCATGCATTGGTAGTTCTTTTGCAGGCAAAGACCACACATTCACAAGCTGACACGTGAATGCAGCTCATTTCTTGCTAGAAATTCCTGCAAGCAGCACTCACCACCTCTTGACCATGATACTTGCTGACTGACACTGTACCTGGTCATTGGCCAAGGGCACTTCTGCCTGGTAGGTCTGGGAGTCTTTCTACTGCCGCATGTCCAGGTCCACCGAGGCATGGGCAACTGGCTGGCCAGCCCCTGTGTTAGCCGCTGTGTCCACCAGCTGCAGCTTCAGCTTGCCAGCAGTACCTGCACCACCAACAGCTTTTCAGTTCACAAATGCATTATTTTTAAGCTGGTTGTCCTAAGACCATGTGCACTGTTGAGCAGCTTCTTCAGCTGCTATGAATGCCAGGGCCTGTCAGTCGCTGCAAAGCAGCTGTATGTCATTACCTTATGCACCATGCAGTCTGCAACACCATAAGGCAATTCAGCTTGACATGTGTCTCAACCGTAGGTGTTAACAACTGGCAGTACAGTTTGCCTGACTGACTATAACACACAAAGATCATACAGCATGATGTCAGCTCTTGAGTTTTGGGGTACCTATGGGGCCCTTGAGCTCCAGGATGAGGCGCTCCACCTACTCCAGCTTGCTGGCATTGTTGGCTGTGATGGCCCTTGTTCTTACACCCCATGTGCCTGCACATGCAACAAATGGCTCAGCTTGACTAAGTTTCAGAATGCATCATTGCTGAAGCAAATGGGTTTGCTTTGCATGCAGGATAAGCCAGAGCACTGTCCTCACACCCTCACGGGCAACCATTGCCTACCACCGCTGTTTGGCTTTAATCAAATGCCAAGAGTTTGCAAAGAGTGACAGCAAGTGTCAAGCACTTAGATGTGATTGTAGGATGAATGCACACGTGTATGCCAATCTCAGATCCATGTTGTCATGTGTGAGCGTTGTTTAGTGTGTCCTCAAACGTCAAGCCACAAACAGTCTGCTGCATCTGCTGGACATCACTTGCCCCTTCTTCTTGTTACTGGCCATGACGTGCGTTGATGGCAGCCATATTGGTGGCAGTGAGCACATCCACCAGGAGGAGGGCGGCTGGCTGGGGGAGGAGCTGCAGCACAGGGGTGAACCCCTTGGCTGGCAGCTCAGCAGTTTGCCTGTACACCACAAGTCATGCTACAGTCACAAGATAGGGACTCAGCACCCCTATATGCCTTTTGAGCTTTGGCTGAAGTCTCGACATGTTTTGATCCTCTCTGTACACGACAAAAAAGATGGCGCACAGCATCTGTATAATAGACTGATGGGTTTATGCACACAAAATGAGCCATGATACCTGCATTTGCAGCAGCACAGTTATGCTTATTGTTTTGTTGTACGTGTATTGATGTATTGCTTGCCACACATTGGTATCTTGCAGAGCCGGTGGACGTGGCATACAGATGACGGATGGCATACAGAGGACCTGCATAGAAGGGCGATATGAGTGTTAATGCAATTGAATGCAGTTGAAGGCCACATGCCGGCAGAGTTTCTGTCACGCTTGAGTGAACAAACTTGAAGCATGTGCAACATGCAGCAGTATACAAAGGCAAATATTAAGCAGGGCAAATGGTTATCATAAAGAAACATATGCTGTGATACATATATTCGCACAGCCAGGCATGTAGGTGCTGAGCTGAAGTCTGACGGGGCTGGCCTGACTTGGCTGTCATCATTGCAGTCATGCTGCCGGCCCTCCCACACCAGCATGTTACAAAATCTGGTACATGTGCACGATCCAACTGGTGCACAATGCCCTTACCTGACGCGACATTGAGCTACAAGTACATAGGTAGTTAAGTGTTATGCATTCACTTAATCAGAGTCAAAGCTGACACGCTAGTAGAATCACGCAGGTCATATAAGTCAGTATCTTTGAAAGTCCGTTGGTACACACCCAGTTCAGCCTGGTTCAGCACACAACAACAAAAACAGGTGACCCCAACACGTTGCTCAAAACTCAAGGTGCCTAGGGTTACTAGTAATACTATTGCAATTGCGACGGAAAAAATTGCTTGTAGCAAACTCAGATCCTAAACAAATCTCTCAACAGTGCTAGCATTGCACATGTGTTGCATCCCCAAGTACTCTGATCACATTGTCACATCTCTGGTGCCTGACTGTGGTCAAGCTTGTCATTCGAGCTGTAAGTTTTTTGTCTGCATACATAGCTGGACACTTAACCCACACCAACTAGGATTGCAATAGGTGATGTGGGTCGAGCAATCTAATCTTACACCTGGTTGACACTGCTTCTGTTTGCTGAGGCAAATAACACACAGCTGCAGGCATCTGATGCCCCCAGGTTGGAATTGTACAGCAAACAGCATTTCTGCTCAAGCCTTGACATAGATAATACATGCAAGTTACCACATGCAATGGGAATGCTGTACACCACACAAATTGAACTCTATGCCCAAACAAGGTAAACAGATGCTTGTTCTGGCTCTGGGTTTGGTCTGGTTCGTTCACCGAAATTGTGTTGCTTCAGCTGCCCGTATTTACATATATGTATTTACGTATTTAGTACAAGCGTCAAGGCTCTCTCAGTCATGTACTCTGTTCATCTTGAAGCCATTTGAACCACAGTCTTGCTCTGCACAGATCCACAACAGGCCAATGGGGATTGGCTCATGGATTGACTGATCAGATCTGTAGAGCTGGTCTCACGTATCGCACAACAAGCAGTCCAACGTGCTGTATGACATGGTATGTGTCATCATGCACATGCTTTTCACAGCTCGTTGCCTACCAAGCAGAGTGCTGGGTCAGCTACACAGTAATTGAAATGTTCCACTGCAACAATCAAAACAATGTGATGGTTGCATATCAAGGAGCAGCGTAGACCTGAGTCACTTTGAATGGCAATTTACTTGGGTACAGCATTTGCAGCTGAAGTCTCGTTTGCCACACATATGCGCAGTCGCAGAGGAGGCATGTTTACCTCATGTAGCAGCAGATGGTGGACATACATTTACATGAATCAATCGGCGCTGCTGTAGAGCCTGCCTTTCAACCGTGCGACTGGGTGGCACAGCAGCTGCTCGGGCAGCTGCACTGTCCCTAGCATGTTTATTTTGCTGCAGCTGGCACACCCTGCTGCGTAGCCATGCAGCCTCTTCCCTGGACGCCTGCAACTGCTTGGCTAGCATGTCAGCTTTGTCTCGCTCAGCCTGGATCTGAGAGGCTTGCTCCTCCACATCACTTGTCTGCCATGCGTCCTTCGCCTGCAGTTCATGTGCAATTGTAGTTGTCAGGAACAACCATTGCAGGTTACAAACCATGCTTGACAAAGCTGTAAAGACAATGGTGATTGACAGGGTATGAGCAACCTTTCCAAGGAGCAAGAAGTGGGCCTCAAAGTGTGCATGGCATTACCTGCAAGCCAGCTGGGGGCCCACCTCTGGCCTCACACGGGCTAATATGCTCCTCACCACTACTTTGAGCTGCTAGAGGAGACAGAAAGCCGCGCCTGAGAGACTTCCTGAAGTTGGCCTGAGCCTCGTGCAGTTGACAAGTCTGCACATTGCTGCAGCTGCACCAGTCAATAGCGCCTTTGCGCTTGCGCTGCTTGCCGAGCTGTGGTGCACTCTGGGACCTGCTGACACCCCCTGATGCACTACTGCTGGATTCTGGACTCTGTTGGCAGGGAGACAGAGGAAGTGGCATCTGGCCACCATGGCAAGTGCTTCCAGAAATGTAGTTCACCCTGGCAGGGGCAGTAGAGGGCACCACCGGGACAGCTGCATCCCAACCATCAGCATCATCACATGATGTCTGCAGCCACCCGGGTTCTGTCTGTTATAACAGCAAGCCAACAGCAGATGTACTCTGTACTCTGATCGCTTATGCAGGTTGGACCAAGCTGTCTCTATGTTGTGCAATTTACATGGGAGCACATGGCAGGCACTCGCGCAAGCCTGGAAAGCAAAAGGTTCTTGTGAACATCAGCTCAAAGCGTGTAGCTTACAAGCATTGCATGCATGTCACCTCTTCTACATACAAGTGTAAACGTCAAAGACACGCATATGCATGCTCGCAGGTGTGAGGTGCATTTGCCTTTTGTTGCCATTGTTGCTGCAACGTATTTCAGATGCTTTGTGGCTCACTCACCTCCACAAAGACAGGTGAAGAGGGATGGGTTAGCACACAGCAGCCACTTGACACAAAGCATCTGTCAGGGACACCCAACCCCCCTGCCACATCAATTGCATCATTGCAATGTGTGCAACCTATGCCACCAAGACTGGCACAACATCTTCAGTGCATGTTCATCCGCATGAACAGCTGAGGGGGAAACGCTTGCTCTGATTATCAAGC
>JAABUO010008526.1_pt1 | contig 11579 bp, 10 predicted proteins | sample 5559291 | NCBI WGS metagenome assembly JAABUO01 (sample SAMN10711878, study PRJNA513372) | rock metagenome | isolation source: Antarctica rocks | place: Antarctica: Victoria Land, Finger Mt sud | reverse complement strand
CACGCCCCAGGGCAGCGCGTCGGCCCGGCCGCGCCACATCGGCGCCAGCAGGGTGACGAACACCGCGAGTGCAGCGAAAAACAGCGGGTGGCCGGGCGGCGGGCGCACCACGCTGCCCAGCGCGTGGCCGAGCAAGGTGGTCGCGACCCACACCAGCCACATCACCAGCCCACTGCCGAACAGGAAGCCCGCATCCGCCGGTTCGTGCCGCTCCGGGCCTGCCTGCATCTGCTGGACCGCAAGCGCCCAGTTCTGGTCGGCCATCAGGAACAGGCTGCCCCAGAGCCGCCAGCCGCGCACCCGGTCCAGCCAGGGCGATAGCACCGGGCCCATCAGCGCCAGCCGCAAATTGACGACGAGGGCGGCGAAGGTCGCGGCCACCGCCGGCGCCGGCGCCGCCCAATGGCTCAACGCGAGCAACTGCGCCGACCCGGCGTAGCACAGCGCGCTCATCATCCCTGCCTCGCCCAGCGACAGCCCATGACCCTGCGCGACCACGCCCGCAACCAGCCCGAACGGGGTGACGCCGACCAGCAGCGGGACGGTGCGCCGCGCTCCCAGCCGGACAGCCGCGCGGGTGAAGCCAGACATTACGACAGGCGCAGGCGCACGACGATGTCCTCGGCGGCGTCGGGGTCCAAACCCAGGGCGCGCGCGGCCACCGATTGGGCGAAACCAGCCCGGGCCAGCTTGCCCAGCTCGCGCAGGCGCTGCTCGGGGTCGGCCGGCGCTTCACGGAACGGGCCGAGGCGGCGGCGGCGCGCGTAGGCCAGGGCCGCCGCCAACTCCGCCTCGGGGTCGTCCGGCAGGGCGGCGTCGGCCAGGGCGCTCGGCACGCCCTTGGCGGCGAGGTGGGCGGCGATGGCGCGGCGCGACCGGCCGGCGCGGGCCAGGCTGCGGGCGCGCCCGGCGGCGAACGCGGCGTCATCGACCGCGCCAACCCCCGCCATGCGCGCCGCCACCGCCTGGGCCGCCGCCTTGCACGCGGCGACCTGCTCGGAGTCCGCGTTTGCCGCCCGTGCCCAGCGGTCCACCCGACGGACGAGCACGCGGGCCAACCCGGCCTGCGTTGCGGCATAGCGAGCCAGATAGGCCAACGCCGCCTCCCGCAGGCTGCGTTCATCGGGGGGTGGGCCAACCGGACGGTCCCGGCCGCGCCGCGAAGTCTCCGGGATCGCCATGGGCGGATGATGCCACGCCGGCGCTGGCGCCGAAAGCCACGCCGGCACCGGCGCCGAAACCCTTGTAGTCCGGCAGGCGTTCACTGCCGGTCCGACCAACACTCTTCCAGGAGATGCCAGGTGAACCGACTTATCGCCGCCGTTCTACTATCGGCGCTCGCGACCCCGGCCTTCGCGCAAGATCAGGCAGCACCGAACCCGCCCGATAAGCCAGTCGCCGCTCCCAGCAGCGGCAATCCCAACCTCGCGGTCGCGACCCTCAAGCTCGAGAACGGCTCTCGGGTCAGCAAGCTCATCGGCAGCACGGTATACAACGACCAGGCAGCGTCGGTCGGCACGGTGGACGACTTGATCATGACCAGCGACGACCACATCGTCATGGCGATCGTGTCGGTCGGCGGCTTCCTGGGGCTCGGCAACAAGCTTGTCGCGGTGCCGTTCAAGCAGCTGAGCACCGGGTCGGACGGCAAGACGGTCATGCAGGGCGCCAGCAAGGACGGGCTGAACGCGATGCCGAGCTTCACCTTTAACTAAGTCGGCCAACTAAGTCGGCAAGTAGGTCAGCGCCTTAACCTGTGGTCGCTTGAGTTCAGCGTTGCCCAACGATGGGGTTCGGGCGACGATAAGCCTGGGCCGGCACGCCGCTTAGCGTTTGACTTCGGCGTAATCGGCACATCATTCTAGTCGCTTCTCCTGCCCCCACCCGCGAAGGGTCGCGGGCGCGGATGGCAGGGGATAGGCCCCGAGGTGTTGACCGCGCCATGATTTCCGCCCTCATGCCCACCTACAACCGCGCCGACCTCGCTTTCGAGCGGGGTCAAGGCGCCTGGCTGTACACGGGCGACGGGCGACGATTCCTGGATTTCGGGGCCGGCATCGCGACCTCCTCGCTGGGCCACAACAACGCCCACCTGGTCGCCGCCATCGCCGAGCAGGCCGCGCGCGTGATGCACGTGTCCAACCTGTATCGCGTGCCCGGCGCCGAGCGCCTCGCCGCCCGGTTCGTCGAGGCGACGTTCGCCGACAGCGTATTCTTCTGCAACTCGGGCGCCGAGGCGAACGAGGGCATGGTGAAGGCGATGCGCCGCGCGATGGCCGGGACCGGCCGCAGCGAGCGCACCCGCGTCATCTGCTTCGAAGGCGCGTTCCACGGCCGTACGCTGGCGATGCTTGCGGCGACCGGCAACCCGAAATACCTCGCAGGCTTCGGCCCCGTCGTGGAAGGGTTCGACCACGTCCCGTTCGGCAACATGAACGCCCTGCGCGACGCGATCGGGCCGGAAACGGCCGGGATCGTCGTCGAGCCGATCCAGGGCGAAGGCGGTGTCCGCCCGGCGCCGCTGCAGTTCCTGCGCGACCTGCGCGCTGCCTGCGACGAGTATGGCATCCTGCTCGGCATGGACGAGGTGCAGTGCGGCATGGGGCGCACCGGCAAGCTGTTCGCCCACGAGTGGGCCGGCATCGCGCCCGACGTGATGTCGGCGGCCAAGGGCATCGCCGGCGGCTTCCCGATGGGCGCCGTGCTGGCGACGGAGGCGGTGGCCAAGCACCTCGTGCCCGGCAGCCACGGCACCACGTTCGGCGGCAACCCGCTGGCCTGCGCCGCCGGCAACGCCGTGCTGGACGTGATCCTCGCGCCGGGCTTCCTGGCGGACGTGGACCGTAAGGCGCGGGTGTTGTGGCATGCGCTGCAGGCGGTGGTGCACGACTATCCGGAGGTGTTCGCCGATGTGCGCGGTGCCGGGCTGATGCTCGGCCTCAAATGCGTGGGGTCGAACATCGAGGTCCAGAATGCGATGACGGCGGAGGGGCTGCTGACGGTGGCTGCCGGCGACAATGTCGTCCGTCTGGTGCCGCCGCTGGTGATCACGGATGCGGACGTGGCCGAGGCGGTCGAGATGATCCGCCGCGGGGCGCGCCGCTGTCTTCCGTCCCCCCATCAAGTCGCCGCGAAATGAGCGGGGCGCTGCGGCGGCCCACGCCCCAGGGCCGGTTCGGCGACAAGGCCGGACTGCGCCACTTCCTCGACCTCCGGCATTTCGACCCGGCCACCCTGCGCCAGATGCTGGACGTCGCGCGCGGCTACAAGCGCGCGTCGTCCGACGAGGCGGGCCTGGTCGCCTCCCGCCCCCTCGCCGGCCGCACGCTCGCGCTGATCTTCGAGAAGCCGAGCACGCGCACCCGGGTCAGCTTCGAGGTCGCGATGCGCCAGCTTGGCGGCGACGTGGTCGTGCTGCTGGGCCGCGACATGCAGATCGGCCGCGGGGAGACGATCGCCGACACCGCCCGCGTGCTGTCCCGCTACGTCGACGCGGTCATGCTCCGCACCGACGATGCCGAGAAGCTGGCCGAACTGGCCGCCCATGCGACGGTGCCGGTGATCAACGGGCTGACCGACCGCTCGCATCCCTGCCAACTGATGGCCGACGTGCTGACGTTCGAGGAGCATCGCGGCCCGATTGCCGGCCAGGTCGTGGCGTGGGTGGGCGACGGCAACAACGTCGCCTGCTCGTGGATCGAGGCTGCCGTGCGCTTCGGCTTCACCTTGCGGATCGCAACGCCGGAGGTGTTGGGGCCGCCTGCGGAGTTGGTGGCGTGGGCGCGCTCGGAGGGAGCGGTGATCGAGATCGGGGAAAATCCGGCGGAGGCCGTCCGTGGCGCGCGGTGCGTCGTGACCGACGGTTGGGTCAGCATGGCGGACGATCCCGACGAAAGCCGCCACAACCTGCTGGCCTCGTACCGCGTCGATGCCGCCCTGATGGCCCAGGCCGCGCCCGACGCCGTGTTCATGCACTGCCTCCCCGCCCATCGCGGCGAGGAAGTGGCGGCCGAGGTGATCGACGGGCCGCAATCGGTGGTGTTCGACGGAGCGGAAAACCGGCTGCACGCGCAGAAGGGCGTGCTGGCCTGGGTCATGGGAGCGGTACGATGACCAACCGCAGCAGCCTGACCGAGGCAACCCCCAACGCGCCGGGTTGGGCCGATAGCCGGATTGACGAGGTGTTCGCGGGCATGGCGCTCGATGATGCGGGCATTGCCGCCCGCGAAGCCTACGCCGGCTGCTTGGCAAGTTGCCGTGGCGCCCTCGACGTCGACGAGGGCCACGATCGTTGCCGTCGCACCCTGCTCGCCGCGTTCGATGCCGCCGGGGTCGATACCCAAGGGCTGGAGCCGCGCTTGATGGCGCTCGAAGCCGAGATCAGCGCGGGAACATAACCGGCCACTTGCCGAAGCCCTGGCCCGCTGGCGCGAGAGGGCTGGGCGAGGGGTGGAACTTTGGCCGGCCAGGATGCCTTATCCGAGCCGCGACCCACCCTCACCCCGGTCCTCTCCCCACGCGGGCGAGGGACAAGGAAGCGGAACATGGAATACGAGCGCCGCTTCAAGTTCCTGATTTGCGCGCCGTCCTTCAACACCGCCGACCTCGACTGGGTCCGCCTGCAGCAGATCGTCGACGAAACGCAGCGGCTAGGCTTCACCGTCCTGGTCGCGCGCAACACCGAGGATGCCGAGCTCGCGATCCACACCGACACGGCGATCGGCTGCATGGTGGTGGATTGGGGCAAGCGTGGCCTGCTCAGCAAGCCGGCCGGGCTGATCTCGCTGGTTCGCAAGCGTGGGCTGGAGATGCCGGTGCTGATCATGCTGCGCCGAAAACGGCTGGAGGACATCCCGGTCGAGGTGCTGAACCACACCGACGGCACGATCTTCCTGTCGGAGGAAACGCCGGAATTCATCGCCCGCAACCTCGTCAGCCGGCTGCGCAACTACGCCGCCACCCTGAAGACGCCGTTCTTCGGCGCGCTGGTCGACTACGCCGAGCAGGGCAACCAGCTCTGGACCTGCCCCGGCCATAACGGCGGCATCTTCTACAGCCGCAGCCCGATCGGCCGCATCTTCGTCGAGCATCTCGGCCCCGCGATCTTCCGCGACGACCTCGATAATTCGGTGCTGGAACTGGGCGACCTGCTGACCCACGAGGGCCCGGCGCTCGCGGCGCAGAAGGCGGCGGCGCGGATATTCGGCGCCGAACGCACCTACTTCGTTCTGAACGGCACGTCCGCCTCCAACAAGATCGTGCTGGGCGGGCTGGTGGCCGAGGGCGACCTGGTGCTGTTCGACCGCAACAACCACAAGGCGGCGCACCACGGCGCGCTGCTGCTCGGCGGCGGGGTGCCCGTGTACCTGCCATCCGACCGCAACGCCTACGGCATGATCGGCCCGATCGACCACGCCGCCCTGGACGAAACCCGCATCAGGGACGCGATCCGGGCCAACCCGCTGATCGCCGACCCGGACGCGTGGCGGCGCGAGCGCCCGTTCCGCGTCGCCGTCATCGAGCAGTGCACCTACGACGGCACGATCTACGACGCCGGGCTGATCCTGCGGAAGATCGGCCATCTGTGCGACTACATCCTGTTCGACGAGGCCTGGGCGGGCTTCATGAAGTTCCACCCGCTGTTCGCCGGCCGTTTCGCCATGGGCCTGGCCGACCTGGACGACCGCGCGCCCGGCATCATCGCCACCCAATCCACCCACAAGCAGCTCGCCAGCTTCTCGCAGGCGTCGCAAATCCACGTGCGGGACCGGCACATCAAGGGGCAGGAGCGCCGGGTTGAACACCGGCGCTTCAACGAGAGCTTCCTGATCCACGCCAGCACGTCGCCGTTCTACCCGATTTTTGCCTCGCTGGACGTCGGCGCGCACATGATGAAGGGCCGCTCGGGCGAGGTGCTGTGGGACGACACCATCCGCCTCGGGATCGAGTTGCGGAAGAAGCTGCGGATGATCCGCCGGGAGTACGACGTGGCCGAGACGGACCCGGCGCGGCGCTGGTTCCCCGACCCGTTCGTGCCGCAAACCGTAGACTGGCGCGGCCCGGGCGACGCCATGCCTCATACGACCCCGTGGGAGGACGTGCCTACCGACGAGCTGGCGTCCAACCCCGCGCATTGGATGCTGGCGCCCGAGGCGGCCTGGCACGGCTTCACCCAGGTGGCGCCCGGCTACGTCATGACCGACCCGAACAAGTTGACCCTCCTGATGCCGGGGTTCGACCGGGTCACGGGCGAGTATGAAGACCATGGCGTGCCGGCGGTGCTGCTGGCGGAGTATTTGCGCGAAAACCGCATCGTGCCGGAGAAGAACGACCTGCACAGCATCCTGTTCCTGCTGACGCCGGGCGTGGAGAGCAGCAAGGCCGGCACGCTGCTAAGCTGGCTGGTGACGTTCAAACGGTTGCACGACGAGAACGCGCGGCTGCAGGACGTGATACCGGCGTTCGTCCGCAAACGCCCGCAGCGCTACCATGGTGTCGGCCTGCGCGACCTTTGTGCCCAGATGCACGCGTTCTACCGGAACGCGGGGGTGAGCCGGATGCAGCGCCAGCAGTTCCAGGCCGAGCACCTGCCGGAGCTGGTGATGACCCCCCACGAGGCGGCGCGGATGCTCACCCGCAACAAGGTCGACTACCTGCCAATCGACGCCATCCGCGGGCGTGTGGCGGCGACGCTGATGCTGGTGTATCCGCCGGGGATCGCGACGATCGTTCCGGGCGAGCGGATCGGCCGGCAGTCGGCGCCGATGATCGACTACCTGCTGTCGTTCGAGCGCGCGGAAAACGAATTTCCGGGATTGGGCACCGAAATACAGGGCGTGTATCGCGAAACCCAGGCCGACGGCCCCATCCGGTTCCACACCTATGTAGTGAAGGAAGGAGATGAACCTCAGGTTGAAGCGCGCTGACCTGCGCTTGCCGCACGGACGGTGGCTCGGGAATGGGTCGGTTCATTTGCCAGGCCACGGATGGTTTCTCCCTGGCCGCCGTCCTATCTTGCGGCCATGACCGAAACGCCCGCCTTCCTCGACGCCGCCCGACCCGACGTGCCCGATATCGTCGTCCCCCGTGGGGTCACCCCGTTCCGCCTCCCCGACCGCCCGGTGCGCGGCCGCCTCGTCCGCCTCGGCCCAGTCGCCGACGCGCTGCTCACCCGGCACGAGAACGACCCGGCCGTGACGCAGCTTTCGGGCGAGGCGCTGGCCCTCGCCGCGGCGCTCGCGACCGCGCTGAAGTTCAAGGGCTCGTTCAGCCTGCAGGCCAAGGGCGACGGCGCCGTGCCGATGCTGTTGGCGGACTGCACCGAGTCGGGCGCGCTGCGCGGCTATGCCCGGGCGGAACCGGACAAGCTTGCGGCGGTCGCGACCGATGGCACGCCCAGCGCGTCCGCCCTGCTCGGCGGCGGCTACCTGGCGTTCACGGTCGACCAAGGGCCGGACATGGAACGCCACCAGGGCATCGTGGCAATCGAGGGCGACAGCCTCGCCGACATGGCGCTGCACTACTTCGAGACCAGCGAGCAGCTGCAGTGCACCTTGCAGCTTGCCTGCGCCAAGACCCCGGCCGGATGGCGGGCGGGCGCGCTGATCCTGGAGCGGGTTGCAAGCGAAGGCGGCATCGACCCGGTGCAGAACGATGCCGACCAGGATGAGGCCTGGCGGACCGCAACGGTGCTCGCCGCCACGCTGACGGACGCCGAATTGCTGGACGATGCGCTGCCGGCCGACCAGCTGATCTACCGGCTGTTCCACAGCGAGGGTGTGATTGCGGACCGGCCGCGCGCGCTGGCCTACGGCTGCCGTTGCTCCCGCGCACGCCTGGCCGGCATCCTGGAGGGATTCCCGCCGGACGATCTCGACCACATGGCGGTGTCCGGCGACATCGTCATGACGTGCGAGTTCTGCAATCTCGACTTCCGCTTCGAGCGCGATGAGGTCCGGGGCCGTGCCAATGGCGCTGCCAATTGACCGCTGTGCGTCGTTTCGCCACGGTACGGGACGAACGGATGGGAACGGCCTTGATGCGGACGACGACTCGGCGGCTGGTGCTCGCGCTGCCGCTGCTGGCTGCGGCTTGCGCTGGCGACAGCACTCCGCCGGAGAGTTTCGCGCCGCCTAGCTACCGCTATTTGGCGCCGATCCGCCTGAATGTCCTCTCGATCGGGATCGAAGACCATTCGGTGCGTGAGCCCGACTCGGTCGACTTGCTGTCGCCGGTACGTCCCGCCGACGCCCTGAGGCAGATGGCGACCGACCGGCTGATTGCCAGCGGCAGCGCCGGCCGCGCGGTGTTCGTGATCGACCGCGCCTCCATCGTGCGGGCGGATGGCGGGCTGACAGGGGCGATGGCGGTGCACCTCGATGTGTTTGCGGGCGACGGCGACACCCGCGCCGGCTACGCCGAAGCCAAGGTCGCCCGCCGCCGCACCAGCACCGACACGAGCGAGAACGCGGCATCGGTGCTGTACCACATGACCGGACAGATGATGGCCGACATGAACGTCGAGTTCGAGTTCCAGGTGACCCACTCGCTCAAGGACTGGATGCAAGCGACCGCCCGGACGGCTCCGCTGCCGCCGCCGGTGCAGGCGCAGGATTTGGGAACCCCCGTGAGAACGCAGCCTTAGCCGCCGGATCGATCGATACCCATCAAGGCGGGCGCTCATGGCGGCAATCGGCCGCGTCGGGAGTGTCGACGCTGCGGACGTGGCTGACCAGGATTTCGCCTGGGACCGGCAAGCCGGCAGGATGACGACGCTGGACGCGAACGGGCGCACGTTCGGCGTGATCGGCCAGACCATGACCATGGCGAACCGCGACGCCGGCGGCCCTCGTCCTGTCCCCACCTGCGTGAGACTCTCCTTCAAGATACCATGATAGGATCCTGCTTGGACGTCCGAGGCATGCTGCCCACCCTTCCCGTTTCCGACGCGCTGGCCGCCCTTGACGCGGCGCTCGCCCACGGCAATGCCGTGCTCGTCGCACCGCCGGGCGCTGGCAAGACCACGCTGGCGCCGCTGCACCTGCTGCACGCCGGATGGCTTTCCGGCACCATCGTCATGCTCGAACCTCGCCGCCTGGCCACCCGCGCCGCCGCCGCCCGCATGTCCGCGCTGCTCGGCGAGGCCGTGGGGCAAACCGTCGGCTTCCGCACCCGGCTGGACAGCGCCGTTTCTCCCGCCACCCGCATCGAGGTCGTGACCGAGGGCCTGCTGGTGCGCCGCCTGCAATCCGACCCCGGACTGGATGGCGTCGGCCTGGTGGTCCTGGACGAGGTGCACGAACGCGCGCTGCAAGCTGATCTTGCGCTCGCGCTGTGCCTCGACCTGCAGCGCCAGTTGCGGCCGGAGCTGCGGCTGCTCGCCATGAGCGCCACCGCGGACGGCGCCCGCCTGTCGACCCTGATGGACGCCCCCGTCATCGCCAGCGCCGGGCGGATGTTCCCGGTGACCGTCCGCCACGCCAAGCGCGACATCGCCTCCCCGCGCGACCTGCCGGACGCGCTGGCCCGGGCGGTGCGCGAGGCCTTGGACGCCGAGGCGGGCGACATCCTGGCCTTCCTGCCCGGCATGGGCGAGATCCGCCGGGCGCAGTCGGCCCTGGACGGGTGCGGCGCGCTGGTGCTGCCGCTGCACGGCGACCTGCCTCCCGCCGAGCAGGACCGCGCGCTCACCCCGGCGGCGACCCGGCGGGTGGTGCTCGCGACCTCCATCGCCGAAACGTCGCTGACGGTGCCCGGCGTGCGGATCGTGGTCGACGGCGGGTGGCGGCGCACGCCCCGGCTGGATGCCGCGACCGGATTGACGCGCCTGGCGACGCTCCGCATCAGCCGTGCCGCGGCCGAGCAGCGCGCCGGGCGGGCCGGGCGGGAAGCGCCGGGTGTCGCGATCCGGCTGTGGTCGGAGGCGGCGGGCCGCGGGCTGCCGGCGTTCGACCGGCCGGAAATATTGGAGGCGGAGCTGTCCGGCCTGGTGCTGGACTGCCTCGCCTGGGGCGCGGCACCAGAGGACCTGCCGTTCCCCGACCCGCCGCCCCCCGGCGCGCTGGCGGCCGGCCGCGCATTGCTGACGGCGCTCGGGGCGATGGACGGCGGCCGCATCACGGAGGCCGGCCGCCGCATGGCCCGGCTCGGCGCGCATCCAAGGCTGGCCGCGATGATGCTCGCCGCCCGCGACGACGCCGAGGCGGCACTCGCTGCGGACCTCGCGGCGCTGCTGGAGGAGCGCGATCCGCTGCGGGCCCGCGACGCGCCCGCCGACATTGCGCTGCGGCTGGACGCGTTGGCCGGCGGCGGCGATGCCGACCGGGGCGCCGTCGCGCGCATCCGCAAGGCCGCCGGGCAGTACCGCGCCCGGCTTCGGGTCCGCGCTGCCGCGTCCGGCGACCCCGCGCCGTTGCTCGCCGCCGCTTTTCCCGACCGGATCGCCCAAGCCCGCGGCGAACCCGGCAGCTACCGCCTGTCCGGCGGCGGCGGCGCCAAGCTGCCGCGGACCGACCCGCTCGCCCGCGCCAGGCTGCTGGTCGTGGCGTCACTGGACCTGAAAGCCTCCGCCCGCATCCGCCTGGCTGCGGCACTCGATCCGGCCACCCTGCCCGCATCCTTGGCCGCCCAGGTAACCGAGACCGTCGAGAGCGGGTTCGATCCCGTGTCCGGCGCGGTGCTGTCGCGCCGCCGGCGTCGCCTGGGCACGCTGGTGCTGGACGACCGCATGACATCGGCCGATCCCGCCGAAACTGCGGCTACCTTGGCGCGCGTGTTGGCAAGCAAGCTCGGCACACTGGGCTGGACCGACGCCGCGCGCCAGTTCCAGGCCCGCGCCGCCTGGCTCCGAACGTTGGACCCGGCGTTCCCGGACCTATCGGAACCGGCTCTCTCCGCCGCCGTGCAGGATTGGCTGGCGCCCCGGCTGCTCGGCGCAACCCGGCTCGCGGAAGCGGCTGATATCGACGTCTTGGCAGCGCTCCGAAGCCTGCTGACGTGGGATCAGGCCAACCGGCTGGACCGCGATCTGCCGACGCATTTGACCCTGCCGCACGGGCGGGCTGCGATCGATTACACGCCGCCGGTGCCGGTCGCGTCGGCCCGGGCACAGATGTTCTATGGCCAGGACACGACGCCGATGCTGGCCGAGGGCCGAGTCGGCCTGCAGTTTGCGCTGCTGTCGCCGGCCGGGCGTCCAGTGGCGATCACCGCCGATCTCGCTGGTTTCTGGCGCGGCGCCTGGGCGGACGTGCGGCGCGACATGCGCGGCCGCTACCCAAGGCACGACTGGCCGGAACATCCGGCCTGATGCTGGCCGCGAAAACAACCTTCGCTTGCCGCAGCCCGCTTGGAACGCCATGGTCTTTTGCAATGTGGTTCAAGGAAACGGGATGACTTCGACATGACTCGCGCACGCCTGACCCTGGCTGTCCTGCTTGCCCTCTCGACGCTACAGGGCTGCGGGGCGTCGGCGCAGTCGATTGCGAACGGACATGGCGGGGCACTCGCGAGCTTCGCTCCCTTGGTCAAGCTGGTGGTTCCTTCCGTCGTTAACATCGCCGTAACCGAAAGCGTCAGCG
>JAABUO010008525.1_pt1 | contig 11580 bp, 12 predicted proteins | sample 5559291 | NCBI WGS metagenome assembly JAABUO01 (sample SAMN10711878, study PRJNA513372) | rock metagenome | isolation source: Antarctica rocks | place: Antarctica: Victoria Land, Finger Mt sud | reverse complement strand
GGGCCCTTATCATTAAAATAATTTAAATCATTGTTAAGAGAATTATTTAAACTGTCTAGAGATAAATTTATAGAAAAACTTTTCATGTCTAAAGCTGTTAAATTATAAGGTAATAATTGATAAATGAAATAAATAAAATATATTGATGTTAATATAGCTAAAGGTATAACATTACTAGTGTCACTTAATAATTCAGAGATTCTTACGTTAATTAGCATTAATATAAAGAGAAATAAGATTGACACTGTCCCAACATACACTAATAGGTAAGACAAACCTATGAAACTTAGACCTAAAATTATAAGATAACTAGCTAAACTAAAAAACAAAGCTATCAAAAATAAAATCGACACTATAGAGTTTTTACTAATTATAACTAATATTCCGCAAATTATAGAAGCAAGAAATATATAATCTAATAATGCGATATTGTAGTCGTTGGTAATAGTTTCGTTTAAGATAAACAAGATATTCATTATATAAAATAGAAACAAAGACTTTTTTTTAAAGATCTAGAAGAGATTAAATATTTTATTGCTGCTTTGCTTGCGAAGCAGCGAAAGCGAAGCAGCGAAAGCGAAGCAGCGAAAGCATCACAAAATAACAGAAAAATATTAAATACGTCATATAGACTAATACAAATACGGAAAGTAGGGCAAAGGTATAACTTTAAAATAAAATTTTATGAATATATTTAAAACAATATTAATCCTTATTCCCTTAAGTCTTTAAAGTGAATCGAACACTTATCTAAATATTAACAGTATTCCGCTCTACCTTTGAGCTACAAAGGCTTATTTTTTATTATTTATTTTCTGCTAAATAATACCTGCCCATCCTTAGCCCTCCCTAGAATTATCTATGTTTCATACTTTTTAATTAAATAAATCTAAAACATGTATAAGACTCGAACTTGTAATCTTTGTGTCCGTAGCACAACGCTATACCAATTTAGCTAACATGTTTAATATCTTATATATTTATACAAGGATTAGAAAGAAAAGGACTCGAATCTTCGACAACTATAGCTATTGAGTTTACAGCTCAACCCGTCATATCAACAAACGGAACCTTTCTATTGTGCATTATTTATTACTTTATGCTATAAAAAATAAAATTATAATCTAAATATTAAATAGTAAAAATAAATACACACTTTTTATTGTTAAATTTAATTAATCCCGTGCAATTTCCACTACACGAACCGTATTTCGACTTAACACTAATTAGAGTCACTTATACGAAACCTGCTAATTCACATTTCATAGTCTTATTGCTATGATTATAAACAGACTGCAATCAAACTTATTGCGCATACTCCTTTCAGCGCCTGACGAGTAATTAGTATCTATCTAAGATAAATTTCATCGTGACGTTCTTATTCACGATTACTAGTAATTTCTCTTTTATGCAGTCGAATTACAGATTACAATCCATTAAGTTTTTATTCTGTTTTAGGAGATTAGCTCTATTTCACAATTTCGCATTCTTTTGTAAAGGCATATGTGGCACGTCTATAGTCCACAATATTAAGGCCATGATGACTTGTCTTAGTCTCTATTATCACATTCAATCTAGCGATGAACTACTCTATATAAAAATAAAGTATGGGTTTACGTTAATTTAATGAAACTAATCACAATCTCACGACATTAACTGAAGACAATCGTGCAGCGCTTGTATAAAAAATTTTACATACAAATTGTGATAAGATTTTTTGCGAATCATCAAATTAAACAGTTGAGATAGATAGATTCTCTCGGATTTTCCTTCTCTAAGAATCGTGCGTGCTAGTTTTCTAGCACACGGCTTAAACAGAATTGTTGGCTAAATTAGCGATAGCGGCCCTCGCCGCAAACAATAATTAATTATTGTCACATTCTGCCGTATATTAAGTCAGCTATCTTTGTATTATAACGCTACAAAGACCTAATTATATATTTTTTTTTTTTACTAGTATCTATTTAAAAATCCTCTATTGCGTAGCATGCAATGTAAGCCTGTATTCATTTCTTTTTTTATTGCTCGCTATTAATCTATTTATTATACTCTGCTTGTATTCATACCTTTTTTAATCTTTAATATATTTTTATAGCCTTCCTCTGTAAGATGTTGTTTAGATGTCATTAGATTAACAACTTTCTTAAAGTCATTATAATTTCTAAGTTTTTCTCTTCTTAGCGAGTATTTTTCGAAAAAAGGTATAATAATATCGCTTATACTTTTTATGAATGTAATCGTAAAGTCACAAGCCTCTAATTTATGTTTTTTAACAATATCACAACCAAAAACTTTGCTATACTTTTTATAAGAACTCTATCACGAGAGTGCTGTGTAATAATAAAGACTAACTGAACAGCATAACCTAATTTAGACTTGAAAGACTTATAAATTCTTATAAAAAAGCAAGCTTCATCTTCGGCAAAAGCAGATAATTAGTATTCATTTAATATATCTTTAAACGCTACAATCGATCTAGGAAATGCTTTAGTATTAGGAAAATATATTTTTAAGTTTTCTTTCAAACCTAGATTTGAACTACACTTTAAATTTATTATTTCTTGTAATCTCTGTAAAGTAAGATGATTTTTTAATCATATTATCTTCACTATTCTTAGAAAGATTTCAAAATCTATTCTTTTTTGTGAAACAAGATAGTATGTTTTCAGAAAGGGTATTATTATACTGTATAACTGTTCCACATTAGAAATCTTTCATTTGTAGATATTGTCACTCTTGTTAAAATATATCTTACCAATCTGTAAATCAGCTTTTATTATTTTTAATAAATTTTTATCTCTATAATTTAAGCTCATTTCCAGGGATATCTTAAGACTGTAACCTAGATTTCTATTACTATTCTTAGAAAGAGTAACTATAAAGCTACCTTCGACATCAATTAAGTCTGCTATTAATCAAAATTTTGATGATTATATAATCCATGTACTATTCATTTTTATTTTATTTTTATTTTATTTTTATAATTCTTTAATCTAATGCATTAGAATAAAGATAAATTAGCAATTATAATATTAAATGAGAATTTTTTTTGCCACCCCTTATAGCTAGAAAATTCATATGTAATAGAAAAATGAACTAAATTCTTTATTTTTATTAGAAATGATAAAGAATGAATTATATATAATAAAGCAAAGATGATGATAAATAGATATTATAGATTGTAGACGATATGATTTAATAATATAATAATAGATAGATATTCTCTTGCTGATGCGAAGCAAAGCATATCTTCGATAGCAATAAAAAAGAATAATTTAGTTAGTGCTACGCAAGACAGTTTAAATAATAACAACGATTTAAATTCTTTTCTTGCTACACAAGACAAAGGTCTTATAATGACATGCTAGTTTGTCGTATACTCTAGATAGAAATATTTTTTTTTCATGTACTCATGTTGAGGAGATCTGCACTTTCATCTTCGTGTCGTGAATTTTGTATCTTCTTTAATACTTACGTTAGATATGCATCATTATTCTCGCGCTTCTAAGTTTGATTCTGTGCACTAACAATACTTACGCATACTTTCTGTGTTAGTCTACATCATGTATATAGTATACTAGAATAATAATATATAATTATATTCATAAACTTAAATTATTTTCATGAAATTTAAGTTTAGGCTTTTGCTTTTTAATTTCTTCTTTCTTCTTTATCTGATACAACAATTTCGTAGAACTTATATGTTGACTCTTTAGTTTATTACTCTATTTGCTTTTTTATGCATAAAAAAGAAGAATAAATGTAAACTACTAAAGATAAAGGGGTTATCAAGTTCAGATATTAACACAATTGTAAGATTTAGAAGAATAGCTTTACTTCGATGAAAATACGATCTTCCTCTAGATTAGTATGTAGAATCTATAGTCTTTCATAATAACTTTGTAGCGTTACGAAGCGTCTTCACTATTTTCACTTTCGTTCCCCATGTCTTACTACACTAGCTTCTGAAAATATACATTATTCTCTCTTTCTTCATATCTTCGATAGCAAGAAGAAAAAGAGAAGATATAGATATATTTGCATTGTTATTTAAAACAGGCTACATTGTTTCTACAGCTTCACACTTTACATTACTGATTAGCATGTGTAGGTAGTGTTAGGTTGAAAGATAATCTAGCAATATAAATTGCATTGCTAATATTCGCTTCTTGTCGCACACATACTTCACTACTTGTTTCAGAAACGATCTAATGATTTTAGTTTCAATGTTGCCAAATTACTCTTAAAATGAAATGCTTACACTTTCATTTATAGTACAAAATTCATCTATTCTATGACATTCATCATTTTTTGCTAAGACTACTTGAGTATCTAATTCTTTTTGCTATACACAGCCTTCGTCCCTCAACGTCAGTTATTACATAATAAGATGCTTTCGCCTTTATCAGTGCCATATATAGTATTACAGAATTTCATCTCTCAACATTCTTAGTACTTTCATGCCTTCTTATATTAAACTCTAGCTAATTAGTATTCTTTTGAAAGCTTGATTGGCAGTCTAGGTATCCTTTAAATCTATTAAAGATAAGTAACACTAGTCTTTTACGTGTTATCGCGACTGCTGGCACGTAATTTGGTCAAGACACATAGATAAACAATGTTATCATCATAATTCTACCTAGAACTTTATTTGACATAGTTAATATTGCACTCATTTAGCTTTCGCTAAGTTAAACACAATTAGTTTTCGCTATACATTCCTTCAAGTTGCTGATTCAGTCGTTAGGCTATTGACCAATATTCCTCACTGCTGTAACAATCGTCGTGGGATTTCTTTAGTCTCACTGTGGTCGATCAACCTTCCAGTCTCGACTACGCGTATTAAGCTAGTTAAGCAATCATCTTAATTATTACTACCCAAGATATAAACTTTCAAGAGCGAAAAGATAAACTTTTCTTTATATTATCGCCTCATATACATAGAGGCGATGTATAAGGAATCTTTCTTCTTACTTTAGAGCGATAAAATATCTTTTACTTATCTGTACATCACTACTAGTTAAATAAAAAACTAGTCGTTCGATTAGCATGTGTCAAGCATTTGAACAGCGTTCACTCAGAGCCATCATCAAACTCAATTCATATCACAATATATTTTTTATATCGTTACTAATGTATTTTATACAATTAAATATACATTTAAATAATAAAAAATATATTTATATATTATATATTTACAAATTACATAAAAAAAAATCTTAACGCTATATGTAAGCTATCTCTTGTTTTTATCAAATTAGAGATCTCTAATTTTTCTATTTTTTTATTGCAAACTAAGTACACATCATCTGTATAAGATGATAATAACTACAGATAAATTATATTCAAAGTTTTTAGTAATTTAATATAATAGTTAATATCTTAACTATTATATTAATTATATGAATACAAATAAGTCAGTTCCTGTTGTTGTTTATGAAACTATAATAATGTTAGGTCAAAGATTGCAAGTTCGCTATTACACAATACTAAATAAAAAGGTTGTTTATCTTTTCACATATATAACTAGTATAATAATTAGTTTCTCTTAAGTGCCAAGGCTTTTATCTTTGTATAATTAAAAGTATGAATTAAAAAAATACATTAACCTTTTTAGCGCTGAACTTTCCTATGATATCGCAAAATACCATTAAACAATGTGTATCACATAAATAATTTATAAGTATTTTATTACTTATCTAATAATAATTTTTCTTAGCCTATACCTCTTTAACTTAAAAATTTATTATTAAACAAAACAAACTAGAATATGAAGCAATACTATAAACTTTTTCAAAACAAAGCTTAGCAATCATTGTTAAAAAATATAGATAAGAAGATACGTATAGACAAATCTTGAGTGCGAAGCAAGCGGAGCAAGCGAAGCAATAAATCATTTATTATTGGCTGATTTAATATACTTGAAAAAAAGATTACAATACACATAGAACTTTTAATATTATTTAGTGTAAATCTAGTTCGTCTTTAATATAACTACAAGTTAAGATCACGAACACCTGTGCTTGTATAAAAGCTATATCTAATTTTAAACTTGAAAATGCTATAATAAAAGCTAAAGATATTAAATCTAGAAAGAAAAAAACAAAACTTGAAGTCATAATATTATAGGCAAATCCACTTAAAATGTTTAATAGCATGTGACCACTTAGAATATTTGCTGCTAATCTTAGCCCCAGGGATATATTTCTGGCTAAATAAGAAATAAACTCAATTAAAATCAGTAATGATAATAAACCTAAGAAACAACCTGCAGGTACAAATAATGAAAAAAATCTTAAGTCATGTTTTATGAAACCTAAAATTGTTGCATCTAATACTACTGTAAAGCTAATTAAAAACGTTAATATAAAGTGAGATGTAAAAGCAAAACTGTATGGCATCATACCTATTAAATTATTTATTAAAATAAATATAAAGAGTGCAAATATAAATGGAAAGTAAACTTGCTTCTTTTTATCATTTATTTGATTCAAAACTATACTATGCACAGTGACATACATAGATTCTTGGCTTATAAATCACTTGTTAGCTACAATCTTGTTGTAATTAATTGCTAAAATGTTTAAGACTAGTGTTATTAATGTCGCAGTTGATAGGTATAAATCAATATTAATTATAGAAAAGTGAATACTAGCTAATATTGATGCATTCAGACTTAAGAGATTTTTTATCTTAAACTGATTCAGAGGACTTGCAATGCACGTATCTTTAAGCGATAAACTTTTCATGTTATATAAGAAAATAACAATTATTTTAAATTTGTCTAAGACAAAAGATTAAATCTCTAGTGCGCATTGCTCTGCTCTGCTCTGCTTCGCAGAAGCGTAGAAGCGCACTATAAAAAAAAAAAAAGAAAGAGATATTTAAATATTTAAAACAGATTAAATGTATAATATTCTCTTGTGCTTGCTTGCTTGCTCTAGAGAGCACTAGAGAGCACTAGAGAGCACTAGAGAGCAATTCGCATTAAATATAGCATTTTTTTCTAATTAACTTTATAAGCCTTATCTAAAATAAGTAACAGCTAGAAAATAAAAGGAAAAAAGCTTTTAATATGATAAAGTTAATTTACAAAGTATATGCCTTTAACATACTAAAGATATATCTTTTTTTTTAGTTAAATACTCTATGATAAAAGGGTTTAATATGAGGTTTTACTTAAATATAAGACTATTATTGAGCCTTTAAGCTAAATGTATTATATATAACTTATATATAATTATAATTTACTTATAAAAAGACGTGTTAAGAATAAGCGAACAAACCTTGGTAATATGTACTTTGAAAATACATATATAAGTATTGTAAGTATTATAAAAGCAAATATAACTTAATTAATAAAATAAAAAGGTACTAATTGTGGCATATGTTCTATAAGTCTTTATTTTATTGGCACATTATGTACCTAAATTTAATTAAAAATAAAAATTGGAAAAATATTAAAATAAGAAAAAGTGAACTTCTATGAACTGGTCTGTATTATACACTTCATTAAAATAGAGAAATCTATTATTTAAGCAGCTCACTGCTTAAAGTAACGTGGTCAATGATATAATTAAATAAAGTACTCTTTGCCTATGACAAAATCTAGATAACATATATTTTGTTTGATCTAAATAGTATGTAGGTTGATATTTAGTGCTTGCTTGCTTGCAGAGCAGAGCATAGCAGAGCAGAAGAGAGCAATAAATAAAAATAAAGAGATATATGATAACTCTATAAATAAATATCTTTTTAAGTTATTTCATTAGATCTTTAGTTTATTATAAGTAAAATTACATCTTTATCTCTTTATTTTTATAGTATTAAACAATTTACTCTCTATGACTAGAGATATGTTTTTTTTAGTTAATAAACATAAGTATTAAATTGCTAAAGAAATATCAGAATATATCAAACAAGAAACAGAATAATGTAAATCATCTAGTATAGAGGCAGGATATACACCTAAAACTATTGTAAACATAACTAATGTTAGTAAAATAAAAAACTCGCGTTTGTTTAAATCAGGTATATTTACATTAAAAAATTTAGAAAATGAATCTGCAAAGGCTATTCTATTAAACATATATATAGTATATGCAGCTGAAAAAACTATAGAAGAACTTGCAAAAACACCTAAAACAGACAATCTTTCAAAAACATCATATAATGACATAAATTCATCAACGAAGTTTAGAGTAAGAGGAACAGCACAATTACCTAGACATAACAAAAAAAATATTATAGAATATAAAGGCATTATTTGAGCTATTTCTCTATAATATGTTATTAATCTTGTAGAAGATCTGTCATATAAGACACCACTCGCACAAATAAATAAATCAGAAGATACAAAACCATGAGCTAAGTCTAAAGTTATATTACCTTCTATTCCCTGTATTGTATTACTAAATACATCTAAAAGATACATCGTCGCATGTGACACAGATGAATAAGCAATAAGTTTCTTAACATCTATTGTTCTTAACATACTTATACTAGCATATATTATTGTAATAACATCTATAAGATAAACTATGTAAGTATAATCTAGTGAAGCTTTGCTTAGTAAAGATAAAATTAATCTAAGTATATTATATAAACTCAACTTTAAAACTATTTTAGCTAAAATTATACTACCTGCTAAAGGTGATTCAACATGAGCTTTTAAAAGTCAAGTGTTTAAAAAAATAAGAGGTGTTTTAACAGCAAAGGCTATAAATATCCCGTAAAATAAAAATAACTAACTTGAGTAAATAAAATTTGTTTTAAATAAAGCATCAAAATCCGTAATACTCATTATCGAACACATTGTAACAATAGATAATAATAAAAATAAAGATTCTAAAAGTGTGTACAAAAATAAATAGAAACTTGCTCTTACTTTATTACTTGAACCAAATAGTCCTATTAATATAAATAAAGGAGATAAAATACTTTCGAAAAATATATAGAATAGTAAAAGATCTAAAACTAAAAACACTGCTAATAAGAGTGTTTCAAGCAATAATATTATTATTACATAAGATCTTACATTTTCAGATATAGATGTTCAATTAGATAATAAGAATATACTTATTATTAAAGTTGTTAGTAACACAAAATATATTAAGAGATCATCTAAATCTAAATAAAAATCATAAAAACTTATTTTATGATATTCTTGTACAAATTAAAATTAATTGCTACTAAAATCAAACATTATGAAAATAAATAACGAAAAAATTACATTTATTATAGATGTGATTAAGGCTGTATATTTAATACGTTTAATGTTTAGATCTGATAGTTCATAAGAAATACCTATAGATATAATAAAAATACTCATTAGAGATATTAATAATAAAGAAAGTAACATGGGAATAAACAAAGTTTTAAAGGAAATTTTTCACAGCTTCGCCTCCGGCGAAGCAAGTAACATCATCTAAATTTAGATGATAAGTTTTATACATAGTGCGAAGCAATAAAAATTGTAAAAGTTTAGTTATATAGCTAATATAAGATTATCTCTCCTTCGCATCTGCTAGTGAAGCAAATAATAAATTATTTACAAATAATTCTTTTATTATTTAAACTATGATGCGCAGCAAGAAAGATTTTATTATAATAAAAACACATTACTAGGTATTGTGTCAAAGCTGTGTAAAGCACAAGAAATCACTATTATAAATGAGATAACTAGAGGTAATAATATAGTTCAACAGAATGACATCAACTGATCAAAACGTATTCTAGGAAAAGAAGCTCTAGCTCATATAAAAACAAAAATCATAATACAAGTACTGGTATTTATATAAGAATATGTATATTCAAATATAAGTTCTAAGACATCTAAGATACTTAAAAGAAATGTTATATAGAGATCAAATAGTTTAACTATAGCAAGAAGTAAATAAAATAAAGAAAAAAAAGAACTTAAAACATATTCGCCTAGAAATAAAATACTTATTAATATACAAATAAGAACTATACTGGCATATTTAGTCAAAAAGAAAAAAACTAAAATAATCGTCGCATGTTCTGTCATGAAATCACTAACAAGTTCTGATTCCATTATACATATAAAACAAATATAAATTATATTTATCTCTTGCTTGCTTGCTTGCTTGCTTGCAGAGCAGAGCAGCGCATTCGTATTTATAAAAAACTTAGAGAGATGTAGCCGAATAAAGAGTGTTTTCCTTATTTAAATAAGGTGAGTTAGATGTATAATAGTTTATACGTACATTTAAACGATGTATTTACTAAGTATTAAAATTTTATTATAATAAGATTTAACGCTAGTACTTATACGTATCTTGCATTTACATACAAGGTTGAACTATATCTTATATAATATTATACTAATATCATACGATCGCGTATAGTCTCTGAAGATTCTACTAAGATATAAACATATCTTTTGGTTTTCTGCTAATTGTTCTTTACTTTTAAATTAAAGCTAAAGAGTTTTTCAGCAAATAGCAATCTTTAACGAGATCAAATCAGTTAATAAACAGCCTCAGCTAAATCAAAAGAAGCTCTATTGATTTCTGCTATAGAATCAATAAAAAATATAATGAATATAGATAATAAAGGTAGTATAAATCAAACAGCTCTTTGGGCTTCTACGTTAATAGTTAAATTTAAACTACCTGTTAATAATATAACCAACAAGATAGCTAAGCTTAAAATAAGTTCATAGCTAATTAGTTAAGTCGTACTTCTTAGTGAATCTAAAAAAGCATATTTACTGTTAGCACTTCATCCGGCTAATAATATATCATATGTGAATAATGAAGATACTGCTAAAAGATATAATATACCTAGATTAAAATCTAATATAGCTAAACCTGAACCATAGAGTATTATCGAGTAATCTAACAATGAAAATATTAAAGTTACAACAGGCCCAAGAAAAAAAAGTAGAATGTTTGCTTGTGTTGATGAAATGTATTCTTTTAAGAAAAGTTTTAAAGCATCTGCAAATGCTTGTAAAAGATCATAATATTCAACAATATTAGAGCCTAATCTTCTTTGCATACTAATTATTGTTTTTCTCTCTACTATAGTTACAAAAGCTACAGTCAATAAAACAGATACAATCAAAACTAAAACTTCAAGAACAGAAATTATTATAGAAGAATACAACATTAAATCTACTAGAAATAAATAATTATTTTTTTTGCATAAAATAAAAAGCAGTTTAAACTGTAATAAATCAAAAAAAGTAAATGATTAAATATAATGAAAAAGTATTCAATTTGTAACCTAAAAAGAGAGAGAAATAAACATTATCTATTATTAGTAGTTATAAAAAGTTATTTAGAAGTAATTTAGTAAAAACTAAACAAGAATATTATTCTTATTTGTTTATTACTAGAGGTTCCGACCTTACGCTCCTTAGCGTGGGCAACATTCATATTAATTTTAGTTTTAGTTTTAGTTTTAGTTTTAGTTTTAGTTTTCGATCATAAAGGATTAGACATCTATTCGTTACATGATAACAAGCGCTATAACTTTAATTATTTTTACAAAATAATAAAAGGTAAAAAATAGTAAGACTTAGAAAACCACTAATGATAATAATCTATTGTG
>JAABUO010008524.1_pt1 | contig 11581 bp, 18 predicted proteins | sample 5559291 | NCBI WGS metagenome assembly JAABUO01 (sample SAMN10711878, study PRJNA513372) | rock metagenome | isolation source: Antarctica rocks | place: Antarctica: Victoria Land, Finger Mt sud | reverse complement strand
ACTGAGGGGGGTTTGACTGGTCCCCCCTCGGTGAGTACGTTCCACATGCTTCAGCTTCAGACCCTCAGAAGAGCTAAGGCAAATTCTGGGTGCCTTTGTATTGGCAATGCCTATCTTCTTCAGCTCGTTGGTATGGCACTTGGCTGGGATGTGCTTTGTGCAAGTTGGCAGGCTTGAACGGTGTTGTTACGTGACCTTCTCTGTGACGGCTCTGATACAAACGATGCTTTATGGATGGTGATCATCCTTTTCTATCAATATGTGTTGTTAGCTTCAGCTTCATGGCATGCAGTGGACTTCACGTTTCTTTGCGGTTGTTATCATTGCTTCGTGTAATGAATATCTCTCCCTCCCAAAAAAAACAAAAAGAAAAAAGCGCCTGTGTAACATGGAACCGACTGCGGCAGAATTTGCGGATTACCGGTAATGAAACCGGAGTTTGGCCCGATTGTGACACGGTACAGGTTGACACGAACTCACGCATGGTCACTTGAGATCACGAAATTGGCTTTTGAGGTGTCCTGCCTGTATCACACAGTGAGTGGCATCGCACAATGGGTGGAACTAGCTTCAGAGTAAGACTCAAAAGATTAAAGTTTTAAATTCGTAGTGTTAGACACGCACCATAATGAGCGAACAACTTTTGTTTAAAGATCTGTTTTGCCTGTTCCAAATTCAAAAGAACTCCTTGCTAAAAGCTTCTCGGATCAGCTACATAAGGAAGCCAAGAATAGGTCAATATCACTGTTACCTTACAGCGATGTGTATCACAATGTGATAATCGCATGTCATGTATGATAAGCCACTGGCACAAGCAGGCCATTGGCGCAAGCACCTCATGTGCTTTTTAAGTCAGCTGCTGAGACAGGACTGGCTGTGGTTGCAATGCGTAAACAGCTTTGGCTCCTGTCCACACTGAAGCACAGAGGCCTGCACCCAAGACGAAGCAGACGTTTTGGGATTTGCTCATGCCAAAAGCAAGAAAGCAGAGCGCTATTTCTTTTGGCAAGCAGAACAAGATCTGTAGAGCCTTAGTCAAGCAGTCACCCAAGAACACTGTGGCAATGTCAAACCCCAGATGAAAAATAGGCTTGGCTTGCGGGCAACTGCAAACAAGTTACGCAGGACACACCAGAAGCCAGCAATGCATGCTGCCATGTGGTAGAACATGACTTGCATGGCCACCAGACGCTCTAAAGCTCCAAATCTGGATTCCGCTAGCCTTTCCATCATAGCATTCCTGGCCAAGCCATCCTTGCTGCTCTGTCCAGCAATATTAAGAGCTGCCTGGCGCTGAGATGGCTCCATATGGTCTTGCAGACCCACAATGCTGCAGTCCTGAAGGCCAACAACCAAGCACTGACGTCACTGTGATCACCCTCAAACATGGTCTCAGTTGTTGCTTTGGATGGCCGTACATACTCTCTACATATCAAGTTAGCAGTTAAGTATATAATTTGGATGGCATGTAAGACGCGTCATCATCATAGTTTGCCGAGCATTAGTATCAACAAGCTGGTTTGCCAATTGGTGCAACAAGCAGGCAGTGGCCAGATGCAGAGCACAATCGACATAAAGGAAGAGGGAGCAGTGTGCAAGCTGCACCTCACAGTACAAGCGGTGGCGAGTGGTAGGTAGCACTATGCTGCGGTCCATGGCACTAGCCTTGGAGTATGGGTTGTGACCCACAGTGACTGCCTCCGCTGTACAGCCCAGGCTCCTGATAGCCTTTGCCTGCATGAAACACCAGCATGTCAGTGGCTGCCATACCAGCCAAAGCCAAATATCATTTAAGTGGCATAGCAGACATTTGCGTACAAGTGGCCACACAAGCATGTAATCATTGCAATGCAGTAGCTTAAAAAAGACATGTAAGTCAAGAATTTTCCAAAGCTGTCACTGCAGTACAAACAGTTTGGCAGCTAGTAAATTTTGCACCACCAGAAAGAGGGAGACCTGCTGCAATCCCAGCACAACCCAGGACTCATTCTTGGTTTGGCTACAAAGACGGCCGTCAGGGCGGCCTACTGCTAGCAAAAGCCCCCGTACAACCCTGCAAACGCAACAAGCACTTTCAAGTTGCTGGACGACTTCCAATTCATGACATAAACCATCTTGCACACAAACGCATTGAGCATCTCTGCAGATGCAGGTTCATGTGTATGCTTGATGCATTTATGGCTTCAAGGACAGGTTGTCCAAAGCTTTGGTTGCATCATTTTCTTGGCAACGTAAAAGCTAATGTGGGCCATATCAGCCAACAACCAGCTATCACACAGCAGATGGCTCGCCTATGTGTGAAGCAATGCACAAAATGATCTGTTGGGTCAGCGCTGTGTACGTCCACTGAGGCCACGCCATAGCTGAGGGCAAGCAGCTTGCTGACATACGCCTCCAGGAGCTGGTGCACGTACGGAATGTCCAGAATGAGCACAGTGCGGCGCCCGAGGCGTGCCAGCAGAGGACGCCCCTACACGCCATATGCACTTTGATTCTGCAAAATGACTGGCACAACTTTGCAGTGCACCACTTTGCAATGCACCAACATGCTGCATCCTGCAGCGCATAATCATACTTTGTGACAAACATGCAGCCTAGGTTGATGAAGGTGCTTCTTTAGCTGACCAAAGGGCTTACCTGCAGGATGCGGATCAGGAAACAGCATAGGACTGGACTGAACATGTAGACCAGGCTGTCAAGCACATGCCCCAGCCACCTCAGACCATGCACGCCAGTGGCCTGCAGTCATGAATGCCGCTGGTAGCATTCAGTGGACAGCACAGCATTCTTGAACTATATGTCAGTCGCTAGCAGATTGGTGACGCCTTGTGCATGTCACATGTATGTGTGTGTACCAGCGTTGCTCCAGCAAGGACAGATGCAACAGCTCTGCAAGCAGAAAGCCAGGTCGCGGCAGCCCCCAGCACCATGTGTCCCATTGTCCAAAAGAGCAGCACACTAGGTGAAGAGGTTCAAGCAGCATTGACTGGGAGCAGCATTGAGCTCACATTAGCAATGGAAATGAAAGGAGGGTGGGTGGAGATGACAGTGGCTGCAATGTACACGGCAGCAAGTAGCCAAGCCCACGGGGCCTCTAAGACATGCAGTGCCCACCAGCGCCCCTTCATCCAGCATAAAACATGTGGTCCTCACGGCAGGTATGTACTCAGGTGCTTTCAATCACAGTGATGCTGCAGCTGTGCGTGATCATCAAGAAACAAGGTCACATGCAGGTCATAGATCTTCATGAGACTGTCATGATGCAGCAAGGTACCAACACTCTGCGCCAAAGACTCCACAATTGTACAGTGAGCAACGTGTCTGGCAGCAATGCATCAGAGCACATGCAGGTCTGGCGTGATTTGCATGAGCAATACACTCCGCAGCCTGCCGCCTGTACGTACATCATGAGCGCAACAGAACTTGCCTGCTTCACCAGTTCAGTGTGAACATCACTCTTCACTGGTTCCATGTTCTGATTCCAGCCAACCAGGTCAGGCAAGGCCTTGCCCAAACACCCACTCTGCACCATCCTCAAGCTTTCCACTTCTTCTCTGCTGAGCAGCACCTCTGCAGAAATGTTCCACACACCTTGGTAGTCAAGATGCACATGGCAACTTTGAGTATCAAGCTGTGATTGTTTCCACTCTTTCCTCTTGCTTCTTCCGGTCAAGGACAACGGCAATGCTGCGTGAATTGGGATCCCACTTTCAAGTGTGTAACAGCTGTCAAAGCGCGTACGCATGATCACATTCGTGCAGTTGGCAACACTAACTGACCTGTAATTCTTAAGCATATGGAGTATCACCTGTGATGCTGTCAGCAGGCTGCTGTGCACCCAGCAAACTGGTGACAATGTACATGAGCAGCTCAGAAAGGCAGTGATGGGTAGCCACAGCTGTTAGACTGGCGGGTTCTGTCTGGCGCCAACCAGCATTTGTGACAAAGATGCGCCGAGTGAATGGTGCCCCCTACAACCAGTCACACCACTTCAACCACATAGTTGAGTTCATGCATGTAAAGTTATGTATCCTCATCAGGGAAAGGTTAGTCAGGCACAGCAGGCGCATAAGTTCTTCAGAGCGTGTGGCAGGGCAAGAAAGCGAGGCAGAGAGTGAGAGGTGCGGGCAAGAGCGCACCTTCCAGGTTTGCTGCGCAACTGCCAAGCTCATCTTGGTGTCAATGCTGCCAGTCATGACAAAGACTCGGCCTGGCAGGTGTGAGGACAGCACCCTAGCAGCCTGAATAGTGGGGAAGGTCTGCCCTGAGTGGGAGATGCACACCACACTTGTGCGCTGCTTGTCCAAGCTGATACCCAACCTACATGATTTGCCGCAACACAGAATGGTCCAAGCTGATAAGGCGCCAAATCACCTGATGCACAGTCATGAATGAACTGCCCCATTGCGATGGCAATTTGCGCCTACTCCAAGCTTGCAAATGTGTTTCACAGTCTGTCCAGCAGAATGTTGACGCCATTTCCATGCAACCACCATGATAATTGCAAAGAAGCTTTGGAACACAGAAAGAGAGGTGCAGTGCCTGCACATTTGTCAAGCTTGAGCATATGTCACGTATAGTCATGAAGCCCTACATATAAGTGCAAAGGTCACAGGTGACAATACTGCAAACTCCTGCCTTGTTGCGTTTTGGCAGCAAAAAGATGACGGCTGTTGCAACCTACCTTCCGCTTGACAAGTCTGCAGAGGTCACAACACCAGCTGAGTGTTCGAGCATGGCTACAAGCTTATTGGAGCTGATTACCGTGATCTGTAGGGCAGGCAGGACTGCCTGCATCAAGTCAACATAATCGGATTGATGAAAACTAAAACAACATGAGTAGACAAAGAATAAGCTTTTGTGGTCACCTTTGGATGGGATGCCAAGTTGCTGGGGTGATGAAGAGCATTTAGGTGGACTGGTCAATATAGACAGAGGAAGGCCTGGTGCACAATTATGTTGAAATGGCCAGATGAAGTACACGGGCACTCTTTGCATGTGCCCCTTGCTGGCTCACATGCAACATGCCAACAGCATTTTCATGCATGCAAACAAGCTGAACAGAGGGCGGTGAGGAGTGCTGCAGTGCAAGCAAGGGCCAGTCTGCCTTGGACACCTTTAAGTCTTGAGCAAATTGTTCAGCTGTCCACAGGCTTGCCTCCACACCCACTATCACCAAGTCCATAGCTTGATAGCCATGAGCCTGTGCATACCCTGCAAATCAAAGCAACCTCAACCTTGACATGTGGTGTTGCAGCCGCTCATGTCTTTGGCAGCACAAGTTAAAGGAATGAGTGGTGACAGCAGAACTAGGACAAAGCGGTGAAGTCAAGACTATGGCTGTGCAATGTCGAGCTGGAGGACCTACTTGCACTCCAGGTTGGTATGTGCTTGGATGTTGAGATGGCTGCCTGCAGCATCTTTGCCAGCTCGCTGCAAAGGACATCCTCAAGTTAGCAGGGTACACAATACAGCAGACATGCATGCCTCCTGGTTATTGATCATGTCAGCCTGGCGCAGAGGCTTAGGCAGCGCCACACCATCAAGGGACCCATATGGGACCCATTCACAAGCACAACAGATAGACACGCAGCGCAATGCATGCACATGACAGAAATGCTTCCGTCCAACAGGCAAACAACAGGGCTCACCAAGCAGATTGGCAGTTGAAGGACTTAGGATCCTGCCAGCTGGCAGCTAGAGCACCCAGCACTGCAGGAATCTCAGCCAAGTCCCGCTCTGCCTGCAGCGCCGCAACACATACAAATCTGCACACATCTGACTATATGGTCCTTCACATGCTGGGCTTGTGCGAGCGGCCTGCTGGGCTACCTTGAGCTGCTGTCAAGCACCCATGTGAGTGATGAGATGCAGTTGCAGACCCTCCTTCAGCATGCTCAGGTATTGAGCCTGACCTGATGCTTCCAGCGCTTGGCAATTTGAGGTGGGAGGTTGCTTTGCATTGGCACGTATGAGTTGTTTTGCATGCTGACCAGCTTGCGGCTCTCCACAAAGTCCTGCCTGTCAATCAGCTGCCTCTCTGCCACATTGTACATGGCAATGTGCAATGACAAATGACTCTCAGGGGTGCTGCCTGGGCATTGGGTTTGGCAGCCATAGCACCCAGCAATGTTTGTGTCAGCTTTGGATGTCCTGAAGCGAGCGCTGTCGCCAAGAGCAGCCTTCATGTTTGTTTGATCTACAAACAAGGCCCAGACAGTGGTTGCATTAGCATCAGCAGTTGCTGCTGGTGAGTCATCCTGGCTGCCAGTAGAACCCAGAACAGCCATGCTGGCTTCAATGCCTGCGCCACAGGGCTGCTCTATGAGAGCTGCTCTGGATTTGTACTTCAGTAAGTACACTTCACCCGAGCTATCATCCATGTCAATCCTATAGGTTGGCGGTCTAATGTCAGTGCTGTCAGTCTTGCTTAGGCCAAACACCTGAGCCTTGGGAATGGTTTGGGGGGGCACTGGTGCTGACGCTACAAAAGTTGTGAGGGGCTGCAGGGTGGCTTGAGCCTCAGAGCTATACAGCACAACCCTGCACAGAAGGCCCTGTCAGGCCTTGACAGCTGTAATGAAATGTACATGGCTTTCTAGCTCAGGTCTTGATGCCAAATTTATGTGCTGCTTACAGCAACACATGCAGAGTAAAGTACCTGGGGTAAATCAGCAGCAGCAGCAGCAACAAGCAACAATGCATGAGTGATGGCTAGAATCTTCACAAACAGGCAGCACCTTTTGTCACCTTTGCAACCAGAACGCAGCTGCAGTAGATATGCACAGTACTCACCCAGTGTGAGGCGCAAAGGTGAGTGTCATGGGCTGCTTGTAGGCTGCCAGAACAAGGCTGCCAGTATCCACCTCTGACATGACTGCCAACCCAAAGCTGCCATGAGCATTGTCTAGAAACTGCCGTACTGCCCAGAAAAGATCGTTTTGCACAAAGTTAAGCATGGCAATGTTGCAGAGGCTGGACCATTTGTCATGGGCAGCAAGCCACTTGATCCAGGCCTCATCCTGACCCGCCTGAACACCAGAGGTGGATTGCGCATACTTTCAAGAAGGATGAAGTGATATAGTTGACATTGCTAAGGATTATTATGCACAAGGCAGCTGCTGGCGTAGGTCTCAGGAGAAGCACGCATGTGCAAGGATAATTATCTTCTTGTTACCTCATGAAGGCATAAGGCGTCAATAAGCGTAATGACAGGCACTTGCCTGCTGAGCATACTCACAGAAGGCAGCTTTGAGGTGCTCTGCTGCTGAATGGACGCCGTTTGACCCCCCCAGTGCAGCACACATTTGCCCTTGCAAGCTGTTACTGATGCTGTGTTGGTCCTTGTCTTCCAAGCCCTCAGCTCTAGGTCTCCTCAAAAAGGATGTCAGGCTCTTTTCAGCAATAGTGGCCAATGCCTGTGATCCCAACATGGTGTCTGTCAGCATATGAGGCACAGTCTGGTCAGCCATGGCTTGCTAGTGGACCACATGAGTGACAGCGCTGTATGATCTGCACTGCTGTGAAATGTGCCTTGCCAGCAACTGTGCAGGCGGCTGACTGTGTCTCATTTGCAGCCTAGCGTTGTGACTCTGGTCACCAGTATGTGAGTGCCTCACTTGCGACATGATGCAGCTCCAACATACAATTTTGACACCAATTGCAAAGCGCACGCTTGCTGCAAAAAGCCGCTGACAAGCAAAATGCGTGTACACATGTGCCGCCCTCTGCATCTGTAGCTACACACAAGATGTTGCGAGCAGACCTGGAGTTGGGATGAAGTGGGTGGTTGACAGGCTGGCAGGCCTCTTTCTATATCCCCCCCAGCCTGGTGAGCCCCCTTGGGTTGCACAGCACCGCCAGTGCACTGTTGAAAGGCCAAACGCAAAGACTGTAACCACAAGCCTTGGGTGCGCATCAGGTCTATCAGACCTGCACAGCTGCACTCAAGTCAGCATTACTCAGCTCAGCATTACAAAATGTTGCCAATGGCTTCAGACATTAGCATCATATTATCTGTCTGATCAAGGCCTGTTTGGCAGAAGACACAAAAGGACAGGTAGCGGCTGTGATCACCTCGACTTTGTGTGCTGGTCAGATGCTTGATACATGCAGTAAGCTGCGATATGCTGCATCTGTCAGAGCCATATGGCAGGGCCACATGGTAGACATCTGAGCACAGGACAAAAATGACTGCGTACATGCAGACACCCACGCACCCACCAACACATGCAATCACATATCCATGCATGCACACGTGCATGCAGACTGCTACCTGCAATGGCTACACTGTCACAGTCTGCAGGAGCTGGCACATGCAGCACCGCTGAAAGCCAGGCCATCACTTCTGCACATGTCTTCTTGCGGCCAAAGAGCTCATAGCACTCAAAGTCTCCATTGTGAGTCACAAACACCCCATGTGGTCTGCTGACAGGCTGTAACTGCCATCTCTGCCTCTCTTCTGCTTCTGGCACGGGCCCGGCTCCTACCTCTCTACTAGAATCCTTGCATGCTCTTAGGTTTCTGCTGTCACCAGGTCTGGAGGCAGACATGAGAGGAGCCGGCAAATGCTGCATGTTGCAGGGGAGCCATACTGTGGATGTTACAGATGGGGTCCACTGATGAGGGTGGCTTTCGGCCGGCGTGGGGATGCTGGATGTTGCAAACCGGCAGTGACCTGCAGGGCAAGATGCATGTCACTGGTTGCCCTGCATTAATGTGAAGACAGATATTCAGGCAGCACATCATACCATGGGCCCAAAACAAAGTGCATCCCGGACAGGATCAAGGCCTGGCGACAGTTGTTACTTTATGATGACTGCTTCTTGTAACTGTGTTCACAGACTGTGGGTTGCAGCATGTTAAGACATTTGGAAGATATTATCTGCCCTGCCATACATGGCCTCGGCACCTTAGCATTCATGTTGCCATCAGGCCATGGCAGGCAAGAGGCAAAGCTGCAAACATGCTTTTGCTCTATGATATGGGTATGTATGAAGCTTACCTGCACACACAAGTGGCACTGGCTGTGCAAACTGACAAGCTGGCCATAGCCGCTTCATGCACTGCCACCTCAGCTTTCTTCGCAATGCAGCAGAGATGTTGGCTGCCGCATTCCCTCGCCGTGATGATGCTACACGCACTCTTATAGCTGTTTCCTGCCTGCGTATGCATGCTTTCAGTTAGCAAGCCTGACTGCAATGAGGCTGAAGTGCAGCAGGCAGGCAGTGCAGACCTGGTGCAGGTGCAGACCAGCACCACGTCAGCATGACAGCCACAATGCAAGACAAAGCCACAGAGGTCCACACTGCAGTATACCACATGTACACGCTTTGCAGCATGTGGACAGCAGGCTGTCTAATCATACCCTCCATGCATAAAGAGCTTCAAAATTCAGAGACTGGCAACATGTATCTTTGACCAGGCTTGCAATGGTGACTCAATGAAGAGTTGCCCCAGAGATACTGACATGTGTGTTGTTGTACAAGGCACATACATACCAGGGTGAGTGGCCGGTCTGGGAGGCAGACAGTGTCCTGCCCTGAACCACTACGCCTGCAGACTGCGCTCCTCTTGCCATGCACACTGTGGACATGCTGTACAACACCTGCCCAGCACTACAGACCGTAAGAGACGCAACATCAAGCAGGTGCAAAGCAACAGTGTCTTGTTAGATGTCAGTAGTGTCACCGAGTACAGATGGATCCATGTGCATAGTGCAAAATGTTCTTGCCAAATGGATGTCATCATGCTAGTGCAACAGATGCTTGCTGGCACATTACTACCAATGCAAACCACAAGGCATGGACAGGCAGACATGCTGGAGAAAGAAGCTGTACGCACTGTCCTAGATGTCTCAGTACATACAAAAAGGACTTACCTTCACAATGTCGACTGATTGATTGCAAGCATCTGCCAACATGATTCCAAAGTTGCCACAGTTGAAGGTACTCTGGTCATCACATTCAGCTGAATGGACAGAATAGTAGCCGAACAAATCACTTGCTACAGCTGCTACAGCAGTCACCCAGAAGCCATTGACAATCTGGGACAACAGCATACTTTGCCAGCTTTGTTCATGAAGTGGAAGTGTCATGATTGCCAAGCTGAGGTGATGCATTTGCTGCAAGCAGAGTGCACAGGCACAGCTGAAGAGCCACCCGGCTGCATGAATCATAGTATCTTGCATGCTGTCAGCCGGGTTGGAATGTAGGGGACAAACAAGTGGGCATAGACACTTGAGCTGCAGCTGTTCCTTTGACCTGTGTGTCTGGCTGCCAATTTGAAGCATAATGTGTGGCTGGAGGGAGCGGGGCAATGACTGGACAGGATTCAGGCATGCCAGCCAGGCACGCCCTGATGTATTGCCTACACTGCACAAACATATAAAGAGCATGACAGGATTTAGAAAGACATGGTCCACATCTGTGCCACAATCAGCATATCAACACAAACATTTGATGGCTGTGTGCAGACTTCGGTAGCCGCTGAAGCTCCTCATCACGTGGCTGTGCAAGTTGCAGGCTGGTGTTTGAGAGTGGTTGCCCTGACACAGAGCCTGCAAGATGGAAGCTGAAGTGAGAAGCTGAAAGCCCTGATTCACGTTGTTGCGGGTGAGGACTATTGTGACTACGAGTACTACGGGTTGCGACACCAAGACAGCTGCTCACCATCAGAGGTCTGTTTGGGAACCTTGTCCCTGTGTCCCTCAAGAGACTCGTTCCCTTCGAGGTGGCGCTTCTGTTTGCTGCTCATAGGAATGGGGATATGCTCACGGGCACACGCTGCCTGCTGCCCGCCAGCCTGAGTCTACAGACTGTGAACAATGGAATGACAACACACTCGCCCAAGAGGACACAACTTCCCTACATTGTTTGTGCAAGATGCAACAGCTGATATTCAGCTCAATTGTGTATAACCTGCAGGCAACCAGTGAACAGACTGTTTTAACATGGCTGCCTTCCCTGCCAAACAGCACAGCGCAGCGAACACTATGCTGGCATCACCTGCCACCTCGGCTGCTGTCTATGCAATGCCTGCACTTCTACCACGTCAGAAGCTGGTTGCAATGATTGCTGACAAGCTCCTGCAAACATTAGACACAGAGCAGGAATGGTGGAGTAGCAGAGAGGGGTCACTATGCACTTCATCCTTGAGCTCAAATCACAGGAGCACCAGTGTCTTCTGTCCTTGCAGAGCTACAGGCTGTTGCACGCAGTGGTGAAATGGTATGAACAAGCGGTCTTGAAGGCCATTTCAACAAGCTGGAAAAGCCAGCCCAAGCGCCGCTTGGCACTAGCTCTTAGCACTCTGAATACAGTCACTATGGATCAGACAGTGCCAAAGGGCTGCAGGCCTGCCAGCAGTAGCTTGGCAAAAATCATCAGTACATGCCCTGACCATGCTGTCCAGCAGAGCGCCATCAGCCTTGATCTCCGCTGGAGTCAAGTTCCAAGATATGCTGCTCTGCTTGACATGTGCACCATCAATACCTGTATGCAACAACACTTCATGCATTCAGTGTGGCATCTATGACCATGGGCAATGTTGCAGAAGTCATTATCTATGAAAAAAGCAGCTC
>JAABUO010008523.1_pt1 | contig 11582 bp, 12 predicted proteins | sample 5559291 | NCBI WGS metagenome assembly JAABUO01 (sample SAMN10711878, study PRJNA513372) | rock metagenome | isolation source: Antarctica rocks | place: Antarctica: Victoria Land, Finger Mt sud | reverse complement strand
TCATCGGACGAGCGATGGAAACCGAGGTGGACGGTGAGGTCTTCATAGCGTAAACCCAGCGAATGCGGTAGGGCGACGGTTCCCAGCGCCGCGAACTTTCCGTCGGCGGCGCGCCCCGCCAGAAACGATCCGCGTTCGCCGCGACCGTCGACCGCCATCACCGCACAGCTCCGAAAGGGAGCGCAGAGATACGCCGAGGCGGCATGGGCGAGATGGTGCGGAATGTAACGGACGCGCTCCGGATCGAACCCACCGAACAGGGTCGCTAAAAAGTGCGGTAGGCGCTTGACGTAAAACGTGCGCAGGCCCTCGTACTCGCCCGTCACGAGATCGTCGGACGGTGCGGCGAGTGCGGGATCGTAGCTGTAGGCCACGGCATCGATATCGTCCGCCATCAGTCCGCCGGCTTCTAAACACCACGCGATGGCACGCTCAGGCAATTCCCAGGCGGAAAACGGGACGCACGGTTTGGCGTGTTTGCGGCGCGTAAAACGTTCTTCTTCGGCCGCCGCGACGATGCGTCCATCCACGACGAGCGCGGCCGAGGAATCGTGGAAAACGGCATTGATGCCCAGCACGCGCATGACGCTAGAATCGCTTGGAGAAGCGTCGCCAAAACACGCTCGCTCGCTTCTCCTCCGGCGAAAAGGAAGCAAGCGAGCGTGGTTTCGCGCCAAGGCGCGCGCGCAAAGGTACCGGGGGAGGGTTACGTCCGTTGCTTACGATGAATAGCCTCGATATCCGCACGCTGCCGGCGGCGCTGGAACGCGTCGTGGTAACGGGCGGAGCCTCGGGGCTCGGGCGAGCGACCGTCGAGGCGGTCCGCGCTGCGGGCGGCCGGGCGTTTGCGCTCGACCTGCGGACGGGCGGCGACCACGCGGACGAACTCGTCGTCGACGTCAGCGACCGGGCCGCCGTCGGTGCGGCGCTCGAAGCGATTGCGCGCGAGGCCGGCGGCATCTCGGCAATCGTCGCATCGGCCGGCGTCGACGCGTGTGGACCGTTCGGGGACGTCCCCGCCGATGCATGGGAGCGAGTGATTGCCGTCAACCTGGTCGGTACCGCGTCGCTGGTACGCGCGGCCTTACCGCATCTCGAACGGACGCGCGGGCACGTCGTGACGATCGCATCGACGCTCGGCCTCAAAGCCGTCTCCGACGCGACCGCCTACTGTGCCAGTAAGTTCGGCGTAATCGGTTTTTCACGCGCGCTCGCAATCGAACTCAAGGATCGCGTCAAGGTCACGTGTTTGATTCCCGGCGGCATGCACACAAACTTTTTCGAAGGACGGACCGAACAGTACCGTCCGCCTTCGGATTGGAAAGCGAATCAGCCATCCGACGTCGCTAACGCGATCGTGTTCGCGCTCTCGCAACCGGCGCATTGCGAGATTCGCGAGATGGTCGTGTGCCCGTCCAGCGAAGATTCGTGGCCGTAATGCATTCCGACGAACGCGACAATGAGAACGATCCGCGCGATCCCGATCCGACGGCGGCGCAAGACGTCGACCCGACCTCCGGAAGGAGCGACGACCCGCGCGTCGACCCGACCCCGGATCTCCGTCAGAGCGATACCGGAGGAACGGCGCCTTAAAGGGCTGTTAAGGCGTTTTACCCGCAACGGGTTCCGAGGTCGCGCCGGACGGATTCGCATTTTGTTGGGAGCGGCCGTACTGCACGCCCAAGATGAGCGCGCCGAGTAGTAAAGCACCGAGAATGATCGCGTAATAAGCAACGGGCGGCGAGCCGCGCCACTTTCTTGGATTGTTTGACTGGTTCATGATCGGTAGCTCTCCCGACGGCGACTCGCTGAAACGTCGATCGTTTCGGGTACAGGCCGTGACATGAAGGATAAGAGTCAGCTTCCGACCGCGCGCTCCGAACAAGAAGGCCACGCCGCAGGCGATAGCGCGATGCAAGATCGGCTTACCGAGGAGCGTGAGATCACGCCCGCGCAGCGCGAAGACGTCGCCGAGACGCAGACGATGGATCCGTAACGCCGAGGCATACGCACTCCCGTCTCGTAATGGCGGAGCATGAAAGCTACGGTGTATTATGCGGCCGGCGACGTCCGCGTCGAGAACGTCCCCGATCCCGTCATCGTCGATCCGACCGACGCGGTCGTCCGCATCACGCACGCGTGTATTTGCGGCTCCGATCTGTGGTTCTATCGCGGCGAAGCGAAGGCGTGGAAGCCGGGTTGGCGGACGGGACACGAGTGGATGGGCATCGTCGATGCGGTCGGTGCCGGCGTTACGTCGCTGAAGAAAGGCGATCGCGTGCTCGCACCGTTCGCGTTTTCCGATGGCAGCTGCGAATTCTGCCACAAGAGCGTGCAGACGTCATGTTCCAACGGCGGCTACTGGGGCGGCGGCGATAACGACGGCGGCCAAGGTGAAGCGATCCGCGCGCCGCAGGCCGATGGCACGCTCGTAAAGATTCCCGATAACGCGGCCAACGATCCGGCCTTGCTCAAAGCCATTTTGCCGCTCACCGACGTCCTTGGGACCGGTCACCATGCGGCCGTCTCCGCCGGCGTTACTAAGGATTCCACGGTCGCGGTCGTCGGTGATGGGGCGGTCGGATTGTGTGCGGTGCTCGCGGCGAAACGCTTGGGTGCGCAACGCATTATCGCGTTCGGGCGTCACGCTGCGCGCCTCGACGTCGCCAAGCGCTTCGGCGCGACCGACGTTATCACAGAACGCGGCGAAGAAGCGATCGGGAAGGCCCTGGCGATGACGAACGGTGGCCCGGAGTGCGTGCTGGAGTGCGTCGGCAGCGAAGGCTCGATGGCGATGGCGAGTGGTATGGCCCGGCCCGGCGGCACGATCGGTTACGTCGGCGTGCCGTACGGCTCCGCCAAAGGCCTCAACCTGAGCCGCATGTTCGGCGAAAATATCGCGCTGCGCGGCGGTGTCGCGCCCGTGCGCGCGTATATCCCGGAGTTGCTCGCCGACGTGCTGGCCGGAAAACTCGACGCGTCGCCGGTTTTCGATCTTTGCGTCGAACTCGATGGCGTCCCCGGCGGCTATGCGAAGATGGACGCCCGCACGGCGATCAAGGTCATGGTTACGCCGTAATGGCTCGGCGCCCGTTCGGGCTGCTGTTCGCTACCCTGTGGACGCTCGGGACGCTCGCCGGGTGCTCCCGCGTCGGCACGACGGCGAGCGGCGGCGGCGCGAACGGCCGCGTCAACGCGTGGACCCGACCCGGAGTGTTGCGCATCGTGAATCTGGTCGAGCCCGATACGCTCAATCCACTGCTCGGAAACTCGCAAATCGATTCCGATCTCGCAAACTTCTGGGGCGGCATGCTGCTCAACTGGAGCGACAAAAACGAGTTCGTTCCCGAACTCGCAACCGAAGTGCCCACGCTCGCCAACGGCGGCATCTCAGCCGACGGCAAGACGATCGTCTACCACTTGCGTCCGGGCGTTCTGTGGCATGACGGTAAACCGTTTACTGCAAACGACGTCGTCTTCACGTGGCACGCGGTACTCAATAAGAGCAACAACGTTACGAGTACCGTCGGCTACGACATCGTTTCGGGCATCGACGTGCGCGATCCGCACACGATCGCCGTGCACCTCAAGTCGGCCTGGGCGCCCTTCGTCGCGTCGTTCTTCGCGCCGTCCGCGACGCCGTACCCGATCCTGCCGGAGCATTTGCTCGCCGGCTACGCCGACATCAATCGCGTGCCGTTCAACAGCCAGCCGGTCGGCACCGGACCGTTCATCGTCGAACGTTGGCACCGCGGATCGAGAATCGTTTTTCGCGCCAATCCGAAGTATTGGCGCGGCGTTCCAAAGCTTCGAACGATCACCTACGAAGCGATTCCTAATGAAAATACCGTCGAGACCCTGCTGCAAACGCACGAAGCCGATCTCGATTATAACTCTCCCTCTACGAAAATTTCGCAGAGCCGCGCGATCGCCGGTTACCGCACGACGCTAACCGCCTTCACGCAGTTCGGCCAATTGGCGCTCAACGAACGGACGCCGGCGCTCGCCGACGTGCGCGTGCGCAAGGCGCTGTGGTATGCGCTCGATATTCCAGCGATCATTCGCGATGTCACGCACGGCGTCGATGTTCCCGGGCACACCGATCAGCCAACGTTTTCGTGGGCCTACAACCCGGATATCCCGCGCTATCCATTCGATGCGGCGCGGGCCGGAGCGCTGCTCGACGCCGCGGGTTGGAAGCGCGGCTCCGACGGGATTCGCGTGAAGAACGGCGCGCGTTTGACCTTAACGGTGGCCGGTATATCGGGCTCCGCCGTCGGCGATGCGGTCGACGCGCTCGCGCAACGGAATTGGCACGACGCCGGCATCGATCTGCAGTTGAAAAATTTTACGTCGTCGCTGGCATTTGCATCGTTCGGCGAAGGGGGCATCCTGCAGACCGGGAAGTTCGATATCGCGTTCTTTTCGTGGCTTAATGGCACCGATCCCGACGATTCGGTGCAGTATATGTGCGACCAGTTTCCACCGCACGGACAGAATATCGGTCACTTCTGCAATCGCGAGTTCGACCGGCAAGAACGTATCGCGCTCGGCAGCAACGATCGCGCCGTGCGTAAACGCGCCTATGATGCAGCGCAGCGCATCTGGGCGGACGAAGTTCCCGCCGTCATCCCCTGGTTCGTGCGACGCATCTCCGTCGCCAACGCCGATTTGAAGAACTATCGTCCCGCGCATGCGGTGACGAGCTTCTGGAACCCGTACGACTGGACGATCTAAAGCGCGGCGCCGAGTTTCGTCGGACGGTACCGTTAACGTCGCGTTACGCAGCGTGCTCGCTTCGATCAGCGAAGGAACGGGCGGCAGTCGGCGCGCGATCGCGGCCTATGCCGACGGCTTTCGCTTTGCAGATTTTCGTTTGCGCATTGGTCGCGCTACTTCCGCATTGCTCGCGCTACTTCCGCATCAAATGCGTTCGACCGCTCTTTCCGTCGCCTGCCCGCGTCGCGATAGAGGCACGACCGGAGAGCCACGCTTTTCGGCGCCGACACGCGAAAGGAAGGGCATAGTATGTCCGTTATCAATCTGAACCCGCCGGCACCGAGCTTTACGGCCGCGAACGGTGCCTTCGATTTCGAAGGGTCGGGTGGCAACGCACTTGCGACGGCGCTCGCGCCGGGGCCGCGCGTCGGAAGCGACAACGTGCGCATCGCGCCCTTCGGCCCGGGTGGGCCCGGTTGGGGTGGAGGAGGCGGCGCGGGCTTCGCGCTTCCGAACCCCCAAAGCGGTGTAGGCGGCATTTTCGCCGCGCTGTGGCGCGGCTTATCCAACGTGTTCGCGCAGCTGATGTCGCTGATCGATTCTTCCAGCGCGAACGCTGGCGGGCCGCACTTCAATGGCGGAGAGCCGGCGTTTCAAAACGCAACCGCGAGCTCGACCGGCGATCCGCACGAGGCCTTCGACGGGACGACGAACGCAGGCATGAACGTCTCGGGACATTGGGATAGTATGACGTCGCATCGAAATTTGCTGTCGTCGGATTCCTTCGAGGGCGGTTACCGCGTTTCGACCAGCGTCACGCAGCCCGGGGCGAACGGCGTCACGCAAAACGCACGGGCCGAAGTCGCGACGGACGCCGGCCGCACCGTCGTCGCGATGAACGCCGCTGGTGCGTACGACGTGACGTCGTTCGGCCGTCATGTCGATCTGGTCGAGGGTCGAGCGGTACGGCTCGATGCCAACGAATCGGTAACCCTCAACGCCGACCGTTCGCTCACCATCGACGAACGTAACGCCAACGGCGCGTCGGTCGCCACGACGCTGCGTTCCAACAGCGGCGGTGGCGTCGACGTCAACGCTACCGCGCGAAACGTCGACTTGGGCGGTTACCTCGTCACCAAGAACGACATCGATTGCGATCCCGCCGCAGCGGCCGCTAACGACCCGGTGGCGGGCGGCGGTTACCAGAACGGCACCCGACCGATCCATGGCGGATTCGTCCCCTACGTCGCTGCGCCGGGTGCGACATCGGCATCGCTAGCCGGCACGTTCGCAGCGCAGCCGTACGATCTCGAAGAAGCGTAGGCGGACGCTACCTCCTCGCGAAGCGCCAGTCGTAGGCGTTCCAGTCTTCGACGATACCGTTGGGCCGGAATCCCAGCAGATCATCGTTGATCGCTTCGATCTGGCGGGGCCACCACAGATAGACGAACGGCGCGTCGCGCGCGAGCAACTTCTGGACGCTCGCATACGCGCGCGTCCGGGTCGGGCGGTCGTAACTCGCAAGCGCGAGCGCTTCCGCCGCATCGAGTTCCCGGCTGCAATAACGCGACCAGTTGAAGCCGCGCGGCGGCCGTTCGCTGCACAGCAATTGCGTCGAATCGTCGGGATCGACTCCCGCGTACCACGTTTGCAAGCCGGCATCGTACTTGCCGCTCGCGAGAATGCCGCCGTCAGCAAAGGGGCCGTAGAGCAGCGCCGTCGTGTAGCCTTTGAGCTCGACGTCGATGCCCGCTTCACGCAGCATGGCGGCGATCACGACGCCGCGATTGCGATCGGTCGAGCTATCCGTGCGAAAGGCCAGTCCGAGCGTGAGGCGTTTGCCGGCCCGCGTCCGAATCGCAGCAGAGCCGGCCCGCCAGCCGGCATCCTCGAGCAATCTTTTTGCAGCGGGAAGATCGCGCACGCTCGTGCCGGCTGAGGAGTCGAAGGCCCACAAGAATCGGGGCAAGTCTTCGGTGGCAGCGACCGCCGTATCGTACGTCACGTCGCGAACCAGGCGTCCCTTGTCGATGGCCAACCCGACGGCGCGGCGCAAGCGAACGTCCGAGAACGGGGCACGCTCGGTATTGAAAATGATCGAATCGGCTCCGTTGAACGGGACGAGACGCACCGCTACCCCTTCGATACCCCGTAGTTGCGGATAGACGTGCGGCGTAGCGAACACGAACCAATCGATCTCGTGCGCACGCATCTCGTTCACGATGGTGTTCTCGTCGGGAACGATGTGAACGACGATTTTGGAAATTTGCGGTTTCCCCAGAAAATACCGGTCGTTGGCAACGTATTCGAGGCGATCGCCCCGTATCCAGCGCACCAGGCGATACGGTCCCGTTCCGACCGGCAGCGCATTGAACGCGATGCGATTGAGATCGTGGTAGCGCTCGAGCAAATGTGCGGGAAGCGGCGTAAAGACGGAGTCGCTATGCGCGAAGAACGTATGTATCGCCGGCGCGAAGCGCGTCTTGAGATGGAAAACAGCGGTATAGGCATCGGGCGTATCGATGCGCTCGATCCGATCGTAGCCGTGGCGCGAGCTCACCGCGGTCGCCGGGTTCATGATCGCGTGCCACGTGAAGGCGACGTCGCGGCTCGTAAACGGTGCCCCGTCGTGCCACGTAACGCCGCGGCGCAAGCGATACGTGAGCGTACGGCCGTCCGCCGAAATGTCGCCGTTTTGGGTGCTTGGCACCCGCATCGCAAGGACCGGCACGTCGCGGCCTTGTGGATCGGTCGCCACGAGTGGATCGAAGACGAGCGCTTCGAGCTGCGTTTCGAATTGCTGCGTAGATAAGATCGGATCGAGCGTATTGGGTGAGACGCTGATGGCGACGCGTAAGGTGTCGCGCTGAGTCCACGGATGCGCGGGTCGCGCCGCGTCCGTAGCGCGAGCGTCGCCCGTGGAACGTTCGACGCGCGTCGCGAGCGAGCACGCCGCCAGCGTGACGAGCACGACAACCGCGATCAGGCGCGACACAAACGGCATGGCGTACCTCTCGCGTTCTGGCACACAGAGTCATGCTACGCCTGGCATTCGCCTCGGGCCGGCCGCGTCGCGATCGCCGCCGCAGCTTGAAGTCCGCTGTCAGTGCGTCCGCATGTGACAAGATGCTGGCACACCGGGCTCATATGCTGTTATCACGCCCAAACGCTCTCCGAGAGTTGCGGAGTAAAGGACTGCCTGTGATGCCGCGCGACCCGTTGCTGCCCCCGACCGTCGATCCCAAAGACCGTGAGGATGAAGCCGCCGAAATACGCTACAGTCTGAGCGCCCTTGGCGAACGGTTTGTCGCGGAGCGCGCACGTCCGCGCTTTCGCGGATTCGGGCCGTGCCCGGTCGCGTTCTCAACCGTCGCCGGATGACGCAGCGGTTCTCGAACATGCGACGCGCGACGCCGTGGGGAAGAGCGCCGCATGGAACGATCCGAGTCGCCGGACTCGCGGCCCCGCATCCTGTATTTATGCCAACAGAATCCATGGCGGCTCGCCGGCGGCGGTCTCATTCGCAACTACTGGATCGCACGCGCGTTAACCGAAAGGTTCGCCGTCGACCTCGTGACGGCCGACGATGAAGTCGCCGCACCGGAGGCCTACGCCCGACGCTTCACCTCGATCCGCGGCTTTCCGCGACCGCGTGGGGCGAGCGCACGCGCGCGTCGCGCGCTCGCCGCGCTGCGTCCGGGTGCGTCGCTGCTGACGACGGGTACGGTAACTCCTGCCCTGCGCGCTCACGTCGCTCGCGCGGCCGACGCGCAAGGCTATCGCGCCGTAATCTTCGATCTCAATATGCTCGAGGCGTTGCCGGCCGGCGTTCCGCGCATTTATCACGCGCACAATTGCGAAACCGCCCTGTTGCGCCGGCGCGCCGCAATTGAGAAAACTCCCGCGCGCCTTGCGGTCGCGCTCGACGCGATGCGCTTGCAGCGCATCGAAGCGCGCGTCCTACGCGATGCGCGGCTCGTCGTCGCGTGCTCGCAGGCCGACGTCGTCGATCTCGCCACGATCGTTGCGGCCGCGCGCGCGACGTCGGTAGTCGTACCCAACGGCGTCGACGTTGCGGGTTACGCTGCGGTTCGCGCGGCGCCGCGCGGCGAACGCGTCGTGCTCATCACCGGCAGCTACGACTGGCGGCCCAATCAACTCGGACTCGAGTGGTTTTGCAACGACGTGCTGCCGGCGCTGCGCGCGCTCGCCGGGGACCGCACCTTTGCGGTGCGCGTCGCAGGACGTATGAGCGGCGACTACGCGCGCAAACTCGCCGCAATCGCGCCGATCGTTCCAATCGCGAATCCGGCGGAGATGACGGCCGAACTCACTCGCGCGAGCGTGGTCGCCGCACCGATCCTCGCAAGCTCCGGAACGCGTCTGCGCATCCTGGAAGCGTGGGCCGCCGGCCGGCCCGTCGTTACGACGCCGCAAGGCGCTTTCGGGCTGCCATATACGAACGATCGCGATCTGGTCGTTCGCGATCCGTGCGATGCGGGCGCGTTCGCACGAGCGCTCTGGCGCGTGCTTGGCGATCCGGCGCAACAGCAGACCGTCGCGCGTGCCGGTTACGAACGTTCGCTCGCCTACGATTGGCCGGCGCTGGGGGCCGGTCTCGTCGAGGCCGTCGAACGCGCGCTGATCCGGAGCTGAGGGCGTCCTGGTTACGGGCCGATGGCGCGCGCGTAGATCGCTTCGAGCGCGCGGGCGTGGACGTCCCAATCGTACGCGCTTTCCATGAGCGTCCGCGCCGCCATGCCCAGCGCTGCGCAGCGGGCCGGCTCGTCGAAGAGCGTCAGCACGGCGTTGGCCAGCGTGCGCGCATCGTCGGCGACGAGCAGCTCCCGTCCGGGCAACGCGCCGACCCCGCGATTGCCGAGCGTCGTCGAAACCAGCGGCGTACCCGAGGCGAGCGCCTCGAGCACTTTGTTTTGAACGCCGGTCCCCGTGCGCATCGGGCAAACGGCGACGGTCGCGGCGCGCAGTTCCGCGTTGACGTCCGTGACGGCGCCCGTTACTTCGATGCCGTTACCGGCCAGGGAACGAACCGCCGCCGCCGGTGCCGCGCCGACAAAGCGCAAGCGCGCGCCCGCTCGCCGCGCCCGCACCCGCGGCCACACCTCACGCGCCAACCACCGTGCGGCATCGACGTTGGGTCCGTAGCTCATGTTGCCGGTCATGATCGCCGTCTGCACGTCGCGGCCGGCAAACTCGCCGTAGCGGAAGCTGGCGAGATCGACGCCGTTGCCGACGGTGTGAATGTTCGCATCGCCACCGAGGGCCAGCCGGTCGCCTTCCGCGGCGACGACGAGTTCGGGAAACCGGTCGATCGCGCGACGTTCGTAGTCGTCAATTCGCTTGCATTCGACGTCGTAGAGCGGCCGCACCAGCGCCTGCGTCCGATCCCGCCGTCCAGCCAGGCTCAGCGCGAAGGCGTCCATCAAATCCACGACGACGGGCGGCGTGCGCACGTCCCACACGTGCGGCAAGACGCGCAGCAATTGCGCGTGGACGACGTCGTACGCGTCGTCTTGCAACGCGCATCGTACGGCGGCACCGAACCCGGGCGCGTCGAAATAAAGCACCTGCAACGGCAACCGTGAGAACGCGACCCGCCGCGCGATCCGTATGGCGGCGGCCCGGCGCGGAACGGGCACGACCGCGACGCTCCGGCACCAACGGTGCATCTCGTCCAGGCTCTCGCGGTCGACCGGGTCACCGGCCGCACTCACCAGGCCGATTTCGTGCCGCTCGCTCAGCCGCCGGATCGCGTGATAGACCCGCAGCTGATCGCCTTTCCGAAAAGGAAACGGAAAACGCGACGTTACGAAGAGAATCTTCACGCGCGCCCGTTCTCGTAACGGCCGCACGATGACTGCACGTCCGCGATCGTGAAAGCGCGAGCCTAACCGAGGTTGGATGCCGAGCGATCGAGTCGGATTCTGCAGTGTCGTATGCGGCCCGGCGATCGTTCGAGCGGGACTGAGCTTATATCAATTTCCCGGACGGGTAGCTATGCTGCGTTCGGCAGCGTCGACTCGAACGTTTTCGGACTGAGATAGCCAAGCGTAGAATGTCGGTGTTGCCGATTCTACCAGACCTCGATGTAATCGAAGATAGCGGCGCGTGCGGAAGCTCGGCTCTCCCAGATCGGATCGCCGAGTTCCGATTTCATAGCATCGAAGCAGCTCTCGACGACGGCGTTGTCCCAACTCGCGCCCTTGCCGCTCATGTCGGCCGCATACCGTGCGCCGCAAGAATCGCACGAAACTCATCGCTTGCGTATCGACTGCCGCGGTCGGAACGGAAGAGCGTCGCGATCGGCGGCCTCCGATTCTTGATGGCGAACGGTAGCGCGTCGTCACACGGCCGCGCCGCCGACCGTAGGGGACGCCCAACGAACGGGCCGCCTGCGTCAGTCTCGTGCCGCTGACCCGATTTGAGCGACGGCATCGCGCTTGAATTCCTCGTTGAAGGACCCGCGTTGTTTTCTCATGGCACCTCGTGGCCGACGTGTTCGCCGGCGCTATACAGGTGCCCGGGAAACCGGTACCAGGCCAGTAAGGTTCGACGTCCCACGGAGCGAACGGCCGCTATTTGCGGCTCATCGATAGCACGTGGCTTATACCTGCCGACACGGCTGCCCGCCGACGGCGATGCCCGGCAGGAGCATCCCACGCGATCCTATTCGCACTTGGCGCTCGGATATGGTTAGGGCCGGGGGGCCGCCCGCGGCGCGTGTCAAGCCATTTGAAAACCTTACCGGCGGCCGATTCATCGCGCCATAATTGATCTTACCGGAGCGTGCTCGAAAGCGGCGTCCTCGGCGAGGGATTTTTTGGAGAACCCGCCCAGCCTTG
>JAABUO010008521.1_pt1 | contig 11583 bp, 3 predicted proteins | sample 5559291 | NCBI WGS metagenome assembly JAABUO01 (sample SAMN10711878, study PRJNA513372) | rock metagenome | isolation source: Antarctica rocks | place: Antarctica: Victoria Land, Finger Mt sud | reverse complement strand
ATTGGCCTTTTCCAAATATAGGCCCCATGTTAAATACTCTTTTCGTCATCAACTCATTCAATAACCCTTGCTTACTTATCACCTCCCCTACTCCTCGAAAATTCTGCGGGGCGAGAGGAAGGAGGCAGAGTCGAGATGGAGATGTATTTAAAATCAACGACGGGGGGCGTACCGCTACTTCGAGGTTATGCAACACAGCTTTAAAGCGATGATTAGAGGGGACCCCAAGTTCTTGCGCAACTTTGATCTTGATATCTTTCACGGCTAACAGCAACTTGAGATTCCGTAATCCGAACTGATCTAAGTTAAGCTCTAGGGTGTGTTTTACAGTCGGATCCACGACAGTGTCGGTGCCTCGACCAAACGGAGCAGGGTGAATGGCGTCGGAGACAGCCACCGTATCTCTTTCTGAAAGAGGAAGACCAACCAACCCTTTCCCGTGAATGTGAATACCGGGGTTAACAATCATACCAACTGATACAAACGATCCAATGTTGTTGGTTTCGCTAAGGCTGAGCTCAAGTCGGTACTTGAGCTCCTCAGTCGTTCCGCTTTCAATCCGAAGTCCCTTCAGCGTCTTTGTCCTTATGGTCAAAGTTGGCTTGTTTCACTAATCCAAGCGTCTAACAACCCGTCGGATTCCGTCTCGTGGTTTTTTTTATTTTTTTGGGCGTTTTTCAGACTTGTCAAAGTCTCCTACATTGCTGTTCACCGAAAACGAGATTTAACCGCCGTGCGCTCGCTTCATGACTGGGTTAGATAAGTCTGAATGTTCCAGAGTGCTGTCGTTGATTCTATGATGGGTTCTTGAAACTTATCTGCAGGTCAGAGCGATCGTTCCTCTCGTCGCACGCGTCACCCAGACGTAAAAAATCAGGAACGTTAGTCAAACACGATTTATCTGCAACAAGTCTCACGCGGTTGGATCGCGCTGTTCAGTTGCGCGACTTGACGACGGTAATGTTGAGTAATTCACTTAGATGATTTAGAAATTTTTTTGGGCTAAGGATTACTCCATTTGAGGATTTTTTTTCTGTCAGGTTCTTCGCAAATTCTTGAGAGCTTACGCAGCTTGTCTGGCTTTGGTTTGAATTTTAGTACACATTACCCCAGTAGCAGAGACTGCAGCGAAAAGAGGTACGGGACACGTTGGGCAGACATGTCATGAGTCATCTTTGTCTATTCACTATCGAAGACAGGATGTAATAGCAGAAGCAATAAGAAATCTATTAACAAAGCCCTCGAGCGAGGTTTCATGCGTCAGAACTTGATCCTTTGACCTGAACGTAGTATTTGATTGATGTTGTTAACGCTTACTAGAAAAGCTCTGCAGGTAAGAGTTCGCTACCTAGATATATCTACGGAGCTACCGTCCTACTCGTTCTCACCAAAGTCCGTGCAGTTTAACCGTACTACGTAGCCGGGGGTTTATTTGTTAGTACGCGCTAAAACCCCTACTAGCTCCAGTAGCCACAAATCTATGTTTACGACCCCTTTTTACTCAGCTACCTATCTACGTACGAAGTACTCATATTCCTACTCACCTACCTACTCACATACCTACCTACATATTCAAATGGAGCCTTCTACTACCCCTCAGAAGCAAAAGGACCTGTCACGCGATTTACGACTCAAAGTTCAAACCCTACGCGAAATTGGATGGACCTACTCCAAAATAGCTGAACATCTGAAAATCACCCCTCGTCAGGTTCAATATGCATGTTCTATGCGACCCACTCCGCAAAAAAAACGATGTGGACGCAAAGCTATCATCGATGCCGAATCTCTACAAATGCTAGTTGAATTTGTATGTGCTTCGACGGAGAATCGGCAGATGCCATATAAGCAAATTCCCTGAAAGTTAGGCTGGGATGTTACTGAAGATGCAATACGTTCGGCCCTGAAAAAGGAAGGATTCTTCAGACGAATAGCACGACGGAAGCCTTCAATTTTAGAGAAGAATCGACTGCTTCGATTAGCCTGAGCACACGAGCATCTTGACTGAACCACGGAACAGTGAAAAACTATACTGTGAAGCGATGAAACCTGAGTTAACGGCACGCGTCATCGCAAAATATGAGTCACTAGACGGGCTCACGAAGAGTACGATCTCACCTGTATTGTGCCTCGTCATTCGGGAAAGGATGGATGAATGTTTTAAGGCTCCTTTTCAGGCTCCATTAAAGGGCCCTGTGTATTTTGAGAAAAGGATTGGGGAAAAATCAATAAGGAGTCCTATTCGGAACATATTATACCCCTTGTACACGGCTGAATGCGGCTAAATCCTGAGCTTTCGTTCATGCAGGATAATGCTCCTGGTCACGCAGTTAAGTACACACGAGAGAAGTTTTTGAAAAGAGATATAACCGTCATTTCCTGACCCCCCATATTCATCTGATTTGAACCCAATTGAAACAGTATGAGACATCATGAAAGATTGAATTCAGGAGCATTATGGCGATCAGGACAAGCTCTCTTACAATATTCTAAGAAAAGCAGTGAGAGAAGCTTGAGATGCAGTCACATCAGAGCAGTTAAATGAGCTCATTAAGTTCATGCGAGCTCGTTGCCAAGCTGTTATTGCTGCAGATGGAAAGCAAATCCACTTTTGACTGTACTGTATTTAGTAGTAATAGCGATAGCTTAAAAAAAAGGATTGGCTATATCAGAATAGGTATAGTGATGCGCCACTGAACTAACAAATAAACCCTCGGCTACCGTAGTAAATGGTTAGCTATTAAGATACAACTAATGAATACTAGCGTGCGCGGACTCTAGGTACTTACCTTAGGTGCCGTACGTAGGGTGCGAAATGTATTATACATGCTTTTTGCTTAACCTAAATAGAATGGCCAAAAACGTGTTTAATACATATTTATTGAAGCAGGTATTATACACAGAGGTAGGTGCAGAGAGGTAGGTGAGGGAGGTTTATATAAAGAGGTTTATATATAGAATTAATTTTTAGTTAATTTATTTAATTAATAATGTTATTTAAAAACTCTTTCATTATCTCATCGCTGAATGAATTTAGTTTAGTTATAGCGAGCTTTTTCTGTAATAATTTATTCTTCATTTCGTATAATTTCTTCTCGTTAATTTCGATGCTCTGAGTATAACGAAGCTTCTTTTTTAAATCTCGTGATCGATTCAGTATACGTTCGTTTATATAAATATATGTTAATTTATTAATATTAACGTTACTAAGCTAATTTTTAAACTTCGTCTTAATGAGATTCATAATTAATTAATCGCGCTTCGCTAATACGTTATTATTAAATATTTTATTAACTCGTAACAAGAGCTTTAAAAGCTAAAATGTAAATGACTCAGCATAAGATTAAAAAAGCTTTAAATCTTTCGTTCATCTTCAGTATTCGATAGTAAAATGAAAATCGTTTATTTAATTTTAAAAGATAAATCATTATTTCATCGTTAATTCGACATTAAAACGATTATTAATATATTTTTTAAAAGAACATTATTATGATAAAATTAAATGCTAAGCTCGTTATTAAATTAATGATTTTAATGTCATAATTTTAAGATAATAACAAAGTAGCTATTACATGAAAAGATGTAAATTAATTAAACATTTAATTCTTTTAAACGTGATTCGTTATGTACTTTAAATACTTAATAACGAGATATGCTTTAACTTTAAAGTATAAATGAGCTCGAATTTTGTTTTAATCTTAAAGAACTTTAACTAGTGTTACGAGTATGTTAAAATTAACTAAAGCTAAATTAAGCTCATCACGAGTAAAAGCTTAACATGCTTTAATATATTTTAACATCTTTTAATATAGCTTTAACACGAACTAATTAATACTTCTGAGTATTACATCTTTTCTGTGTCATAACATTTTCTTTTCGAGTTTAGCTCGAACTCTGAGTTTCTAAACATAAATATCGCTTCAGAAACTTTCTTTCTTTTATATTTTTAAACTTCTAGTTATAATTATCTTTATAGATTAAACATTTTACTCAGCTCATTTATTAGTGATTAAATTTTAAGCACGATCTTAATATTAGTTTAAGAATTCGTTAATTATACGATATTAATTTCTATACTCATTTAAGATACTTGTTTAACACGAAACGAGTTTAAAGAAATTTATTTATTTAATAATTAACGAAATCGAAAGATAGAATAATACTCGAAAATTAATAAAATTAACAGAATTAAGCTTAAAGAGCTTAAATTACTATTAAATTGCTAGAGAATCTAACGCTCATTTAGTACGCATCGTTTACTTAATTAATAAAATTAACGATAAAGAATCTTCGTTAAATTATTAAAGAATTACAAAAACTTTTTTTAACAAAATTAAAATTACTTCGAAATCGTTTTTATTTTAACAGTATTACTGAGCATCGTTCTTCGCTCAGTAAATTTATTTATCTTTAGAAATTTATTTACTTAAAATTTTAAACGATCGTCGCTCTTCGATCGTTCTTATTAACATAACTTAATTTAACGAGTTTAATTAATTTAAAAACTTTAAAATTATTAATAACTTCTTTCGAAGCTTATCGATAGCGAATTTTATTATTTATTTTAAACTTTTTACTCGAGTTTTAAAAAATTTACGATTCGATGCAGTTCGAGAACGACGTACATTCGTGTTTACTTTTACAGCTTTTAATGAACTTAACGATACTGATTTACTTTAAGATATTAAAAACATTTAACAGCTTTAAAAATAAATTAATAAAGATTTAAACAAGTTTTTTAAAGTTTTTAACGAATTACGAGTTTAACGCGATTTAAATATTAAGGCTTACGATTGTTTTAACGCTTTTTTTTATTAATTTCATAAAGTCATAAAGCAACTTAATAAAAAGAAGACTTAGTTAAAATAATAATTATAATAATTTAAAAAAGTTACATCTTTAATTTTTACTTTCTTTAATTTAATTAAATTAATCGCTTTTAAAAACTTTTAAATTCATTTTAATTAAAAGATAACATTAAATCTTTCTAAAACGACTAATATAAAAAGATTTAAAACAAGTTAAAAATAAACGCGAATTACTATAAGAATGATCATGCTTAACTAGCTTATGTTTACTTCAGAATTGTTAAAGAGACATCGAAAACAACTTTAACTTAAAAATAACGAGATTTAATGAATCTTTACATTAACAGTTTGTAAAGGGTAACAGAGACAGATTTTAACGCTTTATGCGATTAATATTTTAAATATTCGTTAAATCTTATGTTTCAGATTTTCGTCGTATTAAGCTGAGATATATTTATAAATGCGTTAACATTTATAAATGCGTTAACATTTATAATATTTATAAAAGCGTTAACATTTATTCAAGCGTTAACATTTTTAAAATGTTTATAAGCGTAGCATTCACTTTTATTTATTAATTTAATAAACTTAAGTTTAATACTTATAACATTAATAATCGCAATGTTAAATATTATTATTAAAGCACGTAATTTACTTTCATCTTTGCATGTTTTTTTTTCGTTAAATTTATTAAATACGATCTTATTATTAATAGCACGATCATTATTTATCGTAAACATAGCTTTAAAGTTACGTAAATTCATTAAAATGCTTATTATATTTTCTTCTTTTTAAAAATTAATATCATTATACGCGTCTTCGTGATTCTTCTTAACATTATTACTTCTTTTTTCTTATGTACTCGCGTTACTTTTAACATTATGTTTACTCGTGTTAACATATGCGACATTAATACTTTCGTACTTTCATGTAAAATATATATTATGTTTAATTAATGCGCTCGCATTATTATTAATATTATGTTTTTTCATGTTAATATATTTAACACGAGCGCTTTCGTAGCATGAAGTATAATATGCGCTGTAATTAATTAGTACGCTCGCATCATTATTAGTATTATGTTTTTTCATGTAAGTATATGTAACATTAACGCTTTCGCAGTATGAAGTAAAATATGCGCTGTGTTTAAAACATTTAATTATCGTGATTACTGTGCTTAAGTTTTATTATTTTATAATTTCTTTCTTTTTACGAGTTACGTTTATAATACTTTTCTTTCTTATTTTATATACGAAGCTTTTATATTTCGTCTTATCGCTTAAAATCTTATTCATCTTATTTACTTTATATTATAAACGTTCGTCTTTCTTCATGTTTAATTCATTTTACAAGTTATTAAACTTTCATTTTTAGTTAATTTTAATCGTTATCGATTCGTTATTTTTTTATCGCGTTATTATAAACTTATATTCGTTACTTCGTAATGTAATACGTAATTAATCTTTAATTTATAATGTTAAATAAGATTTTTAATTAAGAATTTATTTTTAATTAATTTAAACGTTATTAATTAATGATTCGCTCTTTATATTTAATTTAATTAATCTTTTTTATATAGCGTTAATAATAAAAGATTTAGTTACGAGTTATAATATTTACAGCTTTATTTAATAACATTACGTTTAAAACGAGCGACGATAATCTTAAATATTAAGATATAAAAATGCTTTTTAAATACGAAAGTGTTTTCTTATAACTTATGTTTAAATCGAGTTACATGTTATTTTTTAACTCGTATAATAAAAGATCGTTAGTGTCATTAACGTATATATTAAATATAGCTTAAATGTTAATAATTATTTCGATATCATTATTATTAATTCATTACTTAATACGACATAATAAAATCTTTAATATTACTTGTTTACGATCGCGAACTTGTTAATTTCATATCGCGTTAACGCGCATTCATGTTACTACGTGTTATAAATTTCAGCTTCGCTTTAATCACTTTAATTATTAATATATATAAATGTTTACTTATTCTTCACGTTTAATTTCTTAAACTTGTTTAATTTATGCTGTTTTAATTTAAATTCTCGTATATAATAAGTAATTATTATTACGACGATAAGAACGACGTTAGTAAAAAGCGAATTAAAGAATATTTTCGTATATTCTTAATATGCTATTTTATCTCTAACTTTGTAATAAAACTTCTGAGTTAATACGTTCGTTATAATTCTCGCGCAGAATTTATCTTAAAGAGTCTTTTTGTGTTAATTAATGTTATAATATTTAATTAATACATATTTAATTTACACGTAAAGTTCTTATTATTTAGTAAACTTTAAGTTAACTTCTTTCGCATTTTTCTCATAAGTTATTTTTATTAATTATATTCGCTTTTAATTATAATTCGTACTTAACTTAATATACTCGATCGTCACGTTTTAAAGATATCGTACATTTATTTATTATAAGTTTTATTCGTAACGAAAGGTTTAAGCGTATTATCTTTCGAGTTTTTATCTTCATTAAAATGTTCTTTACTTTAAAACGTTTATAATTTAATTTCTTGTTTAAACGATTTATAATCTTCTTTCACGTCTTTTTCATTTTCTTATTAAGTTATTCTTTTTTAACGTTTAATTATAAACTGCTGTTATTATTAACATAATCGCTTAATATTTACGTAAATAAATAATGAATATAAATTTTCATAATTAACTTATAATTAACGATGAATTAACATTTAATTTAACGTAACGTCTTATCTTATAAATATAATGTTATTAACTCTTAGTTCGCTTTTTTAACATCATTAACATTAAAAGTAATTTTAATATGTTTATTATTAATGAATTATAAAGAATTAGATTATTTAATATTATATATATTAAGTTTTTAAAATATCGTAATAACTTCGCGAAGATATTTTTATTAAATGCTTTAATAATGTTTAATTCTTTCTTTTTTCAAATTAATCATTTATTCTTTTAAATCCTTAAGCGAGTTTTTACTTTAAGAGTGACACGTTTATTATTATTAAAGACTTTTCTTTTAAAATCGCTATCGTTTAAGTCTGTTACGATCTCGTCGTTATCGTGAGTCTTTGTATGTTTAACTGCGCTGCGCTTTAATAATAACGATGTTTTAAAGTTATTTATGTAACGACGTCTTTTTTATAATGTTATTTAATATCTTAATAAATTTATCATCATTAAGATTAACGTATTCTCATGTTACATTTAAGATGAAAATCGTTTAATGTAACTTAATAATGTATGATCATCGAGAAAATTTATGTAATAAATGATTAAGAAGAAGAACAAAAAAGAATGTTAAATTGCGAATGATTTTTTCTTAAATAAAAAAAGAATTTATTATATCTCGAGAATTAAGAATGATTCATTTAATATTAATAAAAGTTTATTAAATCTTTACTGAGATTGCACGAATTATAAACTTTATTATTAAGTTTTAAAATGTCTTAATTATGACATGATCTCGTTATATTATTTTATACTAAAAGTTTTAAGCGTGAAAATGTTCTTTACGAGCATTTTACATAATTTCTTCAGTAATTAATTACTTAAATCGAGTATTATAAAAGATTTAAAACATATAATCGTTATTTGCAACAGACTGAATTATAAAAAGAAAGCGAATAAACTCTTTCGCATGCATTTCTTTTAATACTATTTTTTATTCGCGTTCGTTATTAATATATATTCTCGCGAATTTAGCTCGATCGTATATTATTATATTTATAATATAATCGTAAATTAGCTCGTTCTTAATTAGCTTTATAAATTTATCGTATTTCATATTATTAATGCGAATTAAATTCTTTATTACTTTACGTTTAAGAAAATCTTATAATTTATAGCATATGCTACGCTTAAGATCGCGATTAATTTATATTATGATACTTTTAATCGATTTAATTAATATTAATTAAGATTTCTTATGATCTCGTTCGTCGCAGACGATATAATTTAAAATGTTTATATGTTTCTTTAGTTAAAACGATGATGAAGAATTATATTTAAGATTATTTCGTCGTGTTTTTTTAATACTGAATCGTTTTCTTACATTATAATTTAATCGCTGTGTTACGAACATTAATATAAAATCATTTCTTAATCTTACGACATCGTTAAATATAATATAAAACTCGTAATATATAACTTTAAATGTTAATCTGAGAATCTTTTTTAACTTATTTATATTTAGCTTTCGTTTTATAAGCTAAAGAAATCTCATTTAATTTCGTATTCGCGTCTTTAATTATATATATTTAAACTCGTTAATGTCGAGTTCTTCTTTTACTCTGTTTATTAATCGTTTATAATGTATATATTCTTTACATAATATCTTTAATAATGCATTCATTATATTAAATAAAAGATTAAATCTTTATTAAATCTTTTCGCGTCGATAATTAACGACTGCGCTTATTATAAAAAAAACTTTAACGTTAACGATTTATAACTTTAGAATTTAATTAATGTTACACTCGTTATATCTTATTCATATAATAATTAACGTTAGCTCTTAATAATCTGCTTATTATTTAAGCTCTTAATTAAATTTATGAAATACATATTAATTATTTAAAGTTTATTACTAAGTCGCTTACATCTCTTTATAATATAATCGCTCGCGATTATTAAGTTTATTTAATTTTTTAAATTAATTTATTAATATAATTAATTTTAATTAATTAATTTCATAATATTAAATTTATAATTAATAATATTCTTACGACGAGCAAAGCTTTATTTATTACGTATATTTCATAAAAACATAACTCTTATAAGATTAACTTTAACTTTAATTTTCATTAGTTCGTAGCTGAGATTTTTATTCGCTAAGAGAAATTTAATTAAATAAAGTTAAAAAATGATTAAATTTCTTAATTAATTAATCGTATAGCATCGTTAACTTTAATAATTCTGTATATGCTCTGAGACATAAACGTAATATATATACATTGTTTAATTTTCGTCTGCGATGAGATTAAATTAATTTTAAATATTTTTAGTTTTCGCGTTTAAAGTAGTATTCTGCTATTCTTGTTTCTTTATGTAAGAAATTCTTCTCGTAAATCGAGTTATATGAATCTTAATCGCTGAAGTTATTAATGTAAAAGAACTTATTTTTATTTAACTCGTTACGATTATCGTTTATTAATATAATATGTATATTTCTTAAAATTATATGCGAATAAAAAAATTAATTAGCTTTAAGCGAACGAGAATTTTTAGCGTTATTTGTAAATTAATGCTTTATTTTAATTATTTTATGCATAATATGTTAAGTTCTTTTATTACGAGATTTAAGTAATTTAACGAAAGCGTTATTATATCGTAGCTTATTATTCTTGTTGTCTCGTCGCAACGAATTTATAATAAAAAGAATAAGTCGTAGCTAATTAAGTAATTAATCGTTTAGTAAAGTTAATATTTTAATCATTTCTTTTAATCTTTTCTGAATCATGACATAATTACGTTTTTAAACTTTCTTCTTTCTTTATTAATTTAATAAGCAGTATATTTTATCGCTAATCAGATTTTTTAAATCGTTAACGTCTTTTTCGTCTCGTTTTCAGCATTAAAGTAACTCATGAACGCTTACGTAATATGATTTAATTCAGATTAAATCTTTTTTCTTTTAATTTAATTCTCTGTTTAATACGACTTTTTCATTAATTATGTTACGATACTCGCGCACGAAGATTATTAACGCGTTAAGAAACTTCTTCATGTTCAGAATTTTAACTAAGATTAATGCGTGATATTATAACTTTAAATTAAGTTTTATTTCTTATATTTAATTACATTATTCGCGAATGAATACGTTTTAAATTTTATGAAGATTAAAGATTTAACTAAATCGTGTTATCATAACAGTTAATGCATGCTTATTAATCTTACTCTGTCTTATATTTTTATAAAGAAAAACATTTTTCATCGTAAGAAAATTTAAATGTCGAGTATTATAATGTAATAACTGCGTTTAAAACGTATCTCGTTTATTAATACGATCGAAAAAGATTTATATTAAATACTTATATATAGTCTTACTGTGCTCTGTATTAAAATTATTAACATTATCGTATCTTCGAATCTGACTTGCATAATGTATTATAGCGTGTAATTTAAGAATGTTAAAATGATTAACATTTATATTTAAACGCTTAAATCGTAAATGACGAAAAACGTTCTTTAACTTATTTAATTAAAAAAGCGCATGTTTAAGATATTAAAGAATTTCTTCGTTGTATGAATGATATTAAACAAGTATTACGAAGTTTATTATTACTCGAGCGAAATAAATCGCTGTAAACGTTCTCGTAATTAAAAGCGATGCGATAATAAAAATAAGTTAACATATAATTAACTTTTAATCTGTATTAGTTCATTACTTAATCGTATTATACTTAAAAAATCTCTTCATGTTTTTAAATGACGAAATGACGCGAAATCTTTAATTCAGTTAAGCTGTTTTTAATGCATCGTTTAAAGTTAATTTAATTTCTTTTCTTTTTTAACTTGTATAAACGCTTTCGTTAATGATTTAACTGAGTTATAACATTAAATACGAGACGATTTTCTTAAATATTAATAAATATATGTAATCATGCAAAGTTTTTTACTGAATGTATTTAAGCAGAATCATTCTCGATTAAGCTGTTCTTTCTTTATTACTTTTATTAATTTTTAATAAACGTATACGTTCGAATTAATCATGTCTTATTTAAATTTTCGCGTTCATAAGATAACATTTAATAAATAAAGTAATGTTAATT
>JAABUO010008520.1_pt1 | contig 11583 bp, 12 predicted proteins | sample 5559291 | NCBI WGS metagenome assembly JAABUO01 (sample SAMN10711878, study PRJNA513372) | rock metagenome | isolation source: Antarctica rocks | place: Antarctica: Victoria Land, Finger Mt sud | reverse complement strand
CGCGGCGCCCGGGCGCCCGGCCCCCGCCCCGCGGCCCCCGCGCCCCCCCCGCCGGGGGGGGGGGGGGCGGGGGGGGAAATGGAATGTTTGGGCGTGTAAGAAGGGAGGGGGAAAGGATTGAGTTGGGATTTAGTGCAATCTCTAATTGAGTGGTTTACGGTTATAAACCCGTCCTCTAGGTATCCAAAAATAAAGACGTCTGTGGTAGCGTATGCGAGTCAGAGACTGTACAACAACTCAGAAAAGAAATGTTACAACGATACCTCATCAAAATCCTTCACGCCTTCGCTTCGTTATCATTTCCAATTCTAATCATTCCGGAAACTCTTCAGGGGGGATGAATTTGTTGCATCTTGGGACGGAGGTATGGTCGTCTTGTGTTAGGTTCGTGATAGGTTTGCCGGTGGGGGGGGGGGGGTTTCTGATTCAGGGGAACTTGAGTATGGGAAGGGGGATTGGGTATGGATGGGGGTATGGGTTGTTCGAAGATTATCTAAAGCGGGGAACGAGAGTATGAAAATGGTAAAGATGACCATGAAAGAAGCGCTTTGAGCTATGAATTGTAAAAAGATAGACGATAGACGACAGAAGCTGCGTCTTGATGGATTGGTCGAAGAAGGAAACGCCGGACAATTCTGTCAACCCCTTTCAAAATCTATAATCCACAGGCAGCTTTCACACAGCAAATGCTCTGGTGCACCTCTCACTCAAGAAACGCAACCGCCCTCTCCTCAAACCCAACCCACACCACCACCACCACCACCACTACCACCACCGACACCCGACACCACTCCCACCGCCCAAACATACACCGTCGTCTTCCCCTCACACTTCGGCATTCTTATATACCCCCCCCACGGCGGCTCAAACCGCCCACACTCCCACCACACCGTCGCCGCCAGCCCAAACACCTCGCTAATACTCGCCTCCCAACTACAGGACCCAACCACGGCCAACGAAAACCGGCACTGCCCATATTCCCAAGCGTACGGGCCGGTGTAGTTGCCGTCCGGGCCAAAGGCCGTGGGGGCGTTGAATACGGGGCGGTGGATATTGTTGGCGCGCAGTAGGAAGCAGTCTTCGTGATTGGGAGAGGGCATAGTGTGCACACACTGGATGGTTTCGGGGGCTGTGTTGTTGAAGATGAGGGCGTGGGGGGGAGGGAGGGGGGAGGGAGGGGGAAGGGAACGTTTTTGCTGAGATACCAGTGCGGGTGGTCTGAAAGCTCTGACGAAAGCGCCGCGGTACGGATGGTCCAGGAACGCGATACCTCCTTTAGGGGGTGAAAGCCTCGTGCACTCCAACATCAGATGCACGGCCGTTTGGAAGATCCATAGAAGCGTCGTAGCCAGAAATGGTACTTCGTTCATGCCCAGCTGGAATCCACAGGCGCCGTGGACCCATGAGTAAGACCCTCTGTGGGTGCCTCGCGCCCCAAAGGTCTGGATCGTGGTTGAATCGGGCTTTGTGGCTTCGTCCATGAAAAGGGTGAAACAGTCGTTGAAACTGGGTCCTGGGTCGCGAAGAACGCAATTACGTGAGTGGATAGCAGGACTCGATATGTTGGCGGTGCCACCATGTGCGGAGAAAGAGTTGATTGTGCTTGGCAGAGAAGATCCCTGAGGATTGCGGACATAGATTACTGCCCAACCATCATTGAGTACCGCAGAACCCCCACACGGTATGTCATGATTGGCACAAGTCGTACCAACGAGAAGTGCCATGCCAAAGATCCATCGTAAAGTGGACTCAAACCTGTCTCCCGTCCTTACCACCAACTCGAATTCGCACTCGTTGTGTCTCCAGGTGTACGGCCCGCTGTAATTTCTTCCTCGCCCATAAATGTATGTAATTTGGAAATCTGAGTCTTGGATGTGGGAATTTACGAGAAGAACGCAGTCTGATACTTTGGGTGGGCGACCATCTAACTCACAGCTAAGTAAAGGTGAATAATATGGTACTTCGTCGAGGCTCGCTGCGGCAGGGGTATCTGAAAGAGTAATGGAACCATCGGTGCCGTCGAAGGTGCTGGGTTGTAACGGAGAGGCGTGGCTTGGAAGAATGAAAGAAAGGAAGACAAAAAAAGCGGAGAACATGACAGACATGGTCCTGAACGATATCTTTAATCAACCCAAAACTCTAATCTTTTTGCAAAGTCTAATCCTTTATCTTTTGCTCGAATTTGCGCTTCGTTGTCGGCTCAGCGGCTGTACTCCCAATGCTTCCCTTTCGTACGGGCGCCTGTCAAGCACCTCTGGAGCTGAAACATTTGCGCGAGTTTCAGAGTGACACTGAAGTCAAGGAATAGGTAGAGAAGTCGGAAAGATATAGATCAAGTACGGAAAACATGTAATGTCTGTGACAGCATCAAGCCCTAACGGAGAGGATCATGCTGTCCCTACCTTAGAACACGTGCAAGATTCTGATGGGATGCGAAGGGCAATAAGTTCATGGTGGTGGGAGAATGAGTCCTCATACCTCACTAACAAATTCTCTAAGGAATCTTTTCTCACACTCACAGGTTGGAAATTTATAGGTTACCTTCACTCCGCTCTTCTGACATGCTGGGGGATGTGCCGCCCCATTCGAGACTTGATCATTGTCTGACCACTGCTAGTCTTGAGCCCCTTCGTAACATGCATCTTGTCCCACTCATCATAGGCTCCCTTGATGTCGAGATCTCGGATCTTGTATCTAGCGCTACTCGGAGCTTCGTGTATGAGTCCGGATCAACTCTTGCCCTGCTGCATCCATTTCATTGATACGTGCGCGAAAGGGCACTATGTCCTTTTGACAGGCACGACAGGTTGAGTGACTTCTAATACCACACGCCAGAGCCTCTAGCTGCCGCTCTGTCTGCTACGTTCCGCCTCTGATCTCGCTGTTGATCCTGCGATCCTATCGCTGGTGAAGCAGTGTCGGGTATGTTTTCCTGATTGTAAAGCCCTGCTGTGGTATAATCTATACGCGCTAGAAAGGGTTTAAAAGATCTTAGCATGCCTAATTTGTCGAGTGGTGTACATGTACTTACTGTATCGAAAAGGGGGGTACGTAAACTCCCTAAGTTTAATGTGTGTTTCAGCAAACTCTTATGTCGCATATCGAATTTCCAAATTTTCGGTTCTTGAAAATGGAGTATTGTCGATACCTTATGTATCTAATGAACCGTATTCGATACTTTGAATACTACTATCGTTTTGCACATGTTTAATGGTGGGCACCATGGCCCATCTCTTGTCCAAGTATGCCTCGATATCGGCAACAGTGCTGGTCGGTCTTTACGCTGGTCTACTCGGGTTGCTCACGACGTCTTTCTTTCAAGCCCATGTTGTCTATCTCCATAAAATCCAGATGACCTGGTTCAAAGATCTCGACGTCCCTGAAACTTTTGGCTTCCTACGCAACCAGGCTACCCCATTTTCCATCAATTCCTCCACTGGCGGAACGCTGTACGCCTGGCATATTCTACCCGTCGAGTTGTATCGTCAGCACGAGCCCGCCCTAGTTGCGGAACCTGCTGGCTTCGTCTTGGATATCACATCACGCTTCGCCTTCGAGCTACTGCGCGACGACCCTGATGCTCTGTTGGTTATCCATATGCATGGAGCCGCAGGTACCGTCGGGTCAGGCTACAGAGTTCCCAATTATCGCGCGCTATCGGCAGGACAATCCAAGGCGATCCATGTCTTAACATTCGATTATCGAGGGTTTGGTCGCAGCCGCGGCACGCCATCCGAGCGTGGGCTTTGTCTTGATGCCATCGCGGTCGTCGACTGGGCGACAAATGTCGCCGGCATCCCAGCGTCTCGGATCCTCATCTTTGGCCAATCTATAGGCGCTGCTGTGAGCCTCGCTGTCTTGGAGCACTTTGCCTTGCAGTCTCCACCGACAATATTCGCAGGCACCATCCTAGTCGCACCATTTGCCGACGTGGCTACCCTCATGGCGACGTATCGTGTTGCAGGTTCCATCCCTATTTTATCACCGCTGGCCAGGGTCCCACTACTGTTTAACTACCTCAGCACCTTCCTACAGGACAAATGGTCGAACAATGACCGTATCGCAGAATACATACGGGCTAACGAAGCTAATAAGGAGAAGTATCGACTGACTCTGATCCATGCCGAGGATGATTATGATATCCCGTGGCATCACACCGAAGTCCTCTTCTGGCACGCCGTTAATGCTATGATACCTCGAGGGATCAGCTACAACGAACTTGAAGAGGCGAAGAATAAGTCAAAGACAGATTTGGGCGCTGCCGGGTCGGTCATGGAGTTGCGGACAGAACAAGGCGTCATTAGGGAGGAGATTCTAAAAACCGGCCTACACGATGTTGTCATGAGCTACCCGATAATCACCATGGCCGTCATGCGCATCTTTGAAGCTGCGGATCCGTCGTTCAGATGATGCGTAGATGGAAAATGAAAAAGGTTAATAGTAGGTTTTTTCAAGTCAACTGTGCTTGAGCGGATTTCTTGTATACGGTTTTGTTCTCGATTACATTCTTTTAAGAATTACCTTTTTAGAAAATTCTTTTCTTTTGTGATTCTTGTATCTTTATCATTTACTCGTATGATAAAGTTTCTGTTATTATTCTTCAACCACAAGTGTCGTAGAGCCCGCCAGGATCATTTTAATCATCCAATCATGTGCAATTGCTGTCTCACAAATTGAATTAAATTTACCTTTGATAGGTTACTAATCACCAGGCAGAAGGCAGCCAGTTTAAGATGTGACCTTGCAATTCAGACGGCTTAAGGAAGAGACTCAGGAGTGCTCATTGTTGACTCGCGTTAAAGCAGGCCTCTTTTCACCTTCGAGACTTGAAATACATGTTTTATGAGCATGTCTTTAGTGATCAATTACTGACCTTGTCCTGTTGGAATTTGCAGCGCCTTCAAATGTTTAGTGATACTAATATCGTTCATCGATACATTTTCCAATAGTTTATCCATCTGCCCGTCCATTACATCATGCGCAAAGGCGCGATTGGGGCGCCGTCCTCAGAATGCACAGATTTGTACGCCAGATGCCTTCCACCGAGACGAGGATTGTGGATCCCCCGCCAAGGCTCTCACTCGTCCTCAGGTATTGGGAACACACTCATACCACCTGCAATCAGGAGCATCAAGTTTTGGTGCACGGGTGGTCTATTCGAGGCCAGACCATTCGCTGAGTTACTTGTATAAATGCTGTGGCGATGATGGCCACCAAGAAATTAGAGATGAGAAACCACATGTTTGAGTAACAGAGGCATGAGAATTTCTATGGGACTTCGCTAAAAATTAAAGGAAGAATGTACGTCTCAAGTAAGGGTACTACTCTTGAAAGGCTTGACCGCGAGCAAGTAACTCAGCACCCAGACGAGCCTCATTCTATTTCATCCTCAGTCCCTGCATCATATCCGCAGCTCTTTATTCTCTTCCGTAATTCGAATGCGCACCAAAAAAAACCCCAAAAAAAAAATTGGGCGGTCGTCTCTTATCATAAGTTCTTTGCAGCGGCAAGAGGAGCAGCGGTTTAAAAACAAGCAGTTCTCAGGAGGAGTTTTGGATAGATCAGCTTCGACGCAGTAGACCAAGTAACTTGACCATAGGCACAGGAGTATGTCCTCCCTTAGAGGAGGTCTGATACCATTTCCGAAAGGTCTCAAAAGCTCTCTTGAAAGTGTTTGGTTGGGATAATCTTACCTTAGTAAGAATGCACTTATATCCAAACGTACAAGGTTAGCTCACCTATTGCATCCCGAATCCAATGCGTGAACACGGCCTGGTGTGTTGGTGCTGAAACCCGAGGCTCCAAATATCTCTGTCAACCATGTATTGGAGCTTCCACGCAAATAGAAGATCACGCAAATTATCTGGCATAGAAATACAAACAGTATCACCATTCGCCCTTGTCCAACTACCTGTATATGGATCTATATTCAACACCACTGAATATTTGACACTTCCTAATTCCACCTATGTGGAGAGCCATCCTGCATGTGGTTTTCCCCACTGCCCCCAAGACAAACGCCGGTGATTCATGCCTCACGAACAAGTATATGCCGCAACTGAAGAACATTGAAGGGCAGAAGGGAGCCTTCGTACAGAATCAAGGCAGACAGTACAAAATGTAGTTTACTCGTTATAATGATATACCTAGAGAAGTTGGTTAGTGCAAGGGCTCAATAAAGACTACTCGATGGAGGTTAGATTTGACTCACGAAATAGTTCGGTAGCCCCCAGCAGCCCCACCCTAACCTCCTCGCCATCTTGGCGAAACCTTCCGTTTCCATCAGATGGTAAAAAGGGAATGGCGGAAACATCGCTCCGTCTCGGTGAACCTCTGCCTTCACTAGCAACGCCGTCCCTCCGACGCCATCTAGCGGTATCTCATGGCTCTGATCTCGGCCTTCGGATTTGTCTGCCGTCATAGCCATGAGTGTTCGATATGTCGCCATATCAGCGTATCCTTCTAGGAGAATCTCATCAGGTCCCATCTTGGATGCTAGATCCGCTGCGTCTTGGCTGTCTTGCCATGAATTGTAGTCGTAGGGCCTAATATCTGGTTTGCCCTGGTCGTCTACAAAGCGCTGAAAGCAGTTTGGTACAAGGACAGGTTTATCATGAAATGCCAAATCCTGTATTAGGGTGGGTGGTGATTCCACAATATCTGAATCCAACCATAGAACCCAGGATGTGTAAGGCCCAATGGTGGTGAAGAGCAGAGAGTTCCGGGCGCGAGACATGGCGGAGCGCCTCGAGCGCTGATTCTCCTTCTTATGCCTCTCTGCTTCATCTTGCGATTGTAGCGGAGGCTCGAAATCTTGTCGTAAAATGGTAATGCTTGCAAATCGTTTGGCCTCTGGGCCTGACTGGGTAACGGCGATAGCAGCTTGGAGGGCAGCGGTTGCCGCGTTTCCCTCGCGGGTTTTAGGTATGATGAAACCTAGAGCGATGAGGGAATGTGGATAGGTAAGGGTAACTAGATTGTCCCAATAACCTTGGTAGAAGCGCGCAAGCGGGGTGAGGATTAGAACTGTCTCTTGGTTTGCAATTGGGTCTGTGGTTGTCGTCACATTGTTGAGGTGGTAATGGACGACAGGCGGAGGAATTCTTTCGCCATTCCCTCGTAATGCCGATTTTTTGAAGGGCGTAGTCGGTGGGGAGAGAGGATGTTCGGCGGCGGAGTTGAACTTCTTCCTTGCTGTCGAAACAGCAGCAGCGCTCGATGCCGATGGGGAAAGGACAAATATAAGGAAGCCGAAAGCTAACAGGACCGCGAGTATCAGCGTTATAGGGTTCGTCCGTCGTATTGCTCTCGACAATGCCATTGTAATCAGACCAAGGAAATTGCTGGCTCTTGCTTGAGGTGCTGGGAGTCTTGAATCGTCCGTGGGGGCGGTCGACAGACCTCACAAGACCATGCTGTGTGAGATACTTCCATACACCGTTACATGCAAGACCAGAAATGTACCGGATAGTGGAAACAGCTCTCTGATCACTTGGTGGCTTCAGCTACGACAGAACTTATAAATTCATAGATGGCGTCTCCTGCTGATGGGGGCTAAGCCTAACGGAAACCCCCGACGGGAACTAAAGACAAAGAGGCTAAGCTAATTTCGGACTGCTTCTTTCCACAGCCTACAGGGCATGCATCTTTCGAACGTCCACTCGAACATGAAAAGAGAGTAAACTCGTGTTCAGAGGACATCATTGGCTGCACCTGGTTTCTCTACAGACCCTTCACCAGCTCATTCAAAATTGATAGTTCGTTACACGTAGTCGCTTACAACTCGGTTTTAGAGAGTTAACCCAACTCCACTTAAGCTCTATATTCCTCTCCTGTCTCTACCTCTAGCAGCAGCAAACCTTTCCTGCATTTCGAAATTCTCCTTATTAAACTGCCTTTTTACTTTGTATTTCCCCAGCAGATATTTTGTATTTTATTATGTGAATCCTACGAGAACGTACGGCGAGCACCCGTGGGTTACAGCACAAGAAGGTTTCTAGTAGGCAGCTACCTTTTGTCCTACAACTCAAAGACCAAATAGTACTGCCTACCTGCCATGAGATCGGGCTTAACTTGTATTCTTCTAATGATACATTCATTCTGTGAACACGATGCTTCACCCATGCTTCAGCTTCACTCGGACTTACATATGTCCTGGCCCTCATGTCCTCCGACTCTTCATTTTCATTAGCCACAAATGGATACGAATAAATAGTGACATGCCAATCCTGTCGGATGGAAGTTAAGATAAGTTTGGGTCGTGTCTTACCAATGGTGTCCTTTCACGCGATCTTCTAGAATCCGTCGTGTACACCTACTTTCTTTTCTTTTTCCAACCTCTCAAAATTGTATGTCCACCACCATTTATGGCTCTCATTACTTTCTACACCAGGTGTTTCGTCCCATGGTTTAGGGCTAAGGATGTAATGAATATTTTTGACCTCGTCATCGCGCCATATAGGGGCGTGCACATCCTTCCATCGCAGCGTTTTCAGTGCGTTGTAGACGTATGGTAGTGCAACCCATCTGCCATGGAACAGATCTGAGAGCAAAGACTGGTCGGCAAACTCATAGCTTTCTATAGCTGAAGAGGTCGTCATTCGTTCCATTATCAGGTCATACAACACCTGGGAGGGATTGACGACTTGAAGACCGCCATTTGGCATTCCCAGGCCGGCCGTCGGCGGGGCGCCTTGTTTTTGCGCCTTCTCAGGATCGCTATGCTGGGTGGTGAATGGGCAATTTTCCGGTATCCTAAAACATGAATTATTCTGTGGCCCTTCAGAGATATACACTGTTCAGTAGTCCTCGATAAAGCCACTTACCAGTTTTTGGGATAATGTGGTTTCTTCAATGGATTACAAACGCATGCGTGGCTTGCCGCAAACACCCTGTTCCCAGATCCATTGCTGCTTGGGGGATCTAATTCAACATCCATGAGTTCATCCATATTCTTGAGTACTAGCATGTCACTGTCTAATTGCACGACTCTGTCATATTCCGAGAGCGAAAATGGAGTGAGCTTGCTCCAGCAATCATAGAATCGTGTGTCATTGCTATAGTCCTTGTGTATAGCGGGAAGAAGGTAGTTAACACGCTTCTTTGGGATCTTCCGAAGGTCAAGCGCTTCATGGCCCTCAGGCGGAAAGGTATCGGTGTAAAGGGCGACCAGAGGGTATTTTGATCCATGCTTCTTGAGCGAGTAGTCGAGAATGAGAAGGCCTGAGAGATACTTCGTGTTCGTAATGAGTGTTGTCCATACTTTGACGGATCAGTGTCTGCAGTAGACAAAGATGAAGAGTTGCTGAGCTACCTTTCTTCGAGGCAACCACCCGAATGGGTTCAGGATTTGTAGACTCAGACATGGTCAGCGATTCTTCCTGTTCCAAACTATTGCAGACAGAATTTCGGCGAGGCGGCTTGATGTAAAAGCAGGGTAGGGTTTTAAGAATATACTGAGGGGGTCTATGGATTTCAGTTCCTTACATTTCTTCTAAATAGCTCAGCCGATGCCACGAAGAAATTTATTGGCTTGCCAAACCGCGGTCCAAGGGTCTTTACGCGCGAATGTCGATCTCCCGAGCTGGGCCGATGACATCGTTGACTTGGAAAACATCCCGGTACATCTGCTTTCTTACTAAGGTATCGATGTATCGACGCCCTTACCTATCAAATATGCGTATTATCTCCGACGTTCTTTCGGAGCCAGAGTATGGGCGTGGGAATACAGTCCCATTTTCTCATGAAAGATAATTCCATCATCCTTCGATTGCATCATCCTTCAGTGGCCCATGTCCGCAGTAGCAGAACCTGCCATTGTCAATCCGGACACCAGCAATGGAAGCAATGAGGCTCTTGGCCAGGGGCAGCCTGCCAGAAGCGCGGTACACAAGAACTACAAGGGCTTCGTGGCAGGTGTCTTCTCAGGTGTTTCGAAGCTGAGTGGTATGTTACTTCTGCAATTTTGTTAGGGTAGTATGGTACTGACATTCTCTCAGTTGGACATCCGTACGCACTAGCTCTACAGCATCATTTAGGAGGGATACCTGACGAGGACTAGATTTGATACAATCAAAGTCAGACTGCAGACCACCGAGAAATCTCAATTCAGAGGGCCATTGCATTGTGTGATGCAAACACTCCGGCATGAAGGAATCAAGGGGCTCTACAAAGGAGCAACGCCTCCGCTAGTAGGATGGATGTTCATGGACTCTGTGTATATCTGCTTCTGTCTTCGCCGATTTCGCATACGCTGATAATGATGTGAATAGAATGCTCGGCTCCCTCACATTCTACCGCCGCATTCTGCACGAGCACCTCTTCTCCAACCCTTCCGTCCTCGCCTTTACCCCCAACAACGTCCGCAAACTTGAACTCTCCACCCAGCAAGCCTCTACAAAACTCCCGATCCTCGGCCACGCAATCGCAGGCGTAATGGCCGGCTGGACCGTCTCCTTGATCGCTGCCCCTGTCGAGCACATCAAAGCCCGCCTCCAAACCCAATACGCCGTTGACAAGTCCAAACGTCTCTACACGGGCCCTATCGACTGCACCCGGAAAATATACCGTGCCCATGGTATCCCGGGGCTGTACCATGGCTTATCAGCAACTCTCTTCTTCCGCTCCTTCTTTTTCTTCTGGTGGGGCTCCTACGCCCTCCTCACCGATTTCTTCTCCACGCACACCGCACTCTCCACCCCCTCTATCAACTTCTGGGCCGGCGGCCTATCGGCCCAAATCTTCTGGCTCACGGCCTATCCCTCCGATGTTGTAAAACAACGCATCATGACGGACCCACTTGGGGGAAAGCTGCTGGGGGACGGTGAGAGAAAATTCTACAGGTGGAAGGATACGGCGCGGGCGGTTTGGAGGCGGGATGGGGTTAGGGGGTTCTGGAGGGGATTTGGACCTTGTATATTGCGAGCGTTTCCTGCCAATGCTGTTGCGCTGGTGGCGTTTGAGGGGGTTATGAGGGGGTTGCCGGACTGAAGAGATATGCATTGGTTTTTTTCCCCGTCTGATGTTCGTATACATTCTATGATACCCCCACTCAACTCTACTTCATCAATCTCAAAGACTCCATACCAAGAACAGCATATTTTAACCAGCTCGAGTGCCGCTAAAAGGATATATTGCGTGAGCCAAATTAAATTAGAGAAGCAGGATTGGGCTGTTTAGGAACGAGAACCACTCGCAGCAGCGGTAAAAGCAGGAAGAATCCGCGAAGACATCTTCGAATCTTAGGGCACCGAACACCATCACCGCTGGCTCTCTCCACAGGGGGGCCTGGATCCTAACAAACCACGCACCATCAGCCGTGTATTCAAGCTACAACCATCACATCTTCACACCCTCCTCCTCCTCCTCCCAACCACCATAGCCCTCCTTCTGTCATCCCTCCATCCCCGTAGCACCTACCTACCTACCCACAATCCCCTACATCTCCCTTATCTCACCCATCAACCCTTTCCCCAACCACCCATTCCCTCAACCACCCATTCCCCCAACCATCCATTCCCCCAACCACCCATTCCCTCAACTCCCCCAACCCAAAACAAAAAGCAAAAACAAAACGAGATACCC
>JAABUO010008519.1_pt1 | contig 11583 bp, 5 predicted proteins | sample 5559291 | NCBI WGS metagenome assembly JAABUO01 (sample SAMN10711878, study PRJNA513372) | rock metagenome | isolation source: Antarctica rocks | place: Antarctica: Victoria Land, Finger Mt sud | reverse complement strand
AACTTTGCTTTAATTAAAGTTAAGAGCTTAATTTATAACTGATTATAAACATTCTGCGCGATTACTTCATTAATGAACGAATAATTAACAGCTTTAATGTTAATTAATAACTTTAATGAGTAATTAATTTTATTACTAAAAAGTATACATTTAGTAATTAAAGATTCAGAAGTAAAAGAATCGTTTAACATGCTCGTCGTTAAAGAAATTAACATCTCTTTCACTGCGTCTTTAATGAAAGTTACTAGTTTTTTGTCTCATTCTTCTCGTTAAACATTTCTTCATTCTCTTTATCTTTTAAAATGACGATTTTATGTAAACGAAAGATGAAAGCACGAGAAATAGAAATGTTTATCTTGTTCTGAGAATAATTCTTAAACAAGTAACTCGAAGTCTTATAAATAGGTAACCCCTAGCCGTACACCACCCTACTTTGCCTGTACACCACCCACACTTTGCCTGTACACCACCCACACTTTGCCTGTACACCACCCCCAGAGCTAAGCCTAATCGGGTAATCGATTGACCCCTTAAACAAATTAAATCAACAAGACTCAGGGAGGCGATGAGAAGTACATGGTTTTCTGCCTGTTTACCACCAAATTTGATGTAGTTTCTCATCAATCTCCCGGTACAAATTTGAACCTGAAACATAACTTTCGCATGCTCAAAATTCGCCTTTAATTTACATCTGAAAACTGCTCATGTAGGAGGTCGAAACACCGCCGACCTGACTGTTTATAATTCTCCTCGTCGCTTCATCTCGTTCACCGCGTTCACCTCGTTCACCGCGTTCACCTCGTCCGTCTCCTCGCTGGCTCCGCGGTGGTTAACTGTCGGGCACCTGACTAGATGATAGATCAGGAGCAAATTCGAAAGCAGACGGAGTCCTCTGAGTGAAGTTTTCAAAGACCTGCCGGCGACGTCTTTGCGACGTAGTCGGCCTTTGCGCAGGCGATGCTCACGACTTATTCATTGCTTCTCGCGGTCGTTCTTTCGCCTTGATCACGGCAGGCTTCTGCACGCGCAGCACGTCCGCAGGAAGCTTCGATTTCTCTGACGACGGTGTAATTCCTGACGGTGGAAGAGTGTCTGACGGCGGTGAAGTGCCTGGCACTTGCGTGACTTTCTCACTGTTCTTCATTGTATGATTCTCGTCCTTCTCTTGCTCTTCCGTCGCTCGTCTAGCTCGCGGTGGCTTTGCAAACCTTCAGTGAGAATGTATGTCTTTCAGCTTTAATACGTTGTCGTCTGTACGATCATATCATCGCTTCTGTATCTTATGAGCGCAAGGCAGCCCCGTAGTCGTGATAAAGATGCCCGTGCAAGCGACGATGGCTGTAGACTCGCACTTAAGACGTTAAAACTGCTCGTTTACCGCCTTTAATGCAAAGGGGGTTACTCAGGCGGTGAGGTCTCGGTAGATGAACACACCGCGAAGCTTCATAAACAAACGTGCCTTCGCCTTCTTAATTTTCTGCACGTAATTGTGATATTAACCGGTAAGGAAGTTATTAAGCTTAACATTTACTACGGTGTAAAGATTACCTGCGCAGACAGACAAGTTAGCGCAATTATTAAGCATCAGAATCATTAATTACCTGTAGAAAATTGAAGCTCTTGCTTTACTTGATTGTGAGCCCCCTCGTCACGCGATGAGGCAGTATTATTAAAGTGTAGAAACTTGTTCGTATAACATTTAGTTCACTTCCGTCGTCTGAATCATAGATGCTCTTTAAGATAGTTAAAGATCATTTAATGAGCGTCTGAAAAGTCGTGATGCAGAGTGTTGTAGCGTTCTTTTAATAAGATAATCGTATTAGAGTAAACGACGTTCTTTCACCGCCTGTAAAATGTCTCTCAGTTCTCATTTATAGAAAAATACTTCTTGCAATTAGCCGTTACGTTCTGATTAATGTGTCAGATGCATAGTATGTGATTAACGCGATGATTTTTCTCTGCAAAGACATGCGAAAGCGCTGACGATAAAGCTTTATCACCGTTAAATATCATCGTCGTAGAATACGATAAATCGAGATAATTGTAAAGACGCATTAAAGCTTTCATCACTCACTCGTAGTCGCCGTAGTTCTCGCCCTTCATGAAGCAGAAGGCCACGTAAAAGGTAATGTTTAAGGCGGTGACCCCGGTGATAATAAGAAGAGACATCTTATATTTGTTCGTCTTGTATGTGCAATTCATGACTAGAACCTCGTAGTACTCGCATAACAACTCTTGCATGCATTTAGAAGTAAAGAAGAGAAACTGTAACTCGTCGCTTAGCTCTTTCTTCTTCGAATCGACGTATCACTTAAAGAATTCGATTAAGTACTTCATTAATGCTTGTGTAAGCGTTAAAGAGCTCATCGTCGTTGTCTTTAAAATCGCATTAACGTTTCAGATATTCTGCGGCTTGAAGATAAACTCTTTCTGATTTAATTGAAGGCCCTTAAGTGTCGCATTAATCTTACTGCCTTTGCGAAACTCCTTTGCAATTTCCGTCTGCATCGACGCGGCTTTTAAAGCCTCCTTGCGATGCGTAGAACAGCCGGCAGGCTTTATAGAAGAGTGATTGTGCTTCGCATGCACTATCGTTAGCGTTCAGGCTTCTAATCCGAGCTCGTTTTTCACGTTGCCTTAAAGCTTTGCAATGTAACTAAACGGGCATTCATTTCGTTGACTGCTCGTGTTTCTATGATCGTGATTCTTTAATTTGAACTTGTTCTAACGATCACAGTGAATTCAATACTTCATTTTAACGCCTAGTTTAAAGCGCTTGCTTCGTCCTCGAATAACGGCGTATCCTTGCTTCGCAGCATGCTTGTTAATGTCCGTAATAAGTAGATCGATAAATGTGTACTCAAGCATTTATTCAGAAGGCGGCAGAAGCTTCATGATGTAAGCGATGCAGTAGGTGAAGATGATGAAGGTGGTAAAGATGAAAAAGTGGCGACGCGGACGCGCAGTTTAATTTGTTTATGAGATCGATCGATTACCCGATTAGGCTTAGCTCTGAGAGTGATGTACAGGCAAAGTGTGAGTGATGTACAGGCAAAGTAGGGTGGTGTACGGCTAGGGGTTATTTATAAATATAGTAAATAATAAGCGATTTAACGAGTTCAGAGATAAAAAAGATAATCGACTTAACATAGCTAGTAATTAAGACTGTTACTAATGTTAATGTTAACGAAGAAACAAAACGTTTTTTTAAAGCTATTATCGATTTGCCTATTCGTTGCTCGTCACGTAGCTGATAATTAGCTCGTTAATTATTATTCACTCTTTAAAGAAAAGTCTTAAGTCGATTAAGCGACTTAAACTTTATAAAATTAATAGATAAAGCGTTCTGTAAACGATTATTAACTTTATTTTAAAGATCGTTTATTAATGTGCGATCGTCGTAGTTAAAAAAGCTAAATAGCTTTATAAATTCGAAGTAAAAAACGCTAAACGACTTATTAAGCTGCTTTAATGTATTAGATTCGCGACGACATTTTCGATTTCTATTTTAATCGTTATATATCTCGTTTAAATGTTTCAGTAGCTCGATTAATAATTAATAAAGTGAAAAAGCATTAATGCGACGCTTTACATAAGTTTACTCGTTAGCATCGTCTTTTAATTAAATAATGACGTAAACAATACGAAGTTTCTTAATAAAATAATAATTCGCATTAACGTCGAGCTTGTTAAATATCTTAATAATTTAGCTTTTTTAGATAAAATTATCTGTTTTAATAAAGATGAATGAATTTAAAAATTTAGCTAACTTGTAATGATCGTTATTAAATAAAGTAAATGATTCTCGTAAGCTTTAAGAGCGTTCTTTTTAATTAAATAAATGCTCGACTGACTGAGTCTCTTAACAAAGCATGAAACGATTAGCTTAACGTTATTTCGCTTTAGAATTTAATCGCTTACTTTATAGCTGATTAATTTTTTCTTCTAGCTCATCGTTCTTTTTAAAAGCGATCTTTAATTATTTTAATCTCTTTTTATAATCGTCTTATACGAGAATTTAATGCTCGTTAAGCTGTAAAGTCAGATCTTGCTGACTTCGAAGCTCGTTTAACATATTAATAATCTTATTAAGTTAATTACTAACTTAATAAAACAGTTATTCTTTAATGTCTATATTTCATAATGTTATAACTTTTTTAGCTTTAATTAAAACATTAATGAGTAAACGTGAGACTCTTTTATTAATAGTGCTTTTAAGTAAACGAGCTGTTTAAGGCTTAACTGAATCAGTGTCGCATGTCATTATAAAAAAGATGAGTAAATATTAATTTAAATAATTTAATTAAAGTAATTTAAAGAAGCTCTTATGAATTTTCTTAATAATAGTTAATTATAATATTCGAAGAATTTCTTACGAATAAAATAATGAAAATGAGTATAAAATCGAAAAATTCCTTGCGGTTTAAACTAATGATGCAAATTTAAAGAATTGCTTACAGATTTTCAGAATAAACGAAGTAAATTATTTCGTATCATTTACACGTCGATAGCAGAGTAGTTAATAAGCATTTATTTAATTTTAAAGATCGGCTTAAAGCGAGTCATAGAAATATCATTTAACTAATACATAAATGCTAAGAAAGAAAAGTATGTACAGGAAAGAACTAAGTTCTTATATGTGTTTCTGATCTTAACGCTAAACTTGAAGAAAACGTGTTGTAACACAGGCAAGATATTAAAGAAGAAATAAAAGAGGCGAAGTCATCGTGTTAAAGCTGTGTTAGAAAATGTTAAAATGTGTTAAAATGTGTTAAAATGTGTTAAAATGTATTAAAATGTGTTAAAGCTTTTGTCATGAGTTTAATTTAGCTCTTAGTTAATTCTAACACATTTCTTAGCTAGCTTTATTAAATTTAGATGAAGCGAAGGTTAAAATCGTAACAAATCTCGTTATGATTTTAAATTTTACTTACAAGTTAAAATTATATTAAGAATAAGATGCAAATGAGAACGATGAACATAATTTTAATGAGAATGCTTATTTTTATTACGATAAGTATAAAAAGAAATTTAAGAATTATTTTCGTCGTTATTATAAAGAGAAAATTATAATTTTAAATCTCGAAACGTAAGTAACTAATAATGTTAATTAAATAATGTAATATGATAATGTAATTAATCATTTATTAATAATGTTATAGTCTGTTACAATAACTACACGAATCTTTCTTTAAAAAAGTTAACGTTACTCTTTATTTATTAATAAAGATAATTAATATCTTCGCATTAACGCTATTATTAAGAAGTCTTTAACATGAAAGTATTAAAGAAATAACGTTTCGAACTTTTTAAGATGTACTTAAATAATTAAAGATGTTTTTTTATATTTAATATTCTCTGTAAATATTAAACGAATATTCAGTCTTACGAGAAGAGTTTATCGTTAAAATTAATTACGAACGACTTCAGAATTAATTAATTAAATAATGCTTCTTCATAAGTATTATAATCGTATTAATTTAAATTTTAAAAAGATTATCATTAAAGCGTAAAATATTTATAGTAAAGAAAAAGATGAAGATGCGATTAATGAATTTAATAATTCTTTCAGAGCAAATTTATAAAATATTTTACGTTTTATTATAGTTTAAATGTTTAATATTATTACATTTAAAGTTACTTTTACGTTATTAATATATGTAATAAGATAATACATTTACGAGATAATGTAATAAGATAATGTAAATTATTAAATGTATTACGATGCTAAATAAGTTAACTACTTGTTAAATATTCTTATTATTAATCATTTTAATTTAATTAACACATTATTTTACTAAATTTCGAGATGATTTATTAACATTTTCATTAATGTTATATCTTTTTACTGAATTATAATACGCTTTGCGTGTATTGTAAAAAGATTACTATTTACATGCGTAAAGTATTATATTAATAAATGTTTTACAATATTAAAAATAATGTAAATGAGTAATACATTTACTGATAAGAAATTCACATTAAAACGCTTCTGTAATCTTTTAAAAAGCAAGCAGAGTTAAAGTTTAAATTTTATAAATTTTATCGCTCATTTCGAGACTAAGTTAATTCGCATTAGTCTTATTTCGTAAAATTTCGCGTACTACTCTTTTAAAACAGGGCTTAAATATTAATAAATTCGCATCTTTTTAATAGTAACGAATCTTTCGAAGAACGATAATTTCTTGTTTTTATTTTTTCTTTATCTTTATTTATCGTAATAAATTAACTATTAATTACTTAATGCATTATTTATTTACATTATCTTTATAATTTTACTTATTTTATTTTTTAACACGATTTTATTATCTTTTTTTAATTCTTTCTTAACTTAATTTAATGAAAGTTTATTATTACGAGTTAATTTTCTTAAATCATTACGCGATGCGTCTTCGTTTAACTTTCGTATTATATTAAGTCTGTTAGTAATGCGTAATAAGAAATACATTATTTAAATGCATTATTTATTTACTTAATACGAGTCATAATGTAAATTAAAGTAATTTTTTAACTAAATACGATTTAAAAACTTAAGTACGATATAAATTAAGATGATTAATGCGATGTAAGATGAGATAATCGAGATAATTAATGCGATATAAACTAAAGTAATTAATACGATGTAAAGTAAGATAACTAAGATAATTAATGCGATGTAAAATAAAACGATTAAGATAATTAATGTAATATACATTAAGATGATGATTATGTAAATTACAGTACTAAGATTGTAAATGTAATGTTTACAGTTTTAAAATGATGAATAAATTTTAAGATTTAGCGCTAACTTTTACTTTATTTACATTTTACATTTATTTTAACTTAAATGATATTTACGCTTCACATTTATTTATTATATTTATTCATTATGACTAAGTTCATTATAAAGAAAGAAAAAGCATTTTAATATGATCATCATGTAAGAAGATTATTATGCATTATTTATATGCATTATCATTAAGATTAATTAAAATCGCAGAATGTTTAATTTATTAATTAATTCGCAGTTAATTATTAAAAAAAATCGTGTTATAAGATAAAACAAAGATTAAAAAACTCTTTATATTAAACAGAACGTTAATCGAGTAACTTTTCATAAGTAACTTATTAAGCTGAGAAACATTAACGTTTATTAACATGTATTAAAAGCGAAGCGAATGAATATAAAGAATAATACACGAAATATAATCACGAATGATTAAGTAAAGAAGATTTTACATGATAATACATTTAAATAATGCATATGTATTTTAAAAGCTAATAGTATAATAGCTTAATGCTTCGAGATTAATTTAATAAAGAAGATAAGAAAGAAGAAGACTGCGAAGCAGATAAATATTAAAGTTATAGCTATAAAGATAGTATCTGAGTTTACTTTTACTGTTAAAATATATACTTATTATGTTTAATGTAAAAGACGTAACTAATATATATATTAAACTGTTACGAATTAAAATGAATTTAATAATATTATGTTTAAATATATAATATTAATAATCGAAATCATTCAGTAACGTATCTTACATCATGAAGAACTTAAAGACTTAAAAGCAGTAAATAATTTAAATACAGTTAATGAATTTAATAAGTTCACGAATGCATTTTCTAGCGAGAAAAATGCGACGAATAATGAGATACTTAATTTATTAACTTCGACTGAGAACGAATTAAAGAATTTAATTAAAGTTAATAGTAATGAAATTAAAATGAAGTATAATAAGATAAAAAATGATGCGAAGATAATTAAGAATAAGTATAAGAAGAAAGAGAAGAAGAAAAAAAAAGAAAAAAAAAAGAAGAAAGAGAAGAAGAAGAAGAAGAAAAAGAAGAAAGAAAAGAAAGAAGAAGAAGAAAGAAAAGAAAGAGAAAGAAGAGAAGAAAAAAGAGAAGAAGAAGAAAAAGAAGAAGAAGAAAGACGAAGAGAATTATAAGATCATTAAGATTTCAGACTAGTAATTTAATTAATTAATTATATTATTTTCTTATATTATTCTCTTATATTATTATGTAACGAGTTAAATATTATATCGCTTCATGTTTTAATAAATCGAGTCGAGAATTCGAGTTAATATTTAATATTAATATCATAACTCGACTTAAATACTTAATATTAACATTATGACTTAGCTTAAATACTTAATTTTAACATCATGACTTAATTTAAATACTTAATTTTAAAATCGTGACTCGAATCGAGTCTTAACGAGTTAAAAACTTAACTCGAGCTTAATGTATTAACTTAACGCGATTAGTTTAATTATTTTATAAATTATTTTATAAATTATTTATTAAATTATTTTCATTATTTAATTCGCAAGAAATTCTTTAAATATTGTAATTAACTATTATTAAGAAAATTCATAAAAGCTTCTTTAAATTACTTTTATTAAATCATTTAAATTAATATTTACTCATCTTTCTTATAATGACACGCGACACTGAATTAGTTAAGTCTTAAACAGCTCGTCTGCTTAAAAGCACTGTTAATAAAAAAGTCTTACGTTTACTTATTAATGCTTTAATTAAAGCTGAAAAAGCTATAACATTATAAAACATAAACATTAAAGAATAATTATGTCATTTAATTAGTAATTAACTTAATAAAGTTATTAATATGCTAAACGAGCTTCGAAGTTAAAGAGATCTGACTTTACAACTTAACGAGTATTAAATTCTCGTACAAGACGATTATAAAGAGAAAGCGAAATAATTAAAGATCGCTTTTAAAAAGAACGATGAGCTAGAAGAAAAAATTAATCAGCTACAAAGTAAGCGATTAAATTTTAAAGCGAAACAACGTTAAGAGAATTAACTCATGTCTCGTTAAGAGACTCAGTCAGTCGAGCATTTATTTAATTAAAAAGAACGCTCTTAAAGCTTACGAGAGTCATTTACTTTATTTAATAACGATTATTACAAGTTAGCTAAAATTTCGAATTCATTTATCTTCATTAAAATAAATGATTTTACTTAAGAAAGCTGAATTATTAAGATATTTAACAAGCTTAACGTTAACGCGAATCATTATTTCATTAAGAAGCTTTGTATTATTTATATAATTATTAAATTAAAAGACGATGCTGACGAGTAAACTTATGTAAAGCGTCGCATTAATGCTTCTTCACTTTATTAATTATTAATCGAGCTACTGAAACATTTAAACGAAATATATAATAATTAAAATAGAAATCGAAAGTATCGTCGCGAATATAATGCATTAAAGCAGCTCAGTAAGCCGTTTAGCGCTTTTTACTTTAAATTCATAAAGCTATTCAGCTTTCTTAACTATCACGATCGCATATTAATGAACGATCTTTAAAATAAAATTAATAATCGTTTACAAAACGCTTTATTTATTAGTCTTATAAAGTTTAAATCGCTTAATAAACTTAAGACTTTTTTTAGAGAATAAATAATAATTAACGAGTTAATTATTAGCTACGTGACGAGTAACGAATAGGCAAATCGATAGCAGCTTCGAAAAAACGTTTTGTTTCTTCGTTAACATTAATATTAGCATCAGTCTTAATTACTAGCTATGTTAAATTAATTATCTTTTCTATTTCTGAGCTCGTTAAATCGCTCATTATCTGCTATATCTGTAAAACATCGAATTACTTGTACAAGAATTATTCTCAGAACAAGTTAAACATTTCTGCTTCGCGTGTTTTCATTCTTCGTTTATACGAAATCGTTATTTCAGAAGATAAAGAAAATGAAGAAATGTTTAACGAGAAGAATAAGACAAAAAACTAGTAGCTTTTATTTAAGACGCGGTGAAAGAGATGTTAATTTCTTTAACGACGAGCATGTTAAACGATTCTTTTACTTCTGAATCTTTAATTACTAAATGTATACTTTTTAGTAATGAAATTAATTACTCATTAAAGTTATTAATTAACATTAAAGCTGCTAATTATTCGTTCATTAATGAAGTAATTGCGCAGAGTGTTTATGATTAGTTATAAATTAAGTTTTTAACTTTAATTAAAGCAAAGTTTATACGAGAATTTGACGATCATTATGTAAAAAAACTCATTACTCATATCATTTACTCGAATCTAACAGTTTAAGATTATACGATTAAAACAGCTTTTATGTTAATTACTTAATTAAGTTAACATTAAATAATTCTCGAAAAAACATGAATGAATAAAATTAATTTAATCATAAATATGCGAATTAACTTTCTTTAATTTTTAAATATTACTTTTAATTAAAAACTGTTAAATATACGGCGAAGGTTCAGTCGTATATGTATAGCAGCAATGATAAACGATGTCGCTAGCATACAGCGTGTGTATTATGTATTTAGTATGTAGTAATTAAAGTATGTAAGAAGTATAGTTTGTAACGTACGAAGATACGAAGAAAACTTTACACTTAACACTAGTTTTAATAGGAATAACTAATCACGTCGTACGCTGTACGTCGTACGATATAATAACTTTAATATTTAACACTCTCTCTGAGATAATATATCGTACGTTAAAACGTAGCATATTTCTCTTTAAATTCATGAACGCTTCAGTTTACATATTCTTTATTAACTAAGTGCATTCGATGATTCTCTCGTTAAAAACTCAGTGAAAAAAGAATAAAATTAATGCTTCGAATATTGCTTAAAAGCATTTCTCTTCTTTCGAATTTATTATTCGTTCATAATAAAATGCTTTCGTAGTTAATAATTAATACAAGATCTTCGTACGATGTGCTTCGACTGCTTTAATGAATCTTATTTAAATCTGAGTATTTAATGACAGTTAATTCGATATAATAAATAAAATACTCAGCTTTCTTCTGTGCTTCATAAAGATTATCTTAAATAAAGCTTTAGTAAAATCGTTTACTAGTTATTTCTTAATGAATACTCATTTCATTCGCACATAGTTGTCTCGTACTAGTTCTTTAACATAGTAATATTAAACGTTAATGTGCTTAATTTTATCGTAATATTTAACGTTCTTAACTAAATTTAAACTAGTTTAATTATTTTCTAGAATTCGTACGAGCACGAGAATTTCATTTAAAAGTAACTCTGCGAGAAAACGACAAAGTCATACGACTTATTTAACGACATGATTTATGATAATGTACTCGACTTTCGTAATGAAAATGAATATCGTACGTTACTTCTTAAAGCTTTAACATATTATATCTCTTATCAGGAAGAAATAATAGCTCATAATAAACTTTCGTTTCATTATATCTTTTATAAAGTTATTATTTAAGTAATTTAAAATGATTAATAAATGCTTCGTGTTATCGTACGAATTATTGTAATGAATTCTTATGTTTATCGTTTTTTTAAGATATCGTAAAATCTTTTTAACGACTTTATCGTGATTAACGCGAAAGTTCGAGTATTATTATGAAAAATAATTAATCGCGAAGATTATATCTAATCGTGTTTCGTAAACGATGTACAAAAGCTTTTCGATTAAGCGTTAATATAAGATAATTTATGCTAATTCGCTGTCGTCGTTATTTTTTAACGAAATGTACGATTTAAGAATTAAAAGTACGAATATCACGTTACATGTTGTTAAGCCTTTATTTTACAGTACTTCGCGAATGTACGAT
>JAABUO010008513.1_pt1 | contig 11588 bp, 2 predicted proteins | sample 5559291 | NCBI WGS metagenome assembly JAABUO01 (sample SAMN10711878, study PRJNA513372) | rock metagenome | isolation source: Antarctica rocks | place: Antarctica: Victoria Land, Finger Mt sud | reverse complement strand
TGAATTTAAAGCATACTGAAGCTAAATTTAAGACACAACGAAAGCTGAATTTAAAGCACATAATAAATGAGTTTTAAAGCATACTGAAGCTGAATTTAAGACATACTGAAGCTGAATTTAAGGCACAACGAAAGCTGAATTTGAAGCACATAATAAATGAGTTTTAAAGCATACTGAAGCTAAATTTAAAACACAACGAAAGCTGAATTTAAAGCACATAATAAATAGATTTTAAAGCATACTGAAAGCTGAATTTAAAGCATATAATAAATGAGTTTTAAAGCAAATGATAGCTGAGTTTTAAAACATATATAAAAGCTGAATATAAGACATATAATAAATGAGTATTAAAGCAAATGATAGCTGAGTTTTAAAACACATATGAAAGCTGAATTTAAGACATATAATAAATGAGTTTTAAAGCAAATGATAGCTGAGTTTTAAAACACATATGAGAGCTGAATTTAAAGCATACTAAGAGTCGAGTTTAAGGTATAATAAAAGCTGGCATTAAAGCATAGTGAAAGTTAGATTTAAAGCATAATAAAAGCTGACTAATTTTATTAAGCGTAAAGGCAATTTTCATTAAAAATGACGATTTTCTCGTTTATATATATATTAAAATAGCGGCTTATTCTGATTATTTACGTGTTAAGATGTACATTAAATGACTTAACATTAAAATAAAAGACCTCGCACTATGTTTTTAACCTGCGTTAACTCGTGCACTTCTTTAAACTATCATTCTTTCTTTTTTTTCCCCTTTAACTATCATTCTGATTTGTACGATACATTAATTTATATATGTATTAAAATAGCGACTTATTCTAATTATTTGCGTGCTAAAATGTATATTAAATGACTTAACATTAAAATAAAAGACTTCGCATTATATTTTTAGCCTGCGTTAACTCGTGCACTTGTTTAAATTATTATTCTTTTTTTTTTCTCTTTAACTATCATTTTAATTTGTACGATACATTAAAGTCGTTGTACGTATATTAAATGATCACGAATTACTTAATTAAACATTTAAATCATTCGAATAATTTAAACAAATTTTTCGAACAATTCGAACGAATTTTCTTAACCTGTTTATTTACTCGTACATATCTGTACCTGTTATTATCTTTGTTATACGCGTACATATTAATCTTTATCTCTTTTTACGATTCTTTTTCATGTCTTAACGCATCTGTACACGCTGTGCTTATAATCGTTCGCTTAATTAATTCGTTAAATTTAATTCTACGCGTGTATTAACTCTTTATTTATCTTGTCGTGTACATTCTGTACGAATTTAAACTAAGATTAATTAATGATATATAAATAAAGAAACGATGATTATTATAAAAAATTAATCCTAACGTTATTCGCAATTTCACGCATCGATTTAAACGAACTCGCTCTGTTTTTATACTATTAACGCGTTCTCTTTCATCGTCTTTACGATAATCTTTATCTTCTTTATCGATCTTTATAAATTCTTTAAACTTTATACAGCTCTTTTCATCTGCTTCTCGCTTAATTAACATTTCTCGTAATGCTTTTCGAGAACTTATATTTAATTATTAAAGCGATGAATCTATCTTAAAATTCTTTACGAAACGTTATTTAAGCTGTACGATTTTGTACTGAAAGTCTGAATTAGTGTTTAATTTATATTCATATATCATTTATTATTTTAAGAATGACGAATTATTAAATTCTTTATTAAATTCTTCGTCATTAATTAAAAGTCTTTTTAAAAATAATATAGCTTAGTTAAAACATTTTCTAAATCACATTCGAGCTTATAATCATGCGTTAATCTTTACGTCTTGCATGTACATCGCGAATAAACGTCTTGTAAATTAACGTAAAGTTTAAGCATTTACTGTACACGATGAGCTATGTTATTTATAAGAGTCTTTACATTTAATTATTAACGAGTTATTTTACTTTGCACAGCTTTACTTTCACGATTTTGTTTAAGTAATCATTATGCGCTTAACTTAAAGTTTTGCGCTTCATGAAAGTTTATTAAGACAGTTAAACGAGATAATATAAGCATGTAAAAATTCGTTTATTAACATGTACAAGTCTGCACGAGAACAGCTTAACGTCGCTTAACAGAGTACAGACGTTATGCGAATTATTTTAAATTCGCAGCTTTAGTTAATAATAAAGAGTAACTCTGATTAACGACGTACGACTTTATTTACAGTTAATAAAGTTATCGTATTTATTTTAAATGAGTATAACGAGATTAAACGTCGCGATATCGTTCTTGCGAAGCGTATGATTATTAATAAAGAATCGCGATTTCATCGCATTAATCATAATAACGTCGCGTACTTTTCTTTACATTATGTATTATTCTTTTTTAAAAATAAATCGAGTTAACATTAAGTACTTCGATTACGCAATAACGATTACTTACGCATAAAGATTCGTTACAGTTAACGTGCATGATTACGATATTATTTATTTAAAAGATTAAATTAATATTTAATTATGTAAAGAGATTAACGATTATTTTAATAGTATATTATTAACTGTTTTGCGATTGTTAATTAAAGTTAATTAAAATTCTTTTAACATAATTAAAAGATTATTCGCGTCGATATATATAAAGATCTTGCAGATGCGATTACTCGAGAAGACGATAACTTTAAGCTTATAAATCGTTAAATGATTTTGTCATTAAGTTATTTAAAAAAAGACAAATGAATGCAGTAACTATATTAGAATTTTATGATTATTACTCGTCATTTCGAAAAGTTTATCATGTTTATAACGTGTACTACAAACTCGTATTGATCTGATATTATTATTACGCTTAAGTTAAATTAAAAGATTAAGAATTAATCGAATATAATTACGCGAGTCTTTTATGAAAAGATAAAGACTTTATTACAGAATCTTAAAACTTAATACGATTAATATCTTAACATTATATGAATTATTAAGTATCAGAAACGCGATTTATCTTATATATATATCTTACTGTTTCTGCATTAAAAGAATAACTTTCTTAAACGAGCTCGCGTGAATGAATTAATCTGTGTAAAGCTTTTAAATCTTAATATTAATTTAAACGAATCTTTACGACGTATTATTAAGAGTTAACTGATACATAATTCTTGCGACGTTTAAAATTTTTTCGCGTCGTGCATGAAAGATAATTCGAAAGATTCTGAACGAATTTATAAAAAGAAGTTTTTAAAGTCGTATTAAATTAAAATCTCGATTTAAATTAACGATTATTCTCTGTATAAAAGACTTCAGAATGATCGTATCTGAATAAAACGTGTAAATAATAAAGACGTTCATTTAAATAACGCATGAGTAATGTCGTATAATTTCTATTTAACTCGTAAATATAATGCACATATTAATGTTAAAATCTGCGATTCTGTATAAATCATTAAGTATATTCATAAATACGTGTACAAAGAAGAAGATTAAATAATTATGAAGTTAAAGAATAATTCGAACGAGATTACACGTTACTTAAACGATCGTTATATCTTTTCGTTTCAGACTGCGTGAAATCTATTCGAGTTTCGTAATTATATTAAAGATTCTCTCATTACGCGTTTAATCGTGCATCTTTTTAATAAATAATTAATATACTTTTCGAAGAATGTAATAACGAAAGAAATATAAATTATTCTGAACGAGATTAAAATAACGCTTACTACATGATTTTAATATAATTAATAATATTCGAATGAACGTGCGTTTCTGTATTAAGAGTTTTCGATTTATTACGTCTTTTAGTTAAAAAGAAAATAATAACGCTGAACGTTAAGATAACGAGATACGATAATTAATTATATGTATCATTTCACTTCGATGCAAAGAGAAAAACATTATTTATAACTTCTTTTAACGATTATACGAGACGCTTAAAGCTTTAACGATTTACGCATCGTTAACGAAGTACTGCATTTTATTTATTACTCTGTCTGTATTATTTTACGCCTGCTTAAAGATAATAATAAGTGAATTAATTATTTTATTAAGATCGTGCGTTTCTTTACGAGTTCATCTTTACGAAGTCTATTCGTGATCGCTTTAATGTACAGCGATCTCGCAGATTCATATACGTTATAAAAAAGATTTCGTGTTAATATTTACGATGATTTATCTCGTCGTATGCATAAGTTTTCTTTCATATTAATTAATTTCGAGAATTTACATTTCGATTATGAGTTATATTTAATTATAATAAGCTTGTAACGACATAATAAGACTTTTATAAATTTTAATCTGTCTGCATTAATCTTAAATTAATTTAATAATATTATATCTTTTTTAATTTTAATAAAGCTTAAATATAATTAAATTAAATAAATTAAATTACGAGACGCGAAGATCGCTTAATTAAATAAGAAATAGCGTTAAGTCTTTAACAGTATCGTTTTAAGAGTTACAGACACGCTTAAAACTGTACATTTCTTCATTCACGACTCTGTTAACATTAAAAAGACGTTTTTATATGAATGTCTGTGTCATTACTTTCGCGCGTAAGCAAAGATCATTTTATGCGTAATCTTAACGAGCATTACAGCTTAGTTACTATTTAACGAAAGAACATCGCATTTTCGTTTTAACATTTTTATTATTTATCATAATACTTTCATTTATTTCATTATTACACGCTCGAAGCTTGTTAATTTACTGAAACGTACGACTTTAATTACATAAAATGAGATTTTAATGCAGCATAAACATAACTTCACGATCGTTAATGCATCTTTATGCGACATTCTGTAATTCAGCGATGTGTTTAATGAAATGTTTATAATTCTTAATAAAGACTTTACTTAAATCATTTTCGTGATTTCACGAGAAAATCGATTCGCGCAGATTAATGTTAACATTCGCAACTTCTGAATTTAAAATCATTTAACTATACTGAAACTGCATCGAAACATGCGAATTTAATTAAATTTAAATAATTAATAATTTATCGAGTAAATTAATCGTATGTCTTATGATTTCGATTTATATAATGTTAAGTCTTTATCATTCATGATCATTAATCGTTATAAAACATCGCGATTCTTTATTAATCATGTATATTCTTCGCACGATCTTGCGCAAGCTTATGCGTTCTCGAATTTCTTTAAAGGCAGAATTATATTATGTTTTTATAACGACTTCGTTAATTTATTAAATTAATAAATCTTAAACGACTTTCTCGAATTTGTACGACTGCTTACGTTAATTAATACGATTAAAAATAACAATGTCGAGAAGACTGAGAATATTAATACGAAGTATTTACAGATTCTTAAACTCTCTGAATTTTTCTTATCGCAGATGTATTTTAAGATGAAAGCTTTAATTATATTATTACGCAATTTATATTCACATAAGAAAATGTATAACGATACTCGATTAATTATTACATATCTATATTAAGACTGTATTAAAGATCGCATCTTAAAAGATTAGTTTAATAAAGACATACGATTAATTTCAAGAATTAAGCTAATTAGTAAAGAAGATGATTATTCGTAAATTTTATCGCGCAAGCAGTTTTTTATTCGTCTCTGTTTTATAATAATCATTAACAAGTCGTAAGAATAATCGCTGTCGATTATAAACATAAATCTTTCTTTATTTTATTTCAGTCATGAATAATTATATATTATATTATTCAGAGTTATAAATGTACGAAGATTATTAATTCTGTTTCATTTCTTTAAGAATTAATGTATTAATAATGTAATTTATTCGAAGATTTTATTATTATGAATGTGATTAAACTAAGATTTTCAGTTTTATATAATGTATTAAATCACTGTTACATTAAATTCATCTTTATACAGTTTAATACTAATTATGACATATTATATTATAAGTAATTATGAATTTAAATTATCTTTTTATAAGACTTTTTAATTAATTACAGAGCTGTATAATTTAGCTACTGCTGCGCATCTCTTATATAGAAAGATAAACATTTATATAGTTTCTTACTTCTTATTATCGATATAATATTTCTCTTTCAGACTTATAAACAAAAATTAAACGAATTAAAAAGTTAATGCATTAATTCTTGCAATGTTCGTAAGAATGTTAAACGAATTTAATAAATCGCTAAATAAATTAATTAAAGATTTAAATTCGTCTGCGAATTTCATGTTAAAAGTCTTACGTTTCTTTACGAAAGCTGTACGAATTAATAAAGTCTTTTTACGACTGATATGAGTTTTTATTACTTAATTTAAAGACTGCATCATCATGTACGTTCTTAACTTCGCTCTTAACGATCTTAGCGAGCTTAAGCTTTTTCGTACGTTTATGTTTTGCTTTAACTTTATTTATACAAATTAATACATTGTAAAACTTATTCGTATAAACGTTATACATACTTAACATGAAAGTACATCGACTGATTCTCTCTTTCGAAGTTAAACAAGAGACGCATATCTTTTCGCACAGTTTTAAAAAGAATTAACAGCTTCGAAACATGTTTAAATCATTCGTACAAATCTTGCACGTCTTCGCTTTTTTATAAAACAGCTTTACGCGACTTTATAAAAGAATCTTTTAAGAAATATATTCTCTTTTAAAGTTCTGTACAGATTAATAATATTTAATGCATATTCATATAAATTTGTATATACAAATTCGTTTAATAACTTAATCGCTTAGTTAGCTTAAAGATTAATGTCACGTTATATAAGCTGCACGATAAGAATAAGAATCTTAACTAAGCAGTTAAGCTTTTTACTTCTCTGTTTAGTTCTTATAAGAAGTTCGTGTTTTTAATCTTCATTAAGCAGTTCTTTCTTAATGCTAACATGTGCGAGAAGATCTTTTAAGCTCGTATTAAACTCAGAAAGAATCTTTAACTTTAAATCATCTGCGTCGTTTATTTTTAAAACTGTATAAATATGTATTAAAGTAAGTAAGAAATGTAATTTATTATAAAGAGATTAGTTAAATATTACTAGATTTTACAAAAGTTGTATAAATTAGTAAGATTATGTAAATCTCGATATATATCATTTTTAATAGCTGAAAAGATGCGTAAATTATATACACAGAATAGCACAGAATAATACAGAGCTAATACAGATAAACAACATGTTTTGTAAATATATAAGATTATTAAAAGTAGTAATAGAATTCTGTTAAGTTAATAATTAATCTGAACAGCATTAATACATCTTTATATCTTTTTATAACGTCTTTTACGATCAGAATCATTTAAAAAAATCTTTAAAAATTTTAAAGCTGTAGAAAGTAAAGCTCTGCAATTATTATTAACTGTTTTAAAGCTTTTATATAAGAATTATAAAAGTTTATATAATTTAATACAGTAATAAAAAGAAAGAAAAACACTTACATAAAGCTGCAAGCTTAAATAAACATTAATACATAAAATTACATAGAAACGAAGATTTAAACAGAGATATCAGTACATGTCTGTACAAATAAATCTGTAAAACTTATTAAAAGAGTTATTAAAGAAGTTAAATTTAAAAGATACGAAAGAAACGAACTTATGTTCGAGATTACTCGCTTAATTACTTACTGTAAATTATAAATGATTGTAAATAATTATACTAAACAATACATCGCAGTACTGAATAACACATTATAGTACTAATTCATACATGCTATTATTTATTATTTACTAAGCGTTAAGACAATTTTTATCGAAAATGATAATTCTTTCGTAAACGTGTAAAGAGATAGTAAACTAACTTGTAAATAGTTTTAAATTTAAGTATGTTAAAGATTTTACGTTCTTTAATTTAAGATAAAGAAAAGATTTATATTAATGTACAATTAAAGCGAATTTAACGATTATTAAATAACGCAACGCGATATAAATTAACGATGATTAAATTATTTATCAGGGTTTAAATTAATAGAAATGCATATACAGAATCATTTAAGCTCGTCGATTTAATTAAAAAAAAAGTTCACGTTCAGCACTAACTTGCAGATACGATAATTCGCTCGAGTAAGAGACACGATTAAGATTCTTACGTGTTACTGTCAATTTTGTAACTAAAATAAATAGCTCGAGCAATACTGTTAATAAAAATATAAATCTTAAAAGGTTTAAAACTTCAGAAAGAAAGAAACGATTATACAAGATGAAACGTTACAGAAGAGACGACGAAGGTTAAATTAATAAAGTAAACAGATATTCAGAATTTTTTATACAAATTGTACTACTTAGTTATAAGATCGGCTTCGCCAGCTATTCGCTAGCGCGTTTAGATATAGAAGACGTGAGACATAATAAATTTATTATGATTATACTCAGTTATTATGATACTGATATGTAAAACTAATCGCTGAAGAACATTAAGAAAATGAGCTTCAGCTTATTTAATATTCTTAATGACTTCATCGTTAGCATCTCGCTATTTAATTCTAATAGGCCATTCTTAATACGTCATAAGAGACGTCAGCTTATCGAGCGACCCGAGGTCATCTGACCTTGTCTCTAGTGAGCGCTGACGTGAAGCTAGCGCTTGCTATCATTACAATTGTCTTTTCTTTTAAAGCACTAATCTTTAGTGTAAAGAAGCTGTATTAATCTCTTAAAGTGAAGATAATTATTAATCGCGCCTGTTAAGCGCAGCTTTCTAGAGCTCATTAAAAACCTCTTAAATCTCTTTAAGTTAATAGAAGAAAAAGAGTTCTCTAAATGTAATATTATCTTGCAATTAACTGTAATTCGTAATCTTTTCATGAAATTTTATAAGATCGATTATTTTAATTGTTATTATTATTATGCTTGCTAGCGCGTTATCGTTGCGATGACGCGGATTTAATGTTTATTTAACATTATCGTTACGATAACGCTTGTTTATCACATATAATGTTATTATTTCTTTTTTTCTTTTCTCTTTTTTCTTTTTTCTTTTATCTTTTAATTAAATACTTTTTGTATATATTTAATGACAGCGAGCAGACGATACGTATGCTAATGTGTGCTTTTAAGTATTATAAATAAATTTATATGTACTTAAAGACAAGAAGCAGACGATGTACAGACTTATGTGTATGTTTTTTAATATAAACAACACATCATGATCTTAGCGATTACACGAACTAATAACGAGATAACGATCACGATCGATATGTGTACATTCATTAATTTAAGTGTAAAGCTAATCTTTTATTCTTTAAAATGTGAAGATCTTTCGTGTATAATTTACATTAACAGACGCGAGTGCGTGCGCGAGTTAAGTATTTATAAATCATGCAGAGCTTAACGTTACGACTCGAATCGTTGTATTACGATAAGTTTTATCTCGTTAACGCTGCGATAATTATTAAGAATTATTTAATTCATTAAACGTTTTCGAAACGAGACGAAACGCGTTATTCATGAATTTACTCGCGCAGATTAATATTAGCGTGTCATTTTCGTTAACGTGAAAAGTAAACGAAAAAGACTAATAATAATCATGAAGAAATGACGTCGCGTTAACGAATACATCTTTAACATCGCATATAAAGTTTAGCTCGCGATTAAACGTGATCAGCGCGAGATTACTCGACTGATTAAGCGTTTAACGAAGGCGAAACGAAAGCGCGATGAGACGTAAACAAAGTATAAGATACTTCGAGCCGAGCGCGATGAAGTCAGAAAAATGATGAGTAAGACGACGACTGAGAAGATGAAGTAAGAGAAGAATGTAATAATGAGTAAGAGAAATGAGAAGAAGAAGAATGAGAAAAAGACGTAAAAGCGTCGACTTTCGAAGTAAGTTATTAAAAGAATTAACGTTAACTTGTTAAAGACTTCGTTTATTAAAGACGATTTCTGAACGAGCTTTAACTTAGCGTTCTCGAACGTTACTAGCAGCTCGAAGTCGTCGTTTTAATATCTGAGCTCAGTATATACGATAGTAAATAAATAAATAGATAAATAAATAAATTTTTATAATTAAGCGCTGCGCGTTAAGCGTTCAGCCTTATCATTATTAACACTTTATGTGACGAAATAAAAGAATTTTTAATTAAAATTTTATAATTAACGACGATGCGTAAACGATCGTTGTGTTAAATTAACGTCGTTAATAATTAAACGTTATTATCGCGATACTCGCTTACTTGTTTCTTCGTCGTCGCTTACGCGACGCTAGCTGATTATCGAATTTTTTTTTTAACTCTTAAACAAGCTTAAGCTCTTCTTCGAGTAATCATTAATCATATATATGATCTTAGCTTAATTATTTCATCTTGTATCATAGCTTTTTCTTACTTTTACTCTTATTTACAATTTCTTTAATTTCTCATTACTTCTCATCGTTAATGAGTAAACTGATCGCGTCGAGTTAAGTATTCGAGTTCGAGTTAAATATTCAACCCGAAAAGTGTTAAGTCGAGTTAAGATTTTTTATAATTCGAGTCGAATCGAGTTAAAAAGTTAAATTCGATAACTCGAATCGAGTTGTAAAGCTGAACTTAATAACTCGACTCGACAACTCGACTCGATTCATTAAGACCCCTCTTTAATTCTTTCTTTGATTTCTTTTTTCTTTGATTCTTCTTATTTTTTAAACTTTCTTTTTCTTAACATTTTAATTCCTTCTCACCGGCATTATATATTTAAGTAAGAAGAGTGACTTAACAAGCTTATTACATTTTATTACATTATCATAGTGTATTATCATAATACATTATCATAATGCATTATTATAATGCATATCATGAGGCATTATTAGATTATGCTTTAAAGAATAAAATATGAGATTCATTATTTAACTATATCAGTCGAAAAGCTTTATAATCTTCTGCATAGTCTTAATTCTTACGAGATAATGCAAAAGAATAATGCGATTCATAAATTGTATTGCTAAGTTAATTATCTTAATTTAATTAAGATATCGTGAATGCTATTATTATTTAAAATCTTACTGAATTTCGAGATTATTCATTAAAGTTTTTATAAGTATTAAATCCCTCTGCTGAATTGTGACTCGCTTAACATGAATAATAAGAAAATTGTTATTTGCATATGTAAAGCATTATTAGTAAATGTTGTAAAACATTAAGAATAATGTAAATGAGTAATGCACTTACTCGCAAGAAACTTACAGAGAAAGACTTTAATAATCTTTTATAGAGCAAGCAGAGTCGATGTTTAAATTTTATAATCTTCATTTATATTAGTCTAATTCCGTATAATTTCGCGTATTATTCTTTTGAAATAAAGCTTTAATATTAACAAATTCGCATCTTTCTAATAACGACGAATCTTTCAAAGAGCGACGATTTCTTGCTTAAATTTTCTCTTTAACTGTTACAATAGATTAGCTGCTGATTGCTTAATGCATTACCTGTTTGCATTATCTTCTGAACTCTATTTATATTACCTTCTAGCACAGTCTTTTAATCTTCTCTTAATTTTTCTTTAATTTAATTTAATGAAAGTTAATCATCACGAGTTAGTTTCTTAAAATCATCACGCGATGCGCCTTCGCCTGACTTTCATTTTATATCATATCTGTTAGCAATGCGCAATAAGAGATGCATTATTTAAATGCATTATCTGTTTGCTTAATACGAGTCATGATGTAAATTAAAGTTATTAAGTACGATTAAACTGAGAT
>JAABUO010008512.1_pt1 | contig 11589 bp, 17 predicted proteins | sample 5559291 | NCBI WGS metagenome assembly JAABUO01 (sample SAMN10711878, study PRJNA513372) | rock metagenome | isolation source: Antarctica rocks | place: Antarctica: Victoria Land, Finger Mt sud | reverse complement strand
GATGACCACACTAGATCCCGGGGACAGAAAGTCCATGGAATGCGCTGCAACGACCCAGCTTACTGCGATCAGGACGAGTCCTGCACTAGCTTGCCTTGGCGAAGGGCTCGTTGCCTTTGTTCGTGCTACGCTCGATACAATAAACTGTATACTTTAAGTTGGTGAAACTCTATATGATCTTACAGCGCCGTTGACCGCCGGCCGGGATAGCGTCGTGTTGGTGTTCGGATCAAATAGTGGCGGTCGGATGACCGAGACCACGCACACCTCAAATACTCCCGTGCTGGCTCAAAATGGAGCACACTCTACTCCCGTACAAGACGACATCGCGGCGGCCGAGGGCCATAAGAACACCGCCAACGAAGCTTTCAAAGGTCAGGCTTGCCTTGTAGCAGCTATCAAACCGGGGGAGCAGAGAATTGACTCCTTCAAACGTGCTGCAGAGAAGAACTATTTGTTAGCAATCGAGCTTTACGGCAAAGCCATTGACTGCAACCCCTTGAGCGCTGTTTACCATGCAAACAGAGCGTTTGCACACATCCGTATGGAAACCTATGGCAGTGCTGTAGAGGATGGAACTCAGGCGATTGCCTTGGATCCCAAATATGTTAAGGTGATGCAAGCTTGCTCCTGATGCATGCAACGAAGCCCAGCATTGTCTTGTCTCAAGGCTGAGCGCAAGTTTACACAGGAGCATAGTGTCAGCTTGCAGGCGCCTTCATGAGCAAAAGAACAAACTTGCAGTAGTATCTTGCTCTGCTCATTATCGCTGCTCAAATCTGGCCAGATCCTGAAAGCTGCAATGGCTGCTCACATGATGGCATTTGCAAACCTGCAAGTCTCTCTAGGTCTGCTGACTACTCACGGCCAAAGACTTCCTGTCACAGGGATATTACCGGCGGGGGGATGCGCACTATGCACTTGGCAAGTACAAAGATGCATTGAAGGACTTTAAGAGTGCAGCTAAGCTAGCACCGCGAGATCCAGATCTGCGCAAGAAACTGACTGCCTGTGAGAAGGAGGTCAAGCGAATACGTTTTGAAGAGGCACTGGCTACCCCAGTGAGTCACAACTAGAGCTGTGATTGTCTGTACTGCCATGCATTGTAATGTCACTGTCTGTACTGCCAATCAACATCATGTCCCTGTCTGTACACCCAGCACAATGCATTACTGGAGACTCCATATATAGCACACATGATGAATGTATGCAGGATGTTGCCCAGACCCCAGTGGCTGACACTATTGACATGGCTAGCATGTCAGTTGAGGACAGCTATGATGGCCCTCACCTTGAAGGTGTGTTGTCCTGAACACCATTGATGTTGCCTTTGCTGCTGACTTGATGCAAAATATGGTTGTCCAGCAATGGCCGTCTATGTCCCATCCTTCTCAGTTTGACATCATAGCAGGGGAGGTCAGAATGCCAGCACATTATGTATTAGTGTGCTACCAAACACAGAGCAGCATGTGGTGTATGAAACACAACAATATTGCAGTGCCTCACTTGTACACAGCATGATAATGTGGTGAATGACTTGTGGTATCATCATGTTCATGCTTAGGTCTTGCTACTGCTGCGGCCTCCAAACAGGCGTGTTCAGATGATTGCACACATGTTCCTTGCAGGGAACATTGAGGAGGGCTATACAGTGACACCAGGCTTCATGCAAGACATGCTGCATAGGTTCAAGGATCAGAAGCTGATACACCGGCGATATGCCTTTGCCATCATCTTGCAGGTCAGCCTGCCAACAATGCTTTCACACTATGTCGTCTTTTCCTACTGTATTTGCTGCCTGTTTTGCCGCCTGTTTGCTGACCTACTTGGCTGGTAAGTGCATCACTTATCTCCAGCCAACTTCAATTTGTCAGCAGAATAAGTGGTTTCTTGCAACTTTCTGTGTGTCACAATATTAACTGCAGTCTTGAAAGGCTGACACAGCGGCACTGGTTTGGCTGGTGTTGCAGGCCTATGAGATCCTGAAGGGGCTTCCATCCCTGGTGGACGTGCCTGTGCCAAAGGGCACCAAGTTGACAGTGTGTGGAGATGTGCATGGCCAGTACTTTGATCTGCTCAATATCTTTGACATCAATGGGCTGCCTTCACAGGAAAACCCATACTTATTCAACGGTCAGTGCTGTACCTCACTAGGCTTGCACTTCAGGCAGATGTTTTGATGGAAGTCATGAGCATTGCTCCATTTCTGGTGATTCTTGCTTGATCACACCATGCCTAGCCTCTGCACTGTGGTACCATGCAAGCTTACACACATGCATGACGCTGCAGCCTGTGCAGTTTAGATGCTTGACTGAGTCTGGTCATACTGTGGCAATATATCTGTAGCATATTAGATATTACAAATGCCTGACTATACAGGAGACTTTGTGGACAGAGGGTCATGGTCAGCAGAGATCATCTTGACCTTGTTTGCCTACAAGGTCATGTTCCCACACCATGTACATCTTGCGCGAGGCAACCATGAAAGCCGGGGGATGAACAAGATCTATGGCTTTGATGGAGAGGTACACAAGCTGTCTGTAACATCCTAGCATCACAAACATTGCATGCCTGGGTTTGTAAGCTTCTCCTTCTCTGCTGGTTACAGAAGGTTCACTTTGCATGTCTAGTGCACTAGACATGCTTTGAGGGCCCTGTCAGCTGTAAGTGTGATTTGCATGTGTGATGCCTTACAGGCCAATGCGCAAGCCACATGATGGTTGCCACACACTTCTTTGGAATGCAGATCAGTCACAAGTTCTCGTCACAGATGATTGAGCTGTTTAGAGACACCTTCTGCTGGCTCCCCTTGGCTCATGTTCTGGACAATCGAGTGCTGGTGGTGCACGGGGGCCTTTTCAGCAAAGATGGAGTCAAGCTGTCTGACATCAGAAGCATTGACAGACATAGGCAAGTTCAGTGTTTGTCAGCACCCTTCTCTTGCAGTCTCCTGCAGTCTTTGATCAGTGTACATGCGGCTGCATCAAGCAACCCATGCGGCCTGTGTATTCTGGTTTGCAATATTTCAGGTGTTTGTTGCCAGGCAAAGCGCGCAGTAGACATCTGCTGCAGCATGTGGCTGCACCAACATACTCTGCTTCGCATCTGCATCTGTCCAATTTTTGGGACAGTCTGTGCACTGCAGCAATAGGTTACCTTGACAGGCATCTGTAGGACAATCCACTCCAGCAATTGCCATCAGCTGATGAGGTTATGTGAACATGTACAGGGAGCCGCCTGAGGACGGCTTGATGTGTGAAATGCTGTGGAGTGACCCCAAACCGACTGAGGGGCGGGGCCCTAGTCAGAGAGGCGTGGGTGTGGGCTTTGGCCCAGATGTCACGCGCAACTTCTTGCAAGATAACAAGCTGGACCTTCTGGTCCGCAGTCACGAGGTAACTAGTCTAGCTTGCGTCACTGGCTTTGGCTGCCACACATTTCAGCTGATGCGCTGAAGTCCGCCTGCTTGGACACTTTCGTGTGCTGTCATACATCCAGTATATCGCATGAACATGTTTCAATAGCGACAGATTGTGTATCTCCAATTCTCGATTCCAAAACCCTGCAGACTCGTCAGAAAGAGGGAGCTGCCACCTAACTGCACTCACATGATTGCCGCTGCAGGTGAAGGATGACGGTTATGAGATAGCACATGATGGCAACTGTATAACAGTTTTCAGCGCACCAAACTACTGTGATCAGATGGGGAACAAGGGGGCCTTCATTACCTTCACTGGCGGGGACATGAGTCCTCAGTTTACCCAGTTTGCTGCCGTGCCCCACCCCGATGTCAAGCCCATGGCTTATGCCTCCTCAATGATGGGCAACATGTGGGGATTCTGACCACATCAATACTTGTCCATGTATGACATGACCAACGAATCAGACAGAATGCAGTGTCAGGTCCTGCTATGGTCAATATTTGCTTTAGATAGGTAATGTAGTTTTCCCAATTCATGTTGTATAAGGCGTGAAGTTTGAGCCACTGAGGCAGCAACATCTTGCTGCCTCTGGCTACTGGAGGGTCGACATGACATTCACAGGGATCATTTCGTCTGTATGCTCTGAATCTTGACTGCTATAATCTATCAATTTCATGGCTTGCTTTTAGCAAACGACGCTGTAGGAAGCTCAGAGTGGCGTAAAGACTGTTGCTGGGGTTCAAATAGTACAGTGCCCTGGCTCTGGACGCTCTGAACATTTTTGCTTCCAGGCAAAATACCTTGATGTCTTTGTGCTTAGATTCTTTACATGAGCACCTGGCCCAACTTTTCCAGGCTGAAGACTTCAAAGGCTTCAACCTGACAGCAAAACGTGTGCTCGGCAATGCACCACAAGCTATGTAGAACTGTAACATAGCTTTTCATTGATAGCTGGTGTGCAACAAATACTACTGTTGGCCTTGAATAGCAGTGACAGGCTCTATCTGCAATCGCATGACTTCAAAATCACGGAACACATCTATCTAGGCAGGGTCTCTTTGAGCTGTATCTCTTGTACACAATGCTACATGTTTTTATGGTACAACTCAACATATCCGTCACAGGCAGCAGCAAGGCAGACTGTGCATGAAGCAATGAAAGCAGATCTGGGGCAACAGGTAGCTTTGCTTTCAGGTGCTCCAAGTACTGAGGCAAGGATTTCATGACATTACAGGACAAACAGCATCCAGCCATTCACGAAGCTTTTTGGCTGCAGCCGCTCCGCCCATTATGCTCTCCAGGCGCTGCAAGGGCAGCTCAGCAAGGCCTGCCAGACTGGAGGCCGCATTCATGAGGGGCCTGAAATTGGCCTCTGTCACACCGGGCAGACGCCTCAACATGTCAACAGCAGCTGTGTTGATAACCGCCTCTGCTGCCCCATCAGGCTGCCCATCACCGTCTATTGGGACCCCTGTCCAGCACATGCACAGCTGATTCTGTTGAGAGGGCCACGCCCCACAGCATCGTTCATGCAAGGATCAATGGCAGCAAACAGCAGTGTGAGCACGCAGGGTAGCATGCTGGCTCCAGGCAACAAATGGATCTTGTGAGGAGCTAGCACAGCGCAGAGGGAGCAAAGCAAGCGCAGTGCTGAGTGAGCTCACCAACAGCTGCAGCTGTGACGGGGTCCGGGTCATCCTGGTTGACCTTGAGGGCCCTGAAGATGTCTGCTGTGGCATGCAGGGAGCGAGACCAGATGATGCGCAGGCGAGGGAAATGGAGGGTCAACAGGCACAGCTTGCTGATCAGGCTGTGTTGCTGCAACACACACCAAGCCCGCTCAGCTTGCATGACAGCTGCATCGCGCAGCAAGCGGGAGGGCAGCATACCAACAGTGACGTAAGCACTGCGCATTTGACTGCTCCTGTGCAACCTTGAAATAGCACTGTACATCACACTGGCTGCAACATACTTTTGCAATATACTCTGGTTGCATGTAGCAAGGACAAAAGGCATGATGCAGCAAGCAGTCAGGCAGCATCCAGTGCATGATTGCAAGTGACTCACCGAGATGTCAGCGCCTATCTCAGAGACAGAATGCAGAGCAAAGGCTTTGTCACGCTCAAACTCTATGAGCAGGATGGGAGTCTTGTAGTTACGTGACATGGCCTCTGCCTGATGGTACAGCCGCCCTGAAATGAAGGAGCCCTTCAAGTCACTGATAGACTTGCGCTCCACACACATCTCTGGTGACAGGATATAGTCACCCACCTGTGTGTCATCATGCAATCAATCCTTGCTGGCAGTTGACAGGCACCTTTCTGAGCCTTTGTGATAAGCAACAGGAGAGCAGCTAGCACAGTGTAGCCCCAGCAGAAAAGTCATGCAGAGATTTTGCTGCATGGCTGTCATTTGGTCAGGACATGTCCATATACAGCAGCAGCAGCATCATCAGCAGCAGCAGCAGCAGCAATTGAAACCTACAGCATCATAGTCATAGGCCTCACCTCTAGGGTGACAGGTACAATCTGCAGGCCCTGCTGGTGCAGTACGGAGGGTAGGCTGCTCATAAACTCGCGCACATCAATGACCAGCCGCTTTGGCATCGGCTTGGTACTCAAGCGCCCTCCTGCAAAATCAACTCTCATGTGTCGACCACCTTGGGGGAGCTTAGACAAGTCAATGCAGCAATAACAAACCCAAGATATCACCTTGTCTTAGAATGCAACATATATGTGCAAGATGTCATTGGGTTGCTGGCAACACCTCCTCCCACTGGCTGAATGGACACTTAGAGACGAGTGTCAAGAATGGCTGACACAGTGACCAAAAGTGCCGACCTGCTCGTCTGGTGAGGGCATTGTAGGTGGTGCCAGGAAGGGCCTCCTCCACATCAGGGTGCATCAGTGCTTTAGGCCCCACCACCACCTGTCAAACATTGCACTGTCAATTCCCCGGGATAATTCACGCTGATGACTGGTAATTTCAAAGGTTCTGTGCCGCAACTGCTTCCAAGCATTGCAGTTTGGAAGATCAGATGTGCATGCCAAACAGGCCATATGATTGAAGTCGAGTCTGCAAGCTTGCTTTGATCACACACATAAAGGCATGCTTGCTCCAAGGTGTGCAGGGAAGCATGCTTGCAATTAAAAAAGGCATGAATGGTGACATGCAGGGAGGCATGCTGATGGAAAAAGAGGCGCAGATGGCAGTAGCTATGGGTGCTGCTGACCTGTGCAAGGTCTTGCGCCAAGTCTGGCAGGACCATGTGCTCCTTCTGCCTGATCAGATCTTTGAACATGCGTACCTGCACCAACCACCAAAATCAATTTGCTGCAAATTCCTCCTAAAGGACACGCACCTGAAACCCATGCACCAGCTTTGGGCTGTCGCTGCTTGACCAGCCCATAGGTACAGTAACAGGCATACATGTTTGTGTGCTAAGCACGGCACCTACTGGCATAGACACTATTCACAACATCATTTGCTGTGTGTACAAAGGGTCAGTGACAGGGCTTGGTCCTGCTGAGGTCCATTTCTTTGGATGATCTTGGTTGGTGCATGAGATGGCAAATTGCTGACTCAGCAGCAGTGCCAAGAAAAGGATGTCAACAGGGAGTGGGACGGCACCTCTCTGGCCACAGCAGCAGTGAACTTATCTGCTTCTTGGCTGCCTTCATACAGCAGGTTGTACACGCGCACTGCCCAGTCTGGCCTTTCAGCCTTGTAAATCTGCAGCAACTCCCTGATGTCACTGTGATTGTCATTGCCATGGTAATGATCGGGAGCTGACAACCTGACAACCTTTTGCAGCTCATGCATCCTTGACCTTCTATGCAATGAACACCAGCTCAAGCATATGCATTAACCCACGCAGGGTCTTGCACAGTCTGCAATCATGCAGATATCAATCGCTGCTGACCTGGCTTCATCTTGCAGATGGTTGGCAAGGCGAGAGATCAGGGCATAACGCAAAAACACTACACAAGCTAAACAGCTGGTGCTTGTTTCCAGCCTGTGCACGAGATGGTTGTTGCACCTCCAGCTGGCGCACAAAGGTGACATCGGGGTCATAGACTACCACAAAGACTGGCTTCACATCCCACAGGATGCTCTCCTGCCGGCTGTCCAGGGCATAGAAGACAACGTCCTTCAGCAGTCCCTCCTCACTTTCACCACCCACCGCTGCAATCCACACCGTTCATCACATTTGCAATGGACTTGACTAGGTTTGTTTTGACAAGGGCTGCATGTTGACCATGGACAAACAAAGGGATCAAACTTCCCAGTGGGGACAGATATGGAACGAGCAGCAAAATGCTGAACTATGGTCATGATATTGCTTGGATTCACCGCATCTGCAGTTAATCTGTTGACTTTTGCATCCAGACACAAATGTCATGCTGCCCACATGCCTGGTTGGATCACTTGCATGCATTCACAACTGTATTGTATGCTTGGTACTCTAGCAGCCTCACCTTGTGTTGCATGAGGGGTAAGTCCAGCCTGGGGTGGTGGAGACTCTGGTCCATTTGCTGTGCCAGGCCTGCCAGAGGCAGCCCCTCTGCCCCTGCCCCTGGAGCCCTTGCCACGAGTGGCAGAGCCAGGCTGAGCAGCCTCTTGCTGAGCTGCTACTGCCTTGGCCTGTTTCAACAAGGCCTGCTCCTCATGCGGGGTGGCACCACGACTGCTGAACTGTGCAGCTCGCATTGCCTCCAATCTGCACCAGAAGCAAGGCTGTATCTCTTGGCCCGCTCGGAGGTATATCACAAGACTGCTGTCACAGGCTTGTGCTGTGACTGAGAATGTACCAAAACGCTTATGAATTCATGGCCGGCAGCCATGTATGGCTAATTTTGATTGAGCAGAGTGATGCTGTTCACGCTCCTGTCTGCAGTGGCCACAAAGATGCTGGTATGGGCTCTCTGAGGGCACCATTTTCTACACAAATCATGCAAGAGTGTGCGAATGCTGTGGCAGCACCTGTCACTGGATTGACCTGAATAGGCATCCCTGCCAGAGGCAGAGGAGCCCCTGCCCCCTCTAGAGCGGCCCCTGCCCCTGAAGCCTCCTCTATGCCCCCCTGGTGCGCTCCCCCTGGATTTGTTGTCCAGGCGATGCAGCAGGTAGGCAGAGAAGAGGTCTTGCATGAGGGCTGCTGCACCTCCACCTCCTAAGCAGCTCTTCAGTTGCAAACAGGTGCGAGCCTGCAGTCCACAATTGCATGGCATCTGACATCCTGCACATATCTAGCATATCATGAGCTGGAAAGCGTTCTGATTACTATGAATCATTAAAAGACACAGGCAGCTTGGAAAAACCTGTTCAAGCGTGTGTAGCATTGTGTGCCATGCACCCAGGCTATCAACGGCAATATGATGATGACAATGTGGTATTGCACGTTGTCAATGTTCATCTACGCAGTCTTATCATGAGGCAGTCACTTGGCTCAGCACTATTGCGACAGAAGTGCAAGAGAGTAGTGGTGGGGTGATGACCTCTTGGGCCACAATGAGGATCTGGGCTTCACCAATTTGCTGCTTGACTGCACTGGCTTGCACTGAGTCTCCCTCAGGCAAAGTATCAGTCTGCAGTCGCAGCCTCTCCTGCTGTATCTCCTGCACCATTCACCCAGGAAAGTTCAGGACAAAGCCAGAGATGCAATGACACCAGCTTTGTTGATGCTCTGCAGCAGTGATGGAGCGTGCTGAAGAAGGTGAAGAACGCATGCAGGTCAGCTGCCTAGACCTGGACCTGGCACTTGAATCACCTTATCAGACTAGCAGGCGCTGAGGGCAACCAGGCACTTTTGTACCACAGACATTACACATAAAAGCCCAATGTAGCTCTCCCTAGGCTTTTCCTGAATGCCAGGTGACAAAGTCTTGTCTTTTTCCTTTTGCTGTAGTACAAGCCCGCACATTAGGCTTAAAATGTTTCATAGGACATGTTGACAGCGGCAGTGCGCAATCGTCTAGCACCATAAAGTTGAGATGGATGAGGCCTGTCTGGCCAGATCTTTCAGCATGACAAGGCAGCATGACGAAGTGCAGAGGGGATGAGTGGGATGACCTGCAAAACCTGCTGCACCAGGCCCCACTTGGGCATCTCCTCTAGCACCGCTTCTATCTGTGGACCGCCTGCACATGGGTCAAGCATCCAACAACAAGGTTTTACGCAAGCCACTTGCTGACAAACAAACATTGCAAGAGGAATCGCAGATCCATCTGCAAAGTTTCCAACACCAACAGACTAAGCGATTGTAAGGTCCCTGCATTGCGCCTAGACCTGCTTTGCCAGACAGACTAGGCAGCCAGCTCTTACAGAAGCAGTGAACAGAAGTACATGACAGACCTGCAGATGCACCGTTGGCTGTTGCGCCATCTGCACGTTTCCTTTTGCCTGCTGCTCCCTTGCCGCCAGACTGTACAGTGTACACACGCCGCTTAGCCTGCATGCATCGTTCCACATGTATTCAGACAATTTGGCACTTTGCCAGCTTGCTGTAAGTGTAAATCTGGTGTGTAGCGAAGCTCATTGTTGGCAGCATTGCCACTGGGAGTGGGCACAACATGCTCACTTGACAGCGTCCTGTGTTTTGGATGGGAACGGCAGAAATTATTGGATGAGTGCGCTTAGTGCAAAAATTGTGCTCACCCTATGCGCTCAGACAACAGACAGACAGCTTTGCTTGCATTGCATGGCGTGTGCAGCAAACCAGTACATCGGCATGCACAGTACGTGTGCACAATTGCCTTCAGCATGAAACCCCAATATGCATACCTGCTCAAAAATGGTATGAGCAGCATCGTGGAAGAGCCAGACGGAGGTGACACCTTCTGTAGCGCGTAGGTTCTCCAGGTACATGAGGAAGGTGACCGCATCAAAGCGCAGCAGGTACTCAGCCAGTGCCCTCAGCGTACGCAGATCTTGCACTAACTGCATTGCAACAGATCAAACATGAATATGTGCATTTTACAGAATCATGCAGCATCTGTGTTTACAGTACCCTGAGCAGGCAACATGTTGCATACCCACTTGAACCATGTATCTGCATGTGGCTGATGACACCAGCCAGGCTGGGAGGAAAACATACTGGCATCAATCATCCAAGCATCCATACATCATTGCTATGACACTCTCACGCCCACTCTGGTGTTGTATCAGGAGTCACTTGCCTTCACAGAGAGCTAGACACAATGAAGGGTTGCATGGAAGGTGGCAGGCAGACCTGCTTGGTCTTGGGGCTGACAGTGTGCCAGACAGAATCCAGCTGGCGCCGTACAATGTCATCAAAGCTCTTGAACAAGCCGTGCTCTAGAGTCAGCTCACTGGTATCTATCTTGTTGGACTTGCGCAGCTCCTTCACACAGGAGTCCATGAGATCTGAAATGGCATCGTATATTGCGCTCATGGGAGGGCTGAGGTGCAGCCACATCTCCACCAACTGCACAGCATGAAGTCTCTGCGCCTGTCTTAATGCTTGAAATGGTGTGATGCAGGTGCTGCCTATGGGTGCAAGCAAGTGCCTTGGAAAGGGTAGGCCTGCCCATTTCAGGCCGTGTAGCTTGCTTGATGGACCAAACAGAAGGAAGCAGCAGTCAGCCAATGACTCAAGATTGAGTGAACATCTTGTGCAAACAAGCACACCTCGCATTCGTTCTTTTCTAGGGAGTCCTTGACAGCAGCCTGGTACCTTGGCCAAAGAAACAACCTCCGTACATACAGGGCCTTCATCGTCTTCTCAATCTGCAGACATACATCATGTCAGCACACACTGTCAAGCCAGACGCAACTCAGCTTGTTGGCAACAGCAGCCTAGGCAAGTCCATGTTTACTCAATGCAGTGAGGCAGCTGCCTGAGTGAAGCATTCTTCAGACATGCAAGGTACGAAAGAGCAGTAGGATAAGAAAAATAATGACAAATGGAAGACGCACTTGCTTGAATTGCTTGACAAGGGTAAGCACTTATGGGTCATGCAGACGATTGTTGAGAACCGTCCTCATGGCACTGCTAGGCAGTCTGCGCAGCATGCTATTGCAGCGGGTACCTTGTTGAACCCCGACGCAAAGCCAGTGGGCTGATCTGTAAAGGCTCTCACAAAGCCATGCTTGTTTGCCATTCTGAATAACCTGACAGCAAACGCCTCTCCCGAGGAATCTGTCA
>JAABUO010008511.1_pt1 | contig 11589 bp, 12 predicted proteins | sample 5559291 | NCBI WGS metagenome assembly JAABUO01 (sample SAMN10711878, study PRJNA513372) | rock metagenome | isolation source: Antarctica rocks | place: Antarctica: Victoria Land, Finger Mt sud | reverse complement strand
TAATCGTGAACAATGAGATATGGTAGATCGAGAATAAACTCAACTAGGCTGGAGGTCTTAGGAGTCTTACCAGGTCCTGCCCCTGGTAAGATTTCGTAGTGTACAATCCTCAAAGGCCGCACCTTTCTATATATCCCGCCTCCAGGCCGTAGAGGGCACGGTAGAAGCGCGCCGCCAACTCCCGTTCCAACGCCTCAGCAGCGACCTTCGTGCCCACGCAGTGGTGGTACAGGCCCTCGGGCGAGAGACCGATCACGTCCTCGTCGGCCAGGGCGGTGGCCGCCGGCGCCACCGGGATCGGCACGACCACATGGCTGCCCTCCGTGCGGGGTGTGTCGGCCAGGCCGCCGGGCACACCCTCAACCCTCCACGTACCGGTCGCCGAGACGATCAGAAACGCCGTCGCGCCCTGCCGCGCGTGCCGAATGACCGAGCCCAGCACCAGCGGCAGCGCCGTGTCACGCAGCGCCTCGAAGGGGCGGCTCAAGCATTGGTCCTCCCGTGGCGCGGCCCGGTGCGCCCGTGGCGTCGGCCAGGTACGCAGCAGCCGGCGGCGATAGGCCTCCAGCTCCCCCGCCAGTGCGTCCAGTTGGTCGCCGCAGTCCTGGCACACCGCCACCTGGCCCCCGGCCGCGTGGCGGACATAGCCCTCCAGGTGCGGGTCGATCAGGCGCAGCTCCCCCAGCGGCACGTCCTCCAGGTCCTCAGGGGCCACCTGCCGGCCACAGCGGGGACACCCCGCCGCGCCCACTGACCGCAAGATCGTCAGCATGGGGCGCTCCTCTCCTCATCCTCGGCCACTGGTGCGGGAACTGCTTTGGGCTTGGGGGGCCGGCCCCGGCGTGGTGGGGCCTGGTAGTCCGCCGGCAGTGGCTTGGGAGCAGGGCCACGACCCCCGCCCCGCGTGCCCCGCTGGCGCAGGCAGGCGTCCAGCTTGCGCCGGGTGGTCACCTTGCCTTTTGCCCCCCATGGCTGCGTCTCCAGGTAGCCCGCACGCAGCCACGCCTTGAGCGTCGGGTAGGCCACCCCGGCGATCTCCGCGGCGTCATGCAGCGGGATCGGCGCGTCCCAGTCAATCGGCCGCGCCTTGCTCTCCGTGTCCTCTGCCATCATGCTCTCTCCTTCATCATCACCCTCAGTCCTTAGGCGCGGGGCAGGAAGAGGGCGGCTCCGCGCCTCACCCTCTCCCCCTTGTCGCCGGGCACCTGTGTGGCCGACTGTCCGCTCCGCTCCCCTCTTCTAATACTCCTGGGGGAGTAGCACCGTGGTGGCGTCGCGGTGCCCCTCCTCATCGTCGCCGTTGGTGATCACCCACACCGTCACCTCGTCACTGAGGCGATACACGCTGAAGAGGCGTGCCCCACTCACCAGCGCTTGCTCGTTGAGGCCCCTGTCTTCCCGGTCCAGGTCGCCCCAGTCTCCCGCCGCGTGGCGGGCTACCAGCGTGCCCACGGCCACCCCGGCCTCCTCCAGCGCCTCCAACGCGCCTGGCGTCGCCACTACCTGCCCCAGCGGGAACAGCCGCCCCGTCGTCTCTGTCGCCATTATCCTCTCTCCTTTCACTGGGGGAGGGGCCGCACGCGCCGCCCCTCCCCTGCTGCGTGTTGCTAGGCGATGCTGAACCCGTTACCCGAGGCGTACACATACCCGTAGGAGTAGGTGCGGCCTACCCCCCGGTACTGCGCCGCCAGCGTGATCAGCGCGTAGGCATGAATACAGCACCCCCTCTGGGTGCGCCGGAACCCCTCACGCCCACTACGACAGGTGCAGCTAATCTGCGTCTCCGGCCCAATCGTGACCAGGACGTGGACCTTGGGAGAGCAAGCGTTCTGCACCACCTCGTAGAGCCCCGCCTCCTTGTCCAGGATACGGTAGCTCCACAGGCAGGGCTGGTAGAATGATGACCGGCATGCTAACATTGACCGAAGCCTCCTTGTAGGGGGGTTCACTTGGCGGGCCGCCTGAACTCTTCCAGGAGATGGCGGCCCGTCTTTTTTGTTCCCTACAGGTATATTATACATCTTTGTGGGTGTGTTTGTCAAGATATATTGGGTCATTTATCCACAGAAATTTATGATTTATGGGGGGCGCGTGAGACTGGGTGGTGCCCGTGCTAGCGGCCCTTTTCCCCGCCCGCCCCGCGGCGCGGTGATTGGCAGCGTGACATAGACCAGGGGGCCATGTGTGGCACAGACACGCCGGCAGGGGAGCGGGAACGGCAGATGCATCTAAGGCAGTAGGGTCAGCACGGGGCAGCCGGATGGCTCTACCTGGTGGCAGGCAGAGAGGGGGTAGGCTCTCCCTGCTCCTGTGATCGTGCGGCCGGTGCCCGCATGTGGTCCCCCCTCACGCGGTGTCTGGCGTCCCTACAGCCCGGCTGGCGATACCCACGGTCCTGCCCAGTTGTCAGGGGTTAGAGCCGGCACACGGCCAGCGCCCTGGCCACGAGCACACCCGGCAGCGGGCTATGGGACAGGAGCAGCGCCTTTTCCCCGCCCGCAGGCGGCGCGGTGATTGCCGCCTGCCGACAGAGAGCGCAGCCCCGTCGGCTCCTGCGTCGCTGACGGGGCGCAGCAGGCTGGCTGCACAACGCCCAGCGCCGCCCTCGTCTGTGCTGTCCGACACGCTGACGGCAAGCGACGCTCGTCCCCGACGAAGGAGGGGTGGAGCCGAGCGCCCACCAGCCGACTGCGGCGCAGCATCCCCGGCTGGGGCAGGGCAGGGTCCTCACCACGGCGGCCGTCAGTCCCTGTCCTCCTCCCTTCACAGCGCCTCCCGTTCATAATGGCTCCCCACTATGGGGTCGCTGCCCTGGGCGAGGATGTGCATAAATATGCAGGCTTGTCCCTACACACTCCGCCCGTGCCACGTTACCCTGCCCCTTTCTTTCCCTTTTCTCCTGCTGCTACTGCGCGAGGCATGCGCTGATAGCTCGTGACCTTGCTGATGATCAAGATCGTGGTAATCCCCTGTGCTCGGATGACCGAAGCGACCAGCACAGCGCCAGGTGTCTGCCCTCGCATGGGGACCCACATTGGGTCGTCACGATGCGGGCAAACTCTCAGCTCTCCCCTGGCGCGGCACTCTGCGGCGATCAACCTCATCCGTGCCTCTACACCGACATCGGGAGGGAGTCTCTCTCCTGCTGGCTCTGGTGGGACCCACGATCAGCGTAGGCGGCCAACGCAGCGGCCAGGCGACCGATACCATCGACCAGCCCCGACGGCGGTGTATCGGCAAAGGTGAGGCGCAGACAGGCATCCGCACCATCGGGCATGGCGAGAAACGCGGTCCCCGGCGCACAGAATACGCCCCGAGCAGCTGCGAGCTGCCGCACCTCGCTTGCCATGGTGCCTGGGGGGAGACTGAGCCACAGATTGAGCCCCGCTGCGGGCAGCGTCCAGCGCACCTCAGCGGGGAGCATGCGGTGCAGTTCGGCGGCCATCACATCACGTCGCTCCCGGTAGGCCTCCCGCGCCCGCGCCAGGTCCGTGCGGAGTGAACGCGCCTCAAGATAGAGCTTCAGCGCTTGCTGGGCCAGCGGAGAGGTAAAACGATCTGTCAGCGCCTTCGTGGCGGCGAGCGGACCCAGCAGCGCTGGAGCGGCGAGCAGGCAGCCCACCCGCAGCCCCGGGAGGACCGTCTTGGCAAAGCTCTTGAGGGTGATCACGCGGCCGCGCGTGGTCGGAGTGCGTACCCCCTGCTGGGGCCGTCCTTCATAGAGCAACTCACTGCACACGTCGTCTTCGAGGACAAGCAGATCAGTGGTGCCGATGAGCGTGCGCAGCGCCGCGCGTCGGCGGGCGGACAGCACTGTGCCCGTGGGATTATGACCCGTCGGCGCCAGGTAGAGCAGCCGGGGCTGGAAGCGGGCGATCAAGGACAGCAAGAGATCCACCCGTAGGCCCTCACCATCGACGGGCACGGGCACCAGGCGGCAGCCATGACTTTCCAGGAGATCAAGCGCACTGGGATAGCCTGGCGACTCGACCAGCACATGCTCACCTGGCCGGATGAACGTACGGATGACCAGGTCGAGAGACTGCTGCGTGCCGGTCGTCACCAGCACGTCATCGGGCACCGCGGCGTAGCCCAGGCTTACACAGTACTCGGCCAGGACGGCGCGCACCGCGGGATCGCCCTGGGGACCTGCGTAGAGGAGATCGCGGGAGGAGGTGTCTCGCAGCGCCTTTGTCCAGGTGCGTCGCAATGCGTCCACTGGGAGCAGCGCAGCGTCTGGTTGGCCGGTCTCCAGGTGGATGATGTCGCCGGCGTCGCGGCCCTCCAGGCCGCGAGCAGCACTTTGCAGCATGCTCGTCCGCGGACTATGCACGAAGCTCGGCCAAGAGAGCCCCTCCTCCCCGGGCTGGACCCACCCGTTGTCAGCACGCCCCTGATTCTTCATGCCCGTAATTGAGCGGTGCAGAGCACCTGTCCTGGAGACCCCGAAGGCTCCAGAGGCTAGCGGACCTGGGGCAACCGCCTGCCCGTTACCGAGGATGATGGTGCCCTGTCCTGGTGCCGTATGCACAACACCGTCTGCACGCAAGACAGCGTACGCCTGGCTCATTGTGATATGGCTGACGCCCAACGCCTGTGCCAGTTCCCGGATCGGCGGCAAGCGGTCACCCTCGTCCAGCTTTTGGGCCTCTACGAGCTTCGTGATGCCAGCGGCGATCTGGCGATACAGAGGGAGAGCTCCCTCTGTATCGAGAAGGAGCTGACCCGCTATGTCCTGAACGTCCTGGGTGGTCTCCCTTGACATCGCCGCCTCCTGTCCATATGCTAGTGAGCACAGAGCATGTGCGTCCTTTCAGGATAACTGTGCTGGCCGTTTGGCTCATCCGTGCACGTGATGGGCGTGCGAGGAGCGCCAGCGCGTCGGCCCGCGCTGCGCTGACCGCGGCAGGGAACCCAGGCCGCGAGCGCCTGATCACCCCTGTCCCGTGGTGTGGCACGGACAGCAGAGGAGGGGCGGATGACCGAAGCGGCCAGCACACCCAGATGTGAGGCGCAGCGTAGGATCCTGGTCCACCCCGCCTCACAGCCCACGTCAGGAGATATCGGCCGAGATCGGCCGATCTCGCGCATCGCTGGACAAAGCACCGAGCGACCGGGACCCGTATCTGCTGCCGCCTATCAGTCTGATCTGGCTATGCGTCGAACCGCATATTCTTGCAGACGTGGTCGCCCGTCCGTGCATGCCCTGATCGGCATCAAGCTGCCTTGGCGTACTTTATTTTCTCTTTCGCCAATCGTCCCCCGCTTGCTCATCGCCGCACTTCCCTCTCGCTTCACCGCCCCCTCTCCTTTCACCCTACCGCCTCTGGTCGTCCAAAATCTGACACGCACCCTCGGCCAGACGGTCCGTTGACAACCTACCCTGCTCTTGCTACACTGGCGCTATGGTCTCTTGCGTGACATTCTTTCGCGGGGAGGCCGACGCTATGAGCAATCCCCCAATACCGTTGTCTGGCGTCCCACGGTGGATCTGCCTAGCTGCACGGCCACCGGAAAGGTGCTGGCGACCCTCACGACACAGACGGGCGTGTCGTGGGAGCGGTACGCCCGCCTGAGGGCACCCCGTTCGTGCCATGAACGATGGCCGTGGGCGCACCTCTCGCGCTCACGGCTTTTTGTTGCCGTGCCGCGCTGTGAACGGCGGGTGAGCCGCCACGGTGCCCCTGGGTTGCGCGGCATCGACCCCACGTTCTTCCGTCTCTTGTTCTGCCCGATCACCTGCCGTCCACGGCGAGACGAGGAGCTTCCCATGTCCCCTGTTCAAGCGTTGGCCCGCTACTGGCGGCTGCTGGCCCACTATCTGGGGCCCGAGTGGCCGCGGATGGGCCTGCTGGCCGTGATCCTGTGCGGCACCATTGGGGTCCAGGTGGTCACGCCCCTGGTGGCAAGCCACTTCATCGATCTGGCAACCTCCGGCGCGGCCATGCGCGGCCTGATCGTCCTGGCGCTCATAACGATTGGCCTGGCCCTGGCAGGTCAGGGCGTCGCTGTCGCCGAAACGTACGTCGCCGAGACTGTGAGTTGGGCCGCCACCAACGCGCTGCGCGCTGACCTTGTGGCCCACCTGCTGCGGCTGGATGCCACTTTTCACACGGCCCACACCCCTGGTGAGTTGATCGAGCGGGTGGACGGTGACGTGGCCACGCTGGGCCGCTTCTTCTCCCGGTTCGTGATCTATGTGCTGGGCAATGGCGTCTTGATCCTGGGTGTGCTCGGGCTGCTCTATCACGTGGATTGGCGGATTGGACTGGGGCTGAGCGCCTTTGTCGTGCTGGCCCTGGCCGCTATGCTGCGCATCCGCGCCGCGGCCACACCCGCCTGGGCCGCCGAGCGCCAGGCCAGCGCCGATTTCTTTGGCTTCCTGGGCGACTACCTGGCCGGCCTGGAGGATATTCGATCGAGTGGGGCGGGCGGGTTTGTGCTGCGCCGCTGCGCCGAGGTGATGCGGCCATGGTTGGCCGTCACCCTCAAGGCGCATCTAGCGGCCTATACCATGGGCGCCGCCAGTCAAGGCCTCTTTGCTCTTGGTACGGCCGTCGCCTTTGCGCTGAGCGCCGTGCTGTTCAAAGCCGGCACGCTAACCATTGGCACCGTCTATCTCATCTTCCAGTACACCGAGTTGCTGCGCCAACCGACCGAGCAGATCCGCACTGAACTACAGGACCTCCAACAGGCGGACGCCAGCATGAGCCGGATCGAGGCGCTTCTGCGCACAGCGCCGCTCCTGGCCGATGGCCCCGGTGTCGCCTTACCACCGGGGCCCCTGGCGGTGGAACTAGGCGGCGTCTCCTTTGGCTATGCAGAGGACACTCCTGTCCTGCGCGATGTCACCCTGCGTCTGGAGCCGGGGCGCGTGCTGGGTGTGGTGGGACGCACGGGCAGCGGCAAGACAACGCTGACCCGGCTCCTACCGCGCTTTTACGATCCCCTGGCCGGCGTGGTACGCCTGGGAGGTGTGGACCTGCGGGAGGTACACCTCGCGGCGGTGCGTGCGCGCATCGGTCTGGTCACCCAGGAGGTGCACCTCTTCAACGCCAGCGTGCGCGACAACGTGACCCTCTTCGACGACGGTGTGCCCGACGCCCGGATCAGCGCCGTGCTGACGACCCTGGGCCTGGACGAGTGGTTGCGGGAACTGCCGGGGGGACTGGACACACTGCTGGGGCCCAGCGGCGCCGGATTCTCCGCCGGACAGGCGCAGGTGCTGGCCTGTGCCCGCATTTTCCTGCGCGACCCCGACGTGGTGATCCTGGACGAGGCGTCCTCGCGCCTCGATCCGGCCACGGAGCGGTTGGTGCATACGGCGCTGGGCCGGTTGCTCGCCGGGCGCACGGGCATCATCGTGGCGCACCGGCTAGCGACCCTGGCCTACGCCGATGATATCCTAGTCCTGGAGGACGGCCAGGTGCGCGAGTACGGGCCGCGCCTTGCCCTTACCGCGGACCCCACCTCACGATTTGCGGGGTTGCTCAAGGCGGCCAGGGAGGAGATCTCCGTATGAAGACGCTGTCAACCTGGCGCTACCTCGTGGCCATGGCGCGCTACACGCCCTGGCTCTACCTCCTTGATGCGCTGCTGTGGAGTGTGACCCACATGTCACCCCTCCTGCCGGGGTTGATCGCGCGCGCCTTCTTCGATACGCTCACCGGGCAGGCGCACCTCCCTGTGGGCACGACGGGGCTGATCGTGCTGCTGGTGGTCATTGCCGTTGGCCGCGTGGCCGTGTTGCTCCTCGCCGGCTTTGTCGACAGCATCTTTCGGTTTATGATGAGTGGGCTGCTGCGCCGTAACCTGCTGCGGCACGTGCTGGACCGCCCGGGCGCCCAGGCTCTGCCCTACTCTGTCGGGGAGACCATCAGCCGCTTTCGCGACGATGCCCACGAGGCCGAGAACAACGTGGACTGGACCATAGACATGCTCGGCACTGGTCTGTTTGCCGTGGGGGCGTTCCTGGTGCTCTTGCACATCAACGTCCGCATGACCCTGGTCGTCTTCCTCCCCCTGGTGGTCGTGGCGGCAGCGGCGCAGCGAGCCAGCACGGCGCTGGGCCGGTACCGTGCCGCCAGCAGCCAGGCCACCAGCCAGGTTACGGGAGCCATCGGCGATATCCTGGCGGCGGTGCAGACGGTGCAGGCTGCCGGCGCCGAGGAGCGCATCGTGGCACGCTTCCGGCAGCTGAACGAGCACCGCCGCACGGCCATGGTGGCCGATCGCCTGATGACGCAGGCTCTCAACGCTCTGACGGCCAACACGGTGAGCGTGGGCACCGGTCTGATCATGCTGCTGGCTGCCAGCAGCCTGCGTGACCATAGCCTGACCGTGGGTGACTTTGTCCTGTTCGTCTCGTACCTGGGCTTCATCGCTGACTTCACGGGCTGGCTCGGCCAGTTCCTGGCCCACTACCGGCAGACCGGGGTCGCTTTCGCCCGCATGGACGCCTTGCTGGGAGGCGCCCCACCGGCCGCACTGGTGGCACCCGCCCCGCTGCATCTGCGCGGACCCCTCCCCGCCATGCCGCCAGCACCGACCGTGATCCACCGGTTGTCTCTCGTGGAGACGCGGGGGCTGACCTATCACCACCCGCAGTCGGGACGAGGCATCGACACGGTGGACCTACATCTCCCGCGGGGCACGATGACGGTGGTGACGGGGCGTGTCGGCGCAGGCAAGACAACCTTGTTGCGCGTCCTCTTGGGCTTGTTGCCTCGGGATGCGGGCGAGATCCGATGGAATGGCCAGGTCGTGGACGACGCGGCGACTTTCTTTGTGCCGCCCCGCGCGGCGTATACCGCACAGGTGCCCCGCCTGTTCAGCGAGACGCTCAGGCAAAACATCCTGCTGGGGCTCCCTGAGGACGCCGTGGCCCTGGCCGCTGCTGTGCGGGGCGCCGTCCTGGACCACGACGTGCGGGGCCTTGAGGCGGGGTTGGAGACGCCAGTGGGCACGCGCGGCGTCAAACTCTCGGGGGGGCAGGTGCAGCGGGCGGCGGCGGCGCGCATGTTGGTGCGTGGCGCCGAGCTACTGGTGATCGACGACCTGTCCAGCGCCCTGGACGTGGAGACGGAGCGTCTCTTGTGGGAGCGCACATTCACAGATAGCACCGTGACGTGCCTGGCAGTCTCGCACCGCCGCGCCGCGCTGCGCCGCGCCGACCACATCGTCGTGATGAAAGAGGGTCAGGTGGAGGCTCAGGGCACCCTGCCCTTCCTGCTGGTCACATGTGTGGAGATGCGGTCCCTATGGGACGACGATGACGATCCTCCGCTCCCAGGCGGGAGGTCGCCCTAACAATGCCCTCGACGTGTCCTCGGCTATCAGGCGCCGTATGGCACTGTGGTGGCTCCTTGTGTCACCCGGCTCTCTTGCTGGGGTGGCTCCTTCCACTACACGGTCTCGTCAGCCCGCACAGCGATGCCGCTCATACGGCGTGGGCAACTGGCGGTGATGTGAGATGGGCGCTCGCCGCGTACAAGCTCACCGCCTCACCGGCAAGGGCGCGGCGGGTCTGGTCCACAATCAAGGCGTTCGTCGCATAGAGGTCGAAGGCGGACTGACCGACGGCCGCGCCGGGGACGAGGCCCAGACGATCAAGCCCCTGGCCCTCCGAGAGCGTGAACACGCCGTCCGCATCAAGGGCAAAGAGGATGACCAGGAGGTTGGCCACAAGGATGCGCAAGCGCTCCTCACTGGTGCGGAGCGCCTCCTCCACCCGCCTGCGGTCCGTGATGTCGTAGATCTGGATGATCAGGTGCAGTGGCTGATCGGCGGCGTCACGCAGGAGGGTGGTGGTGTACTGGCTCCAGACCTGTGCTGGCCGCTTGGCGCATCCGGGCTGATTTCTCCTCGCTCAATGCAACACATGCGCTCTTAGCACGTGACTCTGCTGTTCCTTCTGTGCGAGGCCAGCCTTGCCCGTTACATGAGACTGGCTCCGTGGGCAGAGCATGCCGGTCCGTACCGTTAGGGGGTAGGCTCTGCCCGTGGCATGTCTCTCCCCGCGCCTCCCAGCGCCGCAACGGTCGTGGAGATGCTGGTCGCCACCACGACCGTTGCGTTCGCAAAGGCGCTGTCGTCAGCGATGTCGCGAAACTCAGGAAGGTGCCGATACTGTGCCCACCGTGTACGGGGCACGTCCCGCAGCGCCGCCTCACGGAGCAAGGGCAACACGATAGCCCGGTCGTGCGTGGTAGCCCAGAGTGCCGCAGCTAACCAGAGATAGGTGTGAGGCACCACGGAACCCAGTGCGATGGCCCGCCGAAACATCGGGATGGCCAAATCGTAGTGGCGTGCACGATAGAGAACGGCGGCCGTGTTATGGTAGAGCATCCGCACACGCCGTCTATGGACGTCGCTCTCGAGGAGATGGTGCGCCTCGTAGGCGACCAGGTGGGCACTCGTTTCCGCTGCGATGTGGCGCAGCTCGACGGTGGACCCAGTGGCAGCGAGGAGGGAGAGGTGCAGCACCGCAGCTTCCCCGCGTACCGTATCCCTATACTCCCACAAATCATCTTCTTCAACTAGAGCAGACATCTGCTGGATGAGCGGTGTGATCGCCTCAGACTGCCCCGCTTTCATCCGCACAAGCCCAGCCGTGCGCAAGTAGTAGAAGCGGTCAAGACGATTGTGCGCCGTGGCCTCGGCGCGTGCCATGAGATCCTCAAAGATCGCCAACCACTCGTGTGCCTGTCTCGTGGTCACCCAGCACAGCGCTTGCGTCCCATCGTTCATCGTCCAGAGGCAGGAGGCAACGCCAAAGGTCTGCTCAGCCCACTGCCGCAGGTGCTGCTGCGCGGGGATCATCTCAGCGCAGCGGCGCAGGACAGCGAGAATGTCTACACTGTGCCAGCGGGCCCAGGCCTCTTCGTCCGGAGGACGCGCATCCGCCATGTAGGCGTCCAGCAGGGCAAGGAGCGTCTCGTGTTCGCCACGATGGCTATACAGAGCTTGGGCGAGGTATATCGTGGCGGCGTCCAGTTTCGGTTCATGGAGCCGTGCCTCGAAAAGCAGCAGCGCCTGGTCAAGGAACGAGCGGTCGGGCGCGGAGACTCCCTGGCTCGGCTGACGCTCATAGGCGATGAGGAGGGCCGCGACTGGATCGTCAGAGGGCACCGCCCGGTGAGCCACGGGCGGACTTAAGCTTGTCGTGGTGCAGTCAAAGTGCATAGATGTCCCTCCTTCTCTCGCCCTATTCTCCTGCGGTGCGTCGGCCTCGCTAGTCTACCACTGTGCTGGCCGCTTGGCTCATCCGGGCTGATTTCTCCTCGCTCAATGCAACACATGCGCTCCTCGCCAACGTGGCCCATGACGGGATTCAGCCAGAGAGCCCGCTCACGGCAGCATGCTTATTTATGGCAATGTATGACTATCCGTGGCAATGTATGACGACCCATGGGAGAGCTTCCCTGCATCTGTCGGGCTTGTGTCCTGTATGATCTGTAAAAGGGACCCCGGACCACCCCCCGGCCGGGGGGTGGTCCGGGCGCGGCCCACACTGGGCTACCCACCGCGCTCCTTGGTAGACTGGCACCGAACAAAAACGCCACGCCACTACAAGGAGAAAGAGACGAT
>JAABUO010008510.1_pt1 | contig 11590 bp, 12 predicted proteins | sample 5559291 | NCBI WGS metagenome assembly JAABUO01 (sample SAMN10711878, study PRJNA513372) | rock metagenome | isolation source: Antarctica rocks | place: Antarctica: Victoria Land, Finger Mt sud | reverse complement strand
TAGCGAAAATAACTGTAAAGATTTCGCTTTACTCGAAAAGACTTTTTAAAAACTTTTAAGATGTTAATATTTTAAGATTTTTAAATTTTATCTTAAAGCGTTAACTTGTCGTTTACGAATTTATAAGAATTCTTTAATTAATTAATATTAACATATTAAAAATAGCATCGAGCTCGACATAATTCACAGCGTAAAAAAGAGTAATACATTCTCGATGTTATTTTTAAAAGTTAATTATATTATATGTAAGCTTATAAACGTCGTAACAATAACGATCTTAATTATTAAAAAATCTCGATAACGATAAGACGACGCGTTTTATTAATTATAACTTTTATTATATCACGTATGCTTAATTAATTAAATTTAGCTTTGTTTTCGAGTTAACGAGCTCGAATAATAAACGCTTTTCGCTTAAAAGTTTAATTTAATTCTTAATAATAATTAAGTTACGCGTCTTTATTAATCTTTTCTGCTTCGCTTACGCGTTAACGAAGCTTAATCATTTTTTAAATCTTTATTAAAAACATTAGTCATCGTTATAATTGTGTTTCATTTATTCTTTTTAAAATATTTCTTTTTTTAGTATTTCTTTTTATCGCAGTTATAATAATAATTAACTTTATCATTTAAATTAATTAATTTAAACAGACACTTATTGCTCGCTTACGACTTTAAATTTTTATCGAATTAATCATTTCTTCGTGAGTTTTAATTTTCTTTATCAGAAAAGAATTTCTAATTCTTTAACTTACGTTAATTATTTTAATCAGTAAAATTTAAAACGTCGTCATTACGCTTGCGCGATTTAATACTTTTCAGTATTATTACTTTTATTAAAAGCTTTTTCTTATTTTTTAACATTATATCGTTAGTAATAAAAATCTTTTAACGCAGTTTTAAAAGAAGTTTAGTAAAGAAATTATTAATTCTTTACGTCGACGATGTTTTAAGTAAATGAGCTTTAATATCTTTCAGATACGACTTAAAGCTAGTTATATTTTACTTTAATCTTTATTTTATTTCTTTAAATCTTTAATAAGCTTTAAGCTTCAGATTAATTGAATTAATTATTAAATTAAGTAAGAATTAACGAAATTTCGTAAAAATATAATTCGTCGTCTTAACGTCTGCGTTTATCTCGTAAGATTATTAATTCATGAAATCTTTCATTATAAACTGCATGCATTAAAGAATTTTTATTACATTATTAAAAAAGTAGTTTAAGCTTAATTAAAACTTAATTTTTATTTCTTAAAATCATTTTTCATGCTCGTCTTTATTATGATTTCTATAAAGACGCATTATCTTTAACTTAATGATTTTCGTAATACGCGATTATTACGTTAATTTAATTAATACTTACGCTTTTATTTAAGCTTAAATTAATTATAGTAACTTAAGCGTTATTACTTTTAATACGATAAATATAATAAAGTTAATAAATAATTATTTAATCGCTAAATCATCATTAAAAGACGAAATTAATCGATTTCGAGATTTCGTTCGTGTTTCGTTAACGTGCGTAATAAACAATATTAATCGTAATTCACGAGCTTTAATTTTTAATTTTATAATTCGTCGTAAAACACGTAAATAATTAATTTTCTCTTACGTTTTAATTAATATTTAATTCACGAATTCATTACGTAAAGTATTTTTCGAACTTTACTTTTTATTATTATTAACTGCACGAGCTAATAATAAGTTTATTTAAGATTATTTTAATGATCTTAAAATATTTTAAGCTTTAATGTTAAGCTCTTTAAAGTCGCTATTATTATCATAATCGATATGTGATTTAAAGATTATTATAATTATATTATCTCTTAAGCCTTTTCTTAAAAGAAAAGCGATTAAAATTATAAGATCGATTTCGTTAGTTCTTCGTTAACGCGTTTAAATATAAAAGACGTGAGACATAATAAATTTATTATAATTATATTCAGTTATTATGATATTAATATGTAAAACTAATCGCTAAAAAACATTAAGAGAATAAGCTTTAGCTTATTTAATATTCTTAATAACTTCATCGTTAACACTTCGCTATTTAATCGTAATAAATCATTCTTAATACGTTATAAGAGACGTTAGCTTATCGAGCGATCTTAAATCATCTGATAAGTCATTTAATCTTATTTCTAGCGAGCGCTGTCGTGAAGCTAGCGCTTATTATCATTACACTTTTTTATTAAAGTGAGTAATCTTTGTAAATTAAGTTCTTTTCTCTTATAATATATGAGCTTTAACACGATTTGTAACATTCGCTCGTCGCTGAAGCTTAACGACGTGAGCTTCGCGTGTTTTCTTCGCTGCTTTAAAATTATTAATGATATGTTTCTTAAAATTGCGAAAGCAATTAACTTTAACAGCAGCGTTTGCAGTGTTTGCTTTAATAGCAGCCTTTACAATAATTCTAGTAGCGACGTCAGCGTTAGCTTTGCGAGCAGCGTCTGCTTTAACTGTTTTAACTTTGTCAGAAGGTTTCTTCGATCTTAATGAGATGCTTAAGAAGATGAGTGAATTCTCTAGAGATAGATTCTGACTTCGGCGTGACGACGGCATGATGACTTCGGGGATGAGGGAAGCTAAAAGAATGTCAGCAGTGTACTAGATCTGAATAGCTTCATATTTACTTGTTTAATTAATTTTTCTAAAGCGAAAGCGTTAATGGCAGCAAGAATGTCTGGATTCAATCGATGCTAAGGATTCGATACCTTTCTGCACACGCTAATATATTACCTGTTTGTACCACAAGCGAGAATGGATCGTCCAACCTTTTCCACGCATAAACACATGGCTTTCTTGCAGACGATCGGTTGCACGATTTGTCATGAGATGATGTCGTGTTCCGACTAGAGGGCTAGTCACAATTGGAAGGATCGAAAACACAACTTTCTCATGATCAAAATTCTGCTTGTCTAACCTAAATATCAAATAGGTCGGATTAGGAACTCTATCAGTGCTCTTTTCATCGACAAATCTGAAATCGGCTTCGAGCATGTGGCTTTGCGACCGGTCCTCACAGCGCTCCGAGCCGCTCCAGATTCTTTAATAAGGGGCAGTTCCCCTTACCAATCCACTTGTCCGGAGGTCCAATGTTATCAGATTCCCAACTAGATAATTGTTTTCGAAAATGAGCGAGTCGGGGAAGACCAACCAAAGTACAATCATGGTTCGAAAGATCAAAATACGAGGTTTCAGAATCTAGAAAGGATCCCAGAAGAGGTTTGTGACTTTGCTTGATGTCGCGGGCCTTCACGTTTGTAGGGTTATTAAAATCTGTTGATGGGATATACAATCTTCTGCAAAATGACCGAAAACGATTTCCCGTCAATGTTCTTATTTTGCTCCGACCTCTTACCAGTGACGCTAATAGAGAGCTCTATAGCGTGACGTATCTTCTGCAACCAATGCTGTGTTACCTAAGAGCCTGATGTGTTACAGCAACTGACTTTCTTGCCGGTCGCGCGATACCTTCAGACCCTTCATGTCTCACAACATTCGGAATGGGGGTGTGGTCAGGGAGACTCGCTTCTCAGAAGTCGAAGAAGCTGAGTGATAAACCCTGTACATCGACATACAATGACACGATCTAGGCGACGGATATAGTTGATTTACTAAGACTGCCTCTTAGCTTGACGTCAGCCTGAAGTCCGCAGACCTTCAATATCAAGCTCGCTTGATAAGCGCTTTACTGGGCATCTCCTTAAAGGTACTGTTAAAGTGGACCGCCAAGTCCGGAACCTGTAACGGACTTGAAAGTCTTGATGTGGGAATACGATCATTCTTTCTTTTTGTTTTTTTGCTTCTTGGCATAACGGGTTTAATATCGTCAGCAAGAGAATTCACCGCCGAAAAGATCAATACTGGGAAGGATATCGAGATAGATGGAATGCAAGGTCGAGACTTCCACCCGCCTGGATGAAATCGATACAATATCAAGGAAAAGGTAGCGAACAGTATCGGTTCTGCTAATGATCAAAGAGTGAAGGTTGACGAAAGAGATTCCGCAACACATGTGTAGAGACTCAGGGCTCTTCATAATCAGCGTAATGAGAGGTAAGAAATTGAGCACACTGGTCACACTGCTGGCATCCTTCCAAGAGTTAAGGATTCGATACCCTGGGACGTATTCAATCAGACCCAAAAATTATTTGAAAATGAATTTAACTAAGAACATGAATCCAGGAAAATAAGTGAGTTGCCTGTGACTCAGGGGATGTTTAGGCAGCCAACAAGACGAGGCGTACTCACGAACGGCGCTAGCTGGAAAGAGGCAACCAATCGTCGATTCTAATCAGGTGCTCATGTTCTGATTGATTTTTGTAGCCAAAGTCAACAAAATCCCAAATAAGCACTGTTCTATCTGAAGTCTAGGACATTGCCATTGCCATCAAAGCATAACTCCTGCTCCAACGGGGTATATTACAATTGGATCGAAAACATGAAGGAAGCCGGACTAAAGAAGATCAACAGATCCCCGAAATTAACGCTCCTTACGCGAAAGTTTAAGCTACATTCATGCTTGCTGCCTAATGTGCTCTCATTTTACAGCAGGTCAAGAGGGCGCGTCGTGAATAACGACAAGGAGGAACTTCGCATCTAGTGAATAACGTTAGTGCTTATTTTCTCTCCGAACCTATACTTTGATGTCTCATTATTCAAGAGCAGCTGACCTGGAACGATGACTATCTCGTTTTTGCGAGTTCTCAGTCGCAAAAGTTTGACCCCGTCTCCATCATCCATTGCTTCTGCAAAGTCTCGGGCAGCTGAAACAAACGAGAAGACTATCCTGGCAACTGCTTCTGCACTTCTGCCTTTGCTATTGCTGTCGGTGATACTGCCGTAGTCATTGTCACCATTCGGGGTGTCAATTGGTTTCCCAGAACCGCTCTCTGTAGTAACGTTCCCTGAGGTCGGGGACGCGTGGGCTGCTAGAAGACCACTGCTGCGGATGATTGATCCATCAGCTTTCGAAAGGACTAGGGTTGACTGGACCCCGGGTTTCGAAGCTAGACGTGACAAGCTGTCCAAAGTCGAGGCTGGCTTTTTATGGTTTAGCGTTGGAAGAATACCAGGAGATATTTATAAGACCCACTGTAGCCTGTACCATCTCTAGTAATATATCTTAAGGAACACCGTGTAGTATCATGTGAAAACAAAGGAACGCAAGACCTTTCCCACTCTGAAAGAAGGGAGAAGCGTGAGCTCCTTCAAACAGTGCGTAGATGCAAAGGCCTTCGATGATAGTGAAAGATGTGATCGAACCCAAAAGAAAATACCAGAACAATTCGTGCTGTTCCCGGGCAAGGAATCGGAGCCAGAGCGACTTCAGAAGGTGGATCACGGTCACGTATGACAGGATAAGAGGGAACGGATCAGACTCGGAGTACCTAATAGTATTTTGAACCAAGTTGTGTAGTAGGCTTGGACCGGCTGGAAACTGATCCCCAATTGTATGGCTGATGTTGAGGAAGTCTTTGTTCGTTCGGAAACTCATCGCTTTCGCAGGGTCCCGCTACTCGTACGTCGTGTCCACAAATCCTCGTAGGCTCGTCTACCTATCCATCTTTCCGAAATCGTTAAGGGCAGGGAGGGCAATCCGCACAATGGGTTCAAGTGCTAGGAAGAAGAGTGACAAGAAGAAGGATTTCCAGGTACGTCGTCCGCAGCAGTGGGTTGTTCAACCAGCCGCTAACCGAAGTGCCTCAGAAACCAAAGCTGAAAGTCGGAAAAGCACGGCCAAAACCGACCAATTTTACAGACACAAGGTTCAAGTCTAAGGGTAAGCCCTTTGAATCTCAGTTGGAGAGTTGTGGGATCTATATCTAAATTTTGCACTAGGCATTGTACTAAACCAGCAATCCCTCAGCACCACTGCCCCTTCCACCACTGCCCAATTCTCTCACCACCTGTCACTATTAACCTCTCGTTCGGACAGTCAACGCAAGGACTCCCTCAGCTATCTCGCAACCGCCATTGCTACGCGGCCCGTAAATACACCATTGCAGCAACCTGTAAGCGTTATCCTGCCGAAGCTCCTACCGCTCATCCTTGATGGTAGCAACGGCGTTCGCGCACAATTATTGAGGCTGCTCCGCACACTACCCTCCCGCGATATCGAGGAATACATTGACCAGCTACTGCTTTACCTCCGCGCCGGTATAACGCATTTGGCAGCCGATATACGAAGTTCCGCTTTGGATATACTAGGATGGGCTTTGGATATCGGCGGTCAACAGCTCGTTTCTTGCGCAGGAGGCTGGGTAAAAACGCTCAAATGCCTGCTGACAATGCTTGGCTGGCCGAACGAGGCTTCAGCTGCGGCTTGGTCATCGAACAAAGCATCCTTTGGGAAGGCGGGCACCGAGGGTAAAATACTCGTCAAGGGCCTCAATTCTCTTGCAACAATCCTTGCGGCTGGCCTCATGTCTCCTGTAGAGGATGGTGTGAAAGACTTGAGGGCGTTAAGGTTCCCTATGTGGCATGTCGAACAACATCTGCTACCCAAAAGATCGAGTTGTCTTGCACATCTCAATTTATTTGGGCCACCTAGAGACGAAGAAAGTGAGATTTATGAAGATAGAGAAGACAGACAAAAGATCTTTCACAGGATATTCCAGCAAGCGATTGAAAGGGGGCTTGAAAGTGCTAAGGGAGAAGGAGGTGAAGTCGGTCGCGCCGCTGCGGGTGCGAGGAAGATTATTGTAGAAGGCATGAAAGATCACGAGGCTGAGGGATGAGGTATTTTCTCTGAAGTCTTCACTTAAGATACCCACTAGACTCGTTTTTATGATTTCATTTAAAAGTCTGATCCTATATAAGATTTTCCTATGATTAATGTAGGCCGGAAGAGGTATGGCTCGGACAGGAGCACGCTTCACTTCCATCCAAGAAGAGGGAAGGTGGGTGCAAGGAATGCAAGGAACGAAGAAGAGAAAGAGAATTGGGGAAGGGTGGTTAGTAGAGTGTGTTTCCATGGGTAAGGGGGCAAGGGAGAGAAGGGAGGGGACGATATCGAAGTGTAAGATTTTTCAAGACGTTACAAAACACTTAGTTTCCCCTAAAGCCTAGTTCAAATGTATTGCACGGATCCTGTCTAGAGCACATTGACCGTGTGTCCATCACTTAAAGACTGCCGTCCATGCAAACCACGCATAGAGAAACCCCACAATCTTAAAAAGCGATTTTACGGCCCAAAGGTGAGATGACAGAGCACAAGCTAAGAACACCAGCGTGAACAAAGCAAGGCTCAGCTCAGCTCATCATGTAGGTGTTCGAATCAACACCATCTGCAGGGAATTCTGGCAGCGCCACCTCGAACCTCTTCTCAATCTGTTTCAGAACCTCTTGGTCTGCCTCACTGCTTACGAAGCTGACAGCTAACCCTTTTGTCCCGAAGCGCCCTGCACGGCCGACACGATGTAGATAAGAGTCTGCATCCCCGGGGAGGTCGTAGTTGATGGCAACGTTGATGCGCTCAATGTCGATGCCGCGGCCAAAGACGTCAGTGGCGACACAGATGCGTTTGTTGAATTCTTTGAATTCTTTGTAACGTTTGATACTAGACGTTCTCAGCGAGGCTAGTCTTGCCTTTGTTTCGATGGTGAAGGACTTACCGCTCGTCCTGGCTAACACCAGAATGAACTGCGATACTGGGGAAGTTACACTCTCGAAGTAATTTGTCTAGTTCTGTTGCTCGGAGCGTGCTCTTAACGAAGATGATGACCTGGTTGAATTGTAATTCATCAAGTAGCTCATTCAGTCTCCGATTCTTTTCTGATTCGCTGAGCTTGATATAGAATTGTTGCAGACCATGGAGGGATAGCTTTGATTCGTCGTCAACGAAAATTTGAAGAGGGTTCTGCATGAATTTCTTGCAAATAGGACGGATTTCTTGGGAAAGGGTGGCGCTAAACATCATGACTTGCTTTTGGGTTGGCGTAGCTCGGAAGATATCTTGGACGTCGCGGCGCATGTCTATAATAACGACTCAGCCAGGATGTTAAGGAGCAATACGGTGTAGGCGTCATACCTATCTGGTCTAGCATTTTATCGCATTCGTCGAGTACAAAGACCTTGATGTTATTCAGACGGATCTTCTTCTCTCGTGTGAGAAAGTTCATTCGGCCTGGGGTTGCAACAACGACGTTAGGGAAGGTGTCCTTATTGGCTATGATATCGTAATCTTCCTGCAATTTCGTTCCGCCGATGAATGCCGCCGTCTTCACTTCTGGCATATACTTGGTGAACCGAGCAAATTCATTCTTGATCTGGTATGCAAGTTCTCTGGTATGACACATGACGAGGATGGAGGCTTCGCCTTGCACTGGTTCAATTTGTTGAAGTGTTGTAATGACGAAAACCGCAGTCTTCCCAAGACCAGATTTGGCCTGGCAGAGGACATCGGTTCCCAGAATTGCTTGAGGAATGCAGATTTGTTGGACTGTAATGAGCGATGCCGAGGTTAGACTTGATTCGCCAAAAGAGGTAGTAAGATGCCTAGTCCATCCTATGTCCGTCCATCTCGCAATAATACAATACTGGATAGAAGACTAGCAAAGTTGTGCCAAAGCCGAGCACGTACAGTGGAAAAGGAATGTGTGGTAATCTTTCAGGGCATGCTAAACACACGTCACGGGCGGCCTTGGAAGTCTCTGGTATTGCGTACATTGCAAATCCCAAATCATTGTGATCATTGGAAATGATCACAAAAATATTGAGTTCCTCTCGATGCGCCATCGATCCGATAATACTACCTGCAGGCGAAATACAGTGTAGGCAGATTGAAAAGAGACTTCCTTGGGCCGCCTGAAGATCCAATAACATACTGGAGCGAGACATTTCTGCGAAGATGGACGGACGGATGGACGCGGCAGCACTGGGAGGAGCTTGGGAGAAAAATTATGACTGACCCTCCGATGGATGTTCGAACCCGTTGTCGTTGATGGCCCGAAGAAGCTCTGGCTTCAACAAGAGATCTCGGAAGCCAGTCGCATGAATGCCAACATAACTTCCTTTCTTATCCATGTTACCTCCAGAAATTGTCAAATCACCCTTCTTTGCCGCGCCATTGGTAGCTCCGGCCGCTGGCTCTGTTGCTACTGCATCGTTGGTTTGGAGTTCCTCGTCTGAGTAGTCGATGAGATCTTCCTCTGCAGACATTCTGTTGGAATTGAAATCCTTAAGCTGTGATTAAATTAGGGAGATTTTGAATAGCTGGTCGGCTAGGAATAGGTTTGGGTAATGCGGTAGTACTGTCGTGAACGCAACACTAAGATGCTGCTTGCGGACTCGGAGAGCTAGCTATTCGGTGGAGTTATTTCAGAAGATACTTGCGAAATAAGGATTGAAATTCTGGGGACAGAGGATTTGAAAGAGACGTAAGTTGTTGTGGTATATTGGCGGGAAGTTGAGTTAAGGCGAGGGAGGATTGAAAACAGCTGAAAGTTAAAAAGCACTAGTCCTATTGCGGTGTTGTGCCTTGTGAAGACTAGTGTGACTAGAACTTCACCCCTCAACATAAAATCTTCACTTCCAAATACAGGATTCATTGTCTGCGAGCTTAGTAGGCTATAGGACCAGCGTGCTATGGTCGAAGTAAAAGCAAAGCCTTCGAAAAGCAATATCACTGCTCCCCAAAAACATATACATTCGAGGATATCTTATCTTTACCAAGCTGCCACGTATCTGACCCAGACTTTGTTAAATCAACATAGGGTTCGAACAACGATCAAGCAAGGTCCAGCTGTCACCAACACCGGCTATCCCAAAGAAGGAGTAGCAGAATACAGTTCTCCAAACCAAAATGCCAATGCAGTTATCGCAGATGAAAAGCTCGTTCTGGCTCAGGAGATCGCCAGTATTCCTCATCCCAACACGGTTGGATTACCTCGTCGCCTGTTGTCCCATGCTCGATCGGTTTCGATGAAGAGTCAGATGCGACTTACTCCTACAATGAAACATTCCATCTGCAAGCGCTGTGATATTCTGCTAGTTCCAAGCTCCACATCAACCACGCGACTAGAGAACAGAAGCCGTGGTGGCAAAAAGCCTTGGGCTGATGTACTTGTGGTGACCTGTACTGTCTGTGGTACCGCCAAACGCTTTCCCGTGGGAGCAAAACGTCAGCCTAAGTGCTCGGAGAGATCTAGTCGCCTTCAGCATTGATTGATGCAGGATCAGGTTGCCAATTCGGAAATGTCCAGTCGAGCGCGGATTACAGTTGATGAGCCGCTAACAGTTACGGTCTGAGACCTGTCGCACTTGACAGCGGGCTTCCACTTATATAGCAGCAAGAATACCACGTTATTGTCAATTTCTCCGATATATCACCGGCCTTAGCCTCTTGGTTGGTGTACATAAACCCTAATCAGTGACATTCTAAGGCTCTACTTAGCACTTGACAATACCCCGAGCCTCACGTCTATATCACTTGGAAAGATTATGTTGGGGATTCAATGAGACTTTCGGAGGGTTACGACATACTGGAATCGCTTACAGGGTTCGGTTCACGAGGTATACATTGAACAATCCAAATTATCAGGGTCCTAGACTTACGGGAACTTCGAACATTAGGAATGCTACACTTTCAAACGTTGAACACCACTTTATGGTCTTATAATGCCAAGAGCAGATTAGCTCCATGCTTTACCTCTATCACATAAATTGGGGGAGATAGCTATTCTACTTTTGCAGGTCTGATCATAACATAATGGGGATGGGTTCCTTGACCTCCGAATTTTGCCATATCCATATCGAGGCGCTCCACATCCTTGAAACCCATACTGAGATAAAGCCGATGGCCTGCGGGAGAGCCCTCAAGGTAACACGGTAGCCCAGCTTCGTCTGCAATCTCGATTCCCTGCTGTACGAGCATCTTTCCTGCCCCTCTACGATGGTGTTTTGGATGGGTCATCAGCATGTGCAGCACTGTGAGTGTCGCATTAGAGTGTCTTTAAATTGGAATAGTACTCAGCTTAACTGACAGCAATGCGCCTTCCCGGCCATAAGCCTCTGCCTTTTCTCGATTATCGCGGACAAGAAGGCATTCCCAGCCTCTTCGTTCGTCCCTTCATCCCACTCTCGTTTCTCGTCCTTTTTCCACTCGCTCTCAGGTCTCTCTTGTTTAAAATTGTGCCACCTGGAGAACGCAATGATCTCATTGAGGTCGGTGTCGATTACCTTCATGACCAACAACGAGGGGTCCATGAGCATATCTCTGGTCCAGCGTTCCATCGACTTGGTTCTACCCTTTGGTTCAGGGATCTTTCGGAACACGGTTCGATACCATGGGTCTTCAGACATAGCAAGATACATGATCTCAATTATCCGTTGCATGTCCGCCTCCGTGGCTTTCTCAAGAACTAGAGGCATATCTTTTGCGCTTTCCGTCAATATTGCTTTTCTAGCGCTTTGCAAGCTTTTTAAGATAGAAATAGCTTTTCAGAGACCTGATTTATATGGGAACCTTCTATAAAATACTGTGAGTCACCGATAGCGTCTATCTCCCGCGGTCCTTGTAAAGCGTCACATGGCGTCACATGTCAACCACGAAAGGAAGGTGAGAACTTAGAGTACACCG
>JAABUO010008508.1_pt1 | contig 11591 bp, 9 predicted proteins | sample 5559291 | NCBI WGS metagenome assembly JAABUO01 (sample SAMN10711878, study PRJNA513372) | rock metagenome | isolation source: Antarctica rocks | place: Antarctica: Victoria Land, Finger Mt sud | reverse complement strand
AGAGTGAAAGCAAGCATGGATGAGAAGCTTGCAAACACAAGTGCCCAAGGGTATGTAACAGATAGGCCCAAGCATGGATCACTGAGCAGTGGTATAGCATCGCCTAGCACATGTACGTAGCCTGTCACCAGGACAACACCAGCTGCGAATGCCCTGACCAAAAAGTACGCTTTGTTGAGCTTTGCTGTGTACGTGAAAAGAGGCAGGAACACTGCATGCAACACAAAAGCTTGTTAGGCACTTCTCTGCGAAGACGCACAGACATAGCGGGCGAAACAGACATTCTTCAGGAATTGTACGAGCTAAAACGCTGCTGATCGCAAATGTCCAGGAAGGTGTACCTCCAATGCTACTGACAGCCAAGATACCAAATAAAGCACCGAGACGAAGACCGACAAGAGGCTCGTAGAAGCTGTTATTGGAGCTGCAATCCAGTGCTGGTGTGGCAGCAGCCACCGAATCCGCCATGCGCCTGCAGCAGACAACCGATCGTTATAAAGGATCGGCGGCGATGAGGCATGCCACGTAACATAAGTGTCCAAAAAAGCATCAGCGACCAGGTAAAAGAACAATCGATGCTTAGCACAGCTGGCATTGCCAAAGACAAAAGAGCAGGAAATCACCTGGCGCAAGAGCGGACCAGCCAATTTTACAACCAACCCACAGCAAGTTGTCAATCAAGTGCTTCCTATCGATTTCCACAATTGACCTCCTCAGGAACCCTAGCTAGCTGCTTCATCGGTACCTTGCGTCATCGTGGAGCTGTTTGTGTTTGGGTCTTGCTGCTAGCAGGATCCTGGCAGGCAAACTTGCCAGTGTCAGCGCACTGGCATGTGTGTCGCTCAAGCGACGCACCTTTGGAGCCGGAATCAGCCACAAAGGCATGGCTTGCAGCGAGCTCAACCGGTCCCTGCTAACGCTCAGTCAAGTTTTTGTGTGATTCATGCGCATTCTGGTTGAGCTGTAAATACTGTTGTATGGCCGTGACCTGTCTCTTCAGCTCTGTCTGTACTAGGGAAAAACAGTTACACGTACACTAGTGTTAAGTCTGGGAGACGCTTCGTGAACGCTGTTGCATGACATGTAGTACTCGAAACGCGCTTGCTCGTCTATAAATCACAATCAGCTTTCCAGCGCAGCCGTGTCTCTGCAAGTCCTGAGTTTACACCAATTTGCTTGAAACACAAGACTAGGAAGTTATTGCTTCTTGCCCAAGCAATGTCTGCATAGCCTCGAATCGAAATACACCCACCAGGCGTTCTTTGTCACTTCTGAAATCTTGTAGCCTGTCTGCAATGAGCTGAAGCACTTGCGCAGTACAACAGCTCAGTGGGACAGCTTGTGTCAAGCAAGGCGCATGCCTAATCCGACCTGACTGTCAACCATAGAGCTGTGTTGCACAGCAGTGTGCATGCAGCAGTGGATATGTGAAGCACTCAAACATGAAGTGTACTATGCACGGTCCACTTTGACTTGAGCTCAAGCTCAAGCTGGGATTACAGCAGGTTAGCTGGGTTGCAAAACAAATTGCACAAACATATGAGTGCAAACAAATCAAAATTGCAGTTGTTTCCAGTAGACTGAAGCACATCCAAAGGCAACGAAAGTCTGAAAATGATTGCTAGCTGAATAGTGCAAGTGCATGTATTGCTCAAGATTGGGATTGCAGGTCATCAGAGGCATCAATGTCACATTGTGATATCAGGTGCTGCCACTGAATGTGGCCATTATTAATACACTACAGTGCAACTATTAATTGTTGCTAACAAACAAACACACACATAGCAAGGAACACTCTTTTATCAAAGTCAGCAATTCGACATCACTTTTGCTCAATACATGGTGCGGCCATGATATGTTGCTGAAGTTGTCATGGGGCTACGTAAATTTGCAGACATAAGCGCTGCTGTGGCGCTCTAGTGTGCTGATGTGGCCAGAATGCAGCTTTCCCCTGCTGACTGCTTGACTATGCGCTGGCTGTGCAAACCCTTGGTGCAATGTGTGTTGTCACAACAACAGCCTATCCTCAGAGGTGACCGGTAGGACTTGTATGTGGTCACCCCTTGAGCTCAAAATGATGAGGAAAACAGGGTGGCCTGGAGCATCAGCAAAATCTGGAATGGGCATGAACATGGTACCAGCAGTGGAAGCGTTGCCATGTGAGATGCTCAGCATATTGTTTGGCAGATCAAGCTTCAACAAAACCCAGTCACCAGCCTGCCATCCTTCTCCATGACTCTGCTGCGCTTCGCCGTTTACAATGCTGCTGTGAGTGCTCCATCCGTAAGTGTTGATTTGTGACCAGGGCAATGTATGTGCCATGTCTGGGCTTTTGCCAATCCCAAAAAACATCCATTCATCAAGCACATGCACTTTGCACTTGAGATAGCAGACTGGTGCTTGTAGCTGGGAGGAAGCCACACTCTCATAGAAACGGTTACCTTCAGGAAGAAATGTTGCTCTGTTTTGGTCCTGAGACACCAGCACACCCTTTGATGCTGAGACCAAGGTTGGAAAGTCAGCTACTGCAGCTTTCATGGCAGCTTTGAGTCCCATGTATTCCTCTAGCTGCAGATATTTCACTAAGCTGTCAAAAGGCTCTTGTTTGTCTGAGTCAATTCTGGGACACCACTTGCTGTCTATGCTGTCAGCAATTGCCCGCATCCTGAGACACAGCAGAATCTGCTGGAAGGAATATGGGTCAAAGTCGAGAAAAATGCGGCCTTGGTCATCTCTGCTAAGAGACTGTTCCCATCGTCCACTAAACCTGGCTGCTAATGCAGAGCCTTCAGCCTACATGGCACACAGACCAGAAGTGAGTGTGTTGTCAGTACATAGGCAGAATGCATGATATGCTTTACCTTGAAACCTGTGCTCCAAAGAAATTGTTTTGGATGGATCCTATGTGGTTCACAGCAGGTATGCAAGAAAAGAGCCCTTTGCAGCATGTGCAAACAAGAGCAGAAAAGAGGTGGCCTGCACATTGCACATGCTGCAACAAGGGGCACACACTTGGGCACTGACCTGAGTTAAAGTGGATCGATGGGTGCATAATATCGTCCCACCGACATTGAGAGTCAAAACGTCGTTGTCCGCAACAGAAACGTGCTGCATCTGCTCCTTCTCTAGTTCGAGCGCTTGTCTATCGCGAGCCAGGTTCGCATGAGCCTTCAGAAAGTCAGTGACGTCAACAGCACGGCAAAGCAAGAGTTTAGCCTTTGAACCCCACTCACGAAAGCTTACACGGCACGACAAGTTTACTGCGCATGACTGCACGGGCTGTTCCTCACCGTCTACCTCATCCAGCTCTTTGTCCCTGCTCTCGACGAGATCGTGCACCTGCCCCAGCAGCGACGACGGCTCCTCACACATTCTAGAATAGTTCAGCTTCAATTGTACTCATGTATACACCAGGTGGATGCATGCATCGCAAGACTGCACTATACGCCGTATAGTATACGGAGCTGTTCGAGCCATTAGGAGCCTTGTACGTTAGGCGTTGCTCCAAGTACCCGCATGAGATGCTGCGGCGAGTGATGAGTCAGTACACATGCAGGCACTTCTGGCAGCACAACTTGGCTCGCTCTTGCTCACTGATTGATCCGTGTTTACTTGCAAGTAATTGGTACGTACCAATTGGCTGCACGGTGATCAGATGCAGACACAGCCGACGCTGCGTCACGCCTGTGCCGAAGCTGCACGCTTGCATGCGCAAAATTGTTTGCTAGTTGTGTGTGGGTTGCCAGCTGCTGGCAAGACCATTATAACAGAGCATTTAAAAGCCAGCCCCACGTGTAAGATATTGTTTCACTGTTGCTTCAAGCTGTCTCAGAACAGCAAAAGACAGCAATGAGTGCTGAAGCAGCTCTGCTTCCCATGCAGCCCAAGTGGTGTGCTCATATGTCTGTTTTGACGAGGTTGAGCGCAGGAAAGGTGCAGTCAAGCAAGATAACTCAGCTCAGATACTGCTGTTGCCTGCTCAGACGTACACATGTTACCCCGCTTGTGCCAGCAGGTGGATACTATGGAAGCAAGCAAGCTTTAAGTTTTGATGCAATGGCTTGGAAGGTGATCTGTCTTCTTTTTGTATGAGCTCACAATACACCGCACGAAAATCTTGCATGAAGCTGCTGAGTCCTGTTTTGTGTTATCTGTTGTCAAGCAACCGCCCTTCAGGCTATGCCATGACTTGTCTAGCTGCTTTGGGCTGCTAGCTGCACCTGCACCACCCAACACGAGCCACAATGCCATAAGTGTTGAAGCTGTTATGGTGGTATGAGTTGCAACATGCACTGCAACAACTGCACCCAAGGCTGTGCTGTTTACTGGGCATGCAGAAAGCTAGAGAATCAGCAATGAGTGAAGTAGAGCAAGAGCTGCATTCTGCAAAAGCTTCATCTGAAGATCGCTTGGTCATTGTGGATGACAACATGTACTACCGGTACAGACACACAGCATTGTCATCTTATGGCATGGCGAGATGCCCTGTTTGAAGCTTCCAGACAAACCTGATGTCGGACCTTGCTGCACTGTTGACAAAGCTGCGGCATGACTGAATTGCTGTGTTGACTGTCCTTGTCACACTGAGCTGCTGAGGGCGCAGTGGGTGATATAGCCCGTTCAAGTGAACAACCCTACAGTGTAGGTATACTTGTGCAGGAGCATGCGCCATGAATGTCTGCAGCTGGCCCGCAAACACCAAGCAGCCTACATGCAGCTGTACATCAGATGTCCAGTGGAAATAGCCCTTCAAAGGAATGCGTCACGCAGTCAAGGTCAGAGGGTGCCTGAGGCTGTCATGCTACGTATGGCACGCGTTTTTGAGGTGCCAGATCCAGAAAAGCATGCATGGGAGGCAAACACCATAGTGCTGGACAGCAGCAGGCTGGAGATGAGTTTTTCCAGGTAGAACCATTGACGCTATCTTCACTTGCGTGTAAAAACAGCTGTATATGATCAGTCTGGTCAAGCATGACACAGTGGCTACGCGGCAAACTAGACCTGAACATTCAGAACACCGCTAACGTCTCAATCAGAAACAAGAAGCAACTGACAGGTTGTGTCATGTAGCGATGAGATATGGCAACAGATTCTAGACATGTGGAAAGATCCAGTACAGCAGGTCGCTGATGCTGCAACCTTGGAGCAGACTAGGCAGCATGGTCGAGCGGCCAACAAGCTGAGTCTACAGCATCAGTTGGACCTGTTCTGCAGAAAGGCAGTATCTGAAACAATGCAGCAGTTGAAAGCAGACAAGGTACACAGTCTGATGTCTATATGCCCTGACTGCTGCAGATTTAATGGACTATCTTTGCATGCAGGGTGTGCTCACTGCCCATGTGTTTTGTGAGTGAGGCATTCAGAAATGGGTACCCTGTATGTGCTTGTGTGTGTCTCGGCTGCATTGCTTAGGATCTGCACATGATGCAACAAAAGAGCTTTTGCAAGTGCATGAACTGGTAAGGCGGTAGCGCTGTAGCAAACAAGTGTGAGCAAACATGCGATGCGCCTTAGGGGCAAAGGCGCATTGTGGCAGATGCAAAGTGTTGTGTTCAGGATATCCTGCTGCTGCAGGTTATTGACCAGCACCAGCTAGCAAGCAGAGCTCAAGCACTGAATACGGCAAGACAAGCAGCTCTGGCTGCACTCAGAGCATCTGCTCAATCCGACTCAAAGGCTGAGTGTGAACGCCAGCAAGTTGCTTTCATGAAGGTGTGCAACAACACAAAGCAATAAACAGATGCGCAAGCTAATTCAAGGGACCCTTTTTCTATTGTCCGCAATGCTCTGAGCAGCAAAGTCGTCCTTTCCAGGTAGGCGTAAGTGTTGGCAAACTGATGAAAGCACTATGATCTGACTGCTGTATTACCTAAAGCTATGCATGCATGGCGGGCAGCTGCGAGAGTAACAAAGCAAGCAGGTCATGACATCACAGCCGAATTGCTTTTGCTAAATGGTATGCTGCAGGGGGTCTGATAATCTGTGCTTGCATGTGGACTGGCTTCAGCTTGAGTTCATTGTGTGTATGTGCGTGCGTGCTTGAGTGCATGCGTGCATGTGTGTGCGTGTGTGTCCACCTGGGCTGCTTAATTGATGCATAAGCTTTGTTGACAGAAAGCTTTCTTGTGTATGTGATGGGTGTCAATGCCCGACTCAGCTCGCAAAGCCCAGCTGCATGACCTGGTCAGCATGTAGCAGGTGGAACTGTTGATGGAACTGTTGATGACTTGTTTTGAATGTACAGGAGCATGGCCAAGCCTATATGGCTTGGAGCAGATCCGTAGAGTCTGCTGGTGGGAGCCCAACACATGATGTGTTCATAATGAGCATGCATTCTTGGCAGGGTGTCCCACAACTCTGACACATGTGCTACCTATATAGGCCTATAGGTCATAGCCCACTGTGCACTAGCATTGTTGCATGTTGTGTGTGTGAACACTTATAGGTCATGTTTTGCAGCTGTATTTATAGAAAAGAAAAGAAAAGACTACGCCTTTCGGCGTCAATGCAATGAGAAGCCAAATATTATACCGGGCTGCCCAGGAGCTGTATTTATACAATGTGCGAAAAAAAATGCATTTGGCCTGAGTGACTAACAAGACTACCTTGCCCCAGCTATTGACTGCTGTTGTGCCTGGCTGCTTTTCGCACCAGCCCTACGAAGTAGCAATCTTGCAGGCATTTTTCCAGCTCATAAGATCAGCTGTTTGTCTTTCTGGAGAAGTTTCGAGTACTGTAGTAAATACACAGGCAGTCCACATGTTTTAAGCATTTTGACAAGCAGAAGCAGGCTTCTTTGCCCAATGCAGCAATGCAAGAGCAGGTTGCAGCAGCTTGTCCAGACTAAAGTTTTGCAGCTAGAAAGCACCCGCCAGTCACCATTTGAAACAAGGTTGAAGTCATCGTTTGAGTGACCATACTTGTCTTTCTCTGCAATTCTCAAATGGGTCTCGATGTCCAGATTGCGCTTAGCAACAAAAAGGCAATGGTCTGTTGCTGGGACATGATGGCATGTCATCCAGATTTTCGCAATCCAATCCTGCATAGGTAGAGAGCACATTGGCTGGGAAAGTGTGTGAACACACGTGCAGCTGCTGTCTTACACAAGGGTGCATGCCAGAAAGCAATTGCAAGTCAGGTGGGCTTCAATAATGTTTGCTGACCATTGATGCTGCTGAACTATCGCCAAAGTGAAACAAGTCTGTCAGCAATGTATATCTATTTGTCAGAGCTGACATGTGCAAAACTACCATGGCTCACCTCCTTGTGTGGATATCGGGTTGCCATAATATACAAGAGGTTCAGTGACATTCCCTGCTTGGGCACAGCAGTAACGTGTGGGGGTAGGGTGGGACTCAATCTGCATGCGGCACGTCATTTTTACTGGTACCTGGTGACTATATGTTTCATGTGGAATAAAGCATCATCCAATGCCACCATGTTTGCTTTATTTGTGCTCATCTGTGCGCAGCCAATGAAGCAATAGCACTGACTTAGAATGTCATATGCTTGGAGTATGTCCAGTGCAACACTATCATGCTAGCATGTTGCATCACTGTGCTGCTCTTGCTGATTCTGGAATATTCACACGGTGACATGTGAAAGACAACATGATTTGCTGATGGAACCGTGTTGCAGCAGCAGTCTTTGACATAAGGGAGCAAGACTGTGCAGGTGACTCAAAAACTGCTGTGAGCCAGACTGTGTATATTCTTGCTGCTGCAAGGCTGCTGCAGCCTTGCAGCAGCAACCAGCAGATTTTCCGAGAGAGCCCTAGTAAGAGATACTCACAATACAGCCGCTGTCAACCTGAAAACAACCTGGGTTGTCCATCTGATCGCAACAGAATGGAGTCAGAGGTTCACTGCCAGAAAAGTCACTACAGGCAGAGCCTGAGGCTGAGAGACAGTTCTCAGATGTCTGTGTTGCATCACAGCATAAAGCAATCTGAGAAGCTGGGCATTTTGGCCCTCCAGTAGCATCAGCAGTCTTGACACAATTCTTGCCAGTGCCCTCGCTCCTGCGACATGGCTGCGACATGAGACAACCGCATGACGGAACGTATCCTTCGAGACACTGATCATAAAGCACACAAGCTGGCAACTCACGTGACTGTGGCAAGACTGCAGGTCAGGCATGACATCAGCAACAGCAAGACCACCGCGGACACGACCTTCATGGCCCTCTTTGGTATACTGTAGGTGATTCGCCGTTTGCGAAGGCCTGTTGGCAACTGAGGTTAAAGGTACAAACAGGGCCACTGCTGTTGTCGATGTGCCCACGAGGCGGTCTGCTGCTTCGGCCATCTTCTCTCGATACCGAGCAGCTGCAGCAAGGGTGCTTACTGATTCGGGTGTGGCCCGTCCAAGGAAACTGAGAAACCAGCTGTAGGGCTGCATCGACAGGATGATGTCTAATTTACCTGTAATGGTTTCGGAGACAGAAGGCTCAATGCTCAATGCACTGTCCCATTTCCTTGGACCGCTCCAAACCGGTTAAAAACTTCGAAGGTCACCGAAGCTTGTTGCAGCTGCTGCAGAATGGTAAACCCATGTGCTACAGGACTGATGGACATGCGGGCAGGAAAGCTTGACGACCAACGTTACTCTAGCCAGCAACATGCCATCCTATACAGAACGTCTTGTCTGCATGAAGTCTCAGCGAACACTCGCAGCCACGCTCAGCTTCCAAACAAGTTTTTTACTGGCTGCTTTGTGTCTAAGTGTTTATATTACAGGAGCCTTGGCGAATACCTTCCCTGGACCTGAGTAAGACGCTGTGCAGGCACTATCTTCCAGACGCTCGCGCGCACTAGCACTGTCTGCTGGTCGTAAAGTAATCTGCTGTTCTAATTGTACTTGCAGGACGGACGGAACAGGGCAGAATTGCGTCAAGACTACCGACTCACCTACCGGACCGGTGTGCGCGGGACCCAAAGTTGGCGTTTGCTGCGACGCGTTCAACGACCGCGATAACTGCTTGACGGCTTCTGGCAGTTCTTGTGCATCATATGGCCCCGATGGGGACACACCTTTGACAGCGTTCTGCTGTGATCAGCTGGATCAACCAAACTGTCCCTCTGTCAACACTGCTTCGGATTGTCCGGTGGGTTCCTCCTCTTGCAATTCTGAGCTTGCATTGAGCTTGCAGCTTGCGCAGTCAAAACAGCATCACTCTGCAGTTTGCTGATCTACCATTGTCTTGATGCTGGCCAGTGGCTTGAGCAATACATCCTGTGAATAGGTCACACACCACGCCTAGCAGGAACAGCACCCTGTCCAGGCACAGACACAATTGCCATGTCACTTCAGCATCATCTCAAGCAGCTCCACTGGCTTCGTTAGGAGTGTCGTGTCAACTTATGCTCAAAAGCAATGTGCAGAGTCAGGACGTTCAGGACCTTTATGCCAACCAGTACCTCATCTGTTGTGCCAAGACAGATCCTGTAGTTGGTGGTTTGCAAATTCATGGCGGTAAGTGATGTTATATGTCTATCAGACCCCAGCCTAACTTTCTGCAAGCGTGCTGAACATGGTAGTACCCAGATCTGCTCTGCTGTGATGTGTTTACAATGTTCAAGCCTGAAAGCTGCGCTTTGTCCCTATCACCTTACAAACCCTTTGCCATGTATGCGTATCAATTTCAAATGTCAACTGGGATCGACTGCATGCATGCACATGTGTTGGCATGTGTCTGCCTCCAATTTTCTGTCTACACGCGCAAGTATGTGCAGACAATGTCTGATGGATTCTCACTGTGTCTACCCAACAACGTTCGCAAGTAAAGTTGCAGCTTTGCATCTATAGTCTATGTTGTATGCGCAGGGCTTGATTGCCTCAATGCGACCAATGCAGCCAGATTGAGCAGCTGTGGCGCACAAAGATCAAAGCTGTTTTGCTGCTATTAAAGACATGTATGACCAAGAAGGTTACCTTGATCACTAAAGTGGCTGTGAAGGTGGTTGTGTCTTGGGGTCAGTTGCATCTTACAGCACCTAGCAGGCATCCAGAAGCATGCTTAGCGCATGTACACCTTGTGCTGGCCAGGAAAACGTCACAGATGCATGATACATTTTCCGCATGTTTGTCAGCTACTTCACTTTCTGTGAAAATAGCCTCTGAGATGCGCATGCATTGTGTGGTGTAAGCCAGTTCCACACAGTGTTGCATTGCTTCATACTGTACCTCATTTGACTCAGTATGATCCAGGGATGCTATTGGGCTCTGTAAAACCGGTTCTGAGGCCTCAATGCAGCCGTGAGAAAATGAATTGGGACCTAATGCAACAAGGCAGTGTCTGATATGTCTGGATGATATACTTGCTGCATGTAATGTGGCATGACTGGTGGAGTTAGCATGGAACGCATGGACCATGAGTGACTTGTGTGTCCTAACTGGTGTCTGATTCAGCAATTGTACAGATGTGTGTGCAGATGATATCAGCGAAGCTGTTTTCATTCCAGAAGGTGCACAGGCAGTGTGACACCCACACGCTGTGAGAGACAGCGGTACAACAGCTAACTCAAGTTCTGAGATCAGCTGTGTCAACCAAACAAGCTGCCAATATGTATACTGCAACCAATAAATGACCTTGCTCTTTAGGAGCCGTGGTCTTGTGTGAGGTGTTGCTGCTTGCTCCCAGCAGATGTCAAAATGTCTGTTGTAGGGAGAAGTCTAGATAACAATGTAGTTGCAAGATATTGGCTTGATGCTGTAAGGCGCTGACCAGAGCGCAACAATAATGTGTGTCCTCTCTGGTCACTTGCAATGCAGAATCACCAGGCAGGAAACCCTGCTACGTTCTGATAGGGCCTAGTTATCAGTCAGGACATGTGCCCTGCTACACTTTCAACCTAATATATTGTTTGCTCTCCTGGCATGAAACCTGGAGTAAGATACAGGCCTGAATCTATGATGCACATCTGTACAGCACAAGTACTTCTCGGTGTTGATGGCACCTAAGTGCATATGGGAAGCGCACAATCCATCATGTTATGGTTTACTGCAGTCGGCATCAATCTGTGCAACTACAAACATGTCCACCTACAATATCAGCTACAAGCAAGCTTCACAGACAATGATTCTTTGATCTGGCACTGAGGTTCACCCATCCAACTCAAGGCTGCAGATGTAAGCTATGGCATGATACAAGCAGCAGCGTTGCTGACAATCATAGCCATGCTGCTCCTTTTGCCAGTCAACCAACAGTCCAGCAGTCAGTTTTGTGCAGGCCGTGTCAGATGTGCCATGCAGATTTGTCCTTGCTTGTGAAGCCATACAACATTTATTGTAAGCCATGCAAGCAATTTTGCAGTTGTTGCGCCTGTCTGGGCAGTCTGGGTCCAGCATTTCCAAGTTTCTGGCCTTTGTTAAGTGCAGAGCTGGTGGCAATTGCTGGAATCAGTCTGCAGAGGTTTCAAGTAAGCACTCCCACTGGCAAACTCACTGCTGCCAGCTATATGCGTCTCATGCTCAATGGAGTCACCTCAATGATAACAGAGTTATGTTCTGTGTGCTTTGCCTTGAAGGCCTCTCAGAACAATTGCAATTTCGAACCCTGTGTGGCCTATTCTAATTCGACGCTTCAGAGTG
>JAABUO010008504.1_pt1 | contig 11598 bp, 16 predicted proteins | sample 5559291 | NCBI WGS metagenome assembly JAABUO01 (sample SAMN10711878, study PRJNA513372) | rock metagenome | isolation source: Antarctica rocks | place: Antarctica: Victoria Land, Finger Mt sud | reverse complement strand
ATGCAACGTGTCTTGTAGGAGAAGTCATGTGTGTGTGTGTGTGTGAAGTTTTGTTTGCTCGTGCCTGAAAGCAGACAGGAAAGAGGCCCTCAAGGGATGGGCTTTGCAAACAGAGCTCAGTGATTATGCAAGCAGAGCTCAGCCTCTACAACCACAGCTTGACACAAGCTACACGTGAGCAGAAGGCTGTGCGCACACAGCTCATTACCCCTTCCTGCAGGTTGAGTCACCCAAGCACATCAGCTCATGCAGAGAGGACTTTGCGCGAGAGGAAGCATCACACATGCAGTTCAATAGCCCCTCTCAAAGCCTGACAAGTGCTGGGATGTGGTGCAGATGAACCAGGCAAGCAATGACACAGCCATGGCAGAGCTGCGGCTGCGCCTGGAAGCCCATCAGCGCATGCTGGCCCGCTGGGAGGCCAAGGTGGCTCGCCAGCTGGAGAAGATTGTGGGCCTCCAGAAGAACGTCTCTAGAACCTTCAGCACTGAGTCTGCTCCTGCCACCCCCTTCCCTGCCATGCCTGGTAGGCTGGACTCTGCATTTGTGCTGCTTCTGCAGTATGTCAGTTTGTGTGCAGTACAGTGCAACCTCAAGTGACATGTCTGCACGCCTTCGTTTTGGCAGGACATGATCATTTGCTCTCCCACCATGCAACTTCATGTGATGCACAGTGTGACAAAAGTCATTCAATATTGTAGTGTTTGTGCAACAGCTGTCATGATGATCAATGCTGTTCTAGTCAGCTTGTGACTAATGCAGCCGTGATTTAGTACTGCCTCCTGCGTCTCAACCTAGCCTTAACTAGTCTGGGTTGCTAGCCTATCACGAATTACAATGTCAGGGCCTTCATGACAATCCTTTATTAAGGTGCAGACAATCCTTCACTAACCCTCGCTGATCTGGTGCAGATGCAAATGAAGAGTATCAGAGACCAGGATTCCCAGCTCCTGCCACACAGCCAAATGCACTACGGCGTAAAACCGGTGTTTGATGCCGATTGTACATGTTAAAGCACATTTGAGACTAGCTGATACAACCATCCATCCACAGGAGGTTCTATGAAGCAAGTTCCGGTTGAGCACCTGCCTAATGTCACTGTTTCTGCTACAGTTCAACTTTGACCGCTACTGAGTTGTGTAAACATATAGTTGCAAAAAAAGTTTTGCTTCACTCACCAATGTAACTGTTTGCAACACCGACAAGTGACACATGCTGCTGGTCAACATTCATCAACTTACTCACTACAAAGTACATGTACATGAGCCCAAACTTTTCAGGCATTCCCACAAGCTGTCAGTCAGAACCATCACTGATGTGCCCATCCATTTCATCAGCTGATTGAACTGGCGGCCTGGTTCTGGCATCCAGAGCCACCTTGGCAGCTGGAGTCCTATTGCTGCTTTGCTGGCTAGACTCTGCTCTGTCCAGACTGAGCTTGCTCAGCTCCTTTGCCTGTCTCTGAGTTTCAAGCTCATTTCGTGCCTGCAATATGGAAATTGACTTTTAGCATGCCAAGAAGCAGGACAACTTGCACTCCTTGTACAAACTCCAGATTAGGTGTCCTGTCATGGTGGCCTGTATACATGAGCATTCCGTAAGTTGAACCATGTGAGGTCCAGCGCATGTTGGCATTTATGATTTATTGATTTTTGGCGGGAGCAAAAGCAATGTGACAACAGCACCTGGACTTTGCGGTCCATCTCTGGCTTGTAGTATTTGAGATACTCCTCTGCACAGGCTTCGACAGATGTGAAGAACTCATCAATGTTTTCCCCTGTCACAGCTGACACTCCTACTGTCTTCAAGTTGCAGTAGAACTCCTCCAGCACCTGCAAGCACACACAGCTAGGACCCGACACACATGCAAACTCTGGGGCCCATGAGGGCTATGGAAAACACAGCCAACTTGGAATGTCTAATGTCGACGCAGTTCCGCATCATCAGTACCATGCTGTTCGGTTGTTCAGACAAACACAGCAAGAGGCAAGGTATGCAAATGTCAGTGTGCTGTCGGACAATATGATCTCAAGCAGTGAGCAAGCACCTGTGATTACGTCAGACATGGACTCATTGTGAGTACAGAGCAGTCCAGCATCTCACCAAAGAAAGAGACTTGGACAGGGTTGATGCGTATGATGAGTCAGCTTGAAGGGCCACATGAAAGGTTTCAAAATCTGCCATCCAATCCAGGGCAAAGTCATGGCGGGAAACATCTGTCTTGTTGAAGACCAGAAGCATTGGTAGCTTGGACTTGTAGAGGATGCTGCAGGCCTGCATGCACAGACTGACAAGCTGTTGAGAGCCTGTAAACAAAGAAGGCAGGATGTTTACCCCTGCCGCATGCTGGGACCGTTGCAGAATCTGAGCTTACAGAGTCTGATTGTGGCAAATGGCTTTTCACAGAGTCACTGCACCAAGACTGGATGTGGTTCAGCACCAAGATAACAAAACTGTTTGTACAAAGCTGTGCGCAACCTGACTCAGCACACAATCCTCACAGAAAGGCAAGTTAGTGACTCTGACTGACTGCCATGTTCCCATGCCTACCTGCAGCATATTGCTCATGAAGGTTTGTGGGTGTGCACATCTAGGTGTATCGATGATGAAAGCAATCATAGTAGGGAAGCCAGAGGCAAAGGCTTCTGTGATGATGGCCCCAGACGCAGACCATGTGAAGATTTCTATCTGGCCAGGAGTGTCAACAATAACATACTTGAGTGGTGGATCACGCTGCTTCTCACAAAGACTGATGACCTGCAGCCCAGTCAAGAGTCGACTAAATTTCAGAATGTCAAGCAAATCTAGCTTGACCATGACAAGCCATGTCATGCAGGGCAGGCATCTGCTCGAAAGCTGTGCTTCGTCACACCTGATCAAATCTTGTGGCAAACAAATTGAGGGAGGTGAGGATGCCGCCATTGGGGCCGAGGCCATACTGCTTCATGACATTCTTGTAGTTTACCTGCAGCATAAATAGCACCTTGAAGCCTGTCAGGCATTGTAGACTAGCCTGGAGGCTGTAATCCAATAACACAAAGTGGCATGACGTGGTGTCAGCTGCTACACACCGTGTCTCGGATATCTATGTTTGCACCATATGGGACTTGAGTCACTGCTGGATCTAAGTTGATGATGTAGCCTGGAGTATTAGTTGTGTGCAGGTGTGAATTGAGGCGCTGCATAAGGGTAGTTTTTCCTGAGCCCGCCATGCCTGAAGGCAGGGCAGCAGCTTAAACAGTATAGCTGACGGAGTCCAGCACAGACTTGTTCTAAAAAATGAGTTCATACCAATGACAAGCACAATTGTTGGCTTCGAAGTCTCAGACCTCCCACTGCTGGAAGGTGCATCGGCATCCGGATCTGTGTCCACCATAGTGGGTAAACGCAAGCGGCTCTCTTCAGTATGTGTGGAGCAGGGATATTAGTTCTGTTCGAAAAGCCAATCAAAATCGGAAGCGGACTGCAGAAGGGCTACACGATGCAACTGCGCGGCACGGTGCAATACGAATGCGAAAAATATTGCAAAGCTGCGATGTCTGTTTCTTCGTTGTCAAGTCTGCGGGAGATGAAGCGTCAGCCAGAAGCATGCAGCTTCTTTGTGGTCAAGCTGAATTCAAGTCTGTAACGACCTGCAAGCACGGTAACCGCGAGTGTGATTATGCATCTGTCCGACACACAAAGCCACTGTCATCAGGTCATTGACAGCAAGGGTGAAGGTGCTCAGAGAGCTTGACTGCTGAGGGACTCTATGCATGCTTGCATCGAAAGATAGTGCAGGACGTCAGCTAGGACAGGCCCTTTGATGGGCGGCCAGTTCCGTGCTGCAACGACTTCAACCAGGGCATGTTCCTCCTGGATCAGCGCATCTCGTCGCACCGCGCCACGCTGCGCAAATTCGACTGTGAAAAACTTTGCTAGGACGCATCTCAAGGCCACAAGCCGACCAACCTTGGCCTCAAGCCCACTTCACACTCGCCACAGTAGTGGTGCTAACATGCTGCGACGCAGAGTCCATTCCTCCGTCGTAGCCAAGGTCACCCAGAAAGAGAGCAAAATAAGCAGCAGAGGAGAAGATCAACCCTCCCCCGATGATAACTTCTATGTGGTGGTAATATGCTGTGCAGACCCGGAATAGGTCAAATGGTGCAAGCAATTGCAACCGCATGATGCCTGATGGTTCTGATTCATATCTTTGCACATGACAACAGAGTTTGTGCTGCACATCCGTAAGACCTTTGGTCTCCAGCAAATGCTTTTACTGTGCAGGCTAGCGTAGCTGCTGCAATGGCAACCGGAGTTGCCAACAGGGTCCTGTACAAGATGGCGCTAGTTCCCATGGGCAACTATGTCTTTGTGCTGTCCCAGTTCCAGACATTTGGCTATCTGCTGGTCTACTTTGGAATCTTGGCAGCGCGATACAAGTGAGAAAAACATGGTACCTAGACCTGGATATGTGCTCTGTGTTGCCTGCGTCTCACACCTGCAAATTGTAGTATGATTCATGACTTTCTGTTCGCAGCCACTTCAGTTTTGTACAGCTTGTGCAACATGCAGGCATAGAGGTCTCATTGCTCTGCAGGTCAGGAGAGGTGACCCAAAAGATGCTGGATGCACCAGACAAGCGCCTCTTTCTTGGCATTGGTGGTCTTGAGGCTGCATCGCAGCTGCTGGGTTTTGTTGGTGCTTCCAAACTGCCAGGTAGGCTTGCAGATGTGCTGTAAGTGCAACCTCAGCATAACCATCGCAGCTAGTCATCTGAGCTTGTGTCACTTTGCAAAAAGTGTGCTTGTTGCTGGGAAGGCCTCCTTTTCCTCAAGAGTGTGTCACTCATTACGATTGATGTAATGTGTCCAATGGCCTGCTCCTTGCCTGTGTATCTGCCAACACTGTCTGGTAACTGCTGCAGGAGTCACACTTCCCTTGCTGTCCCAGTCCATCATACTTTTCCAGATTGCATTGTCATACTTGGTACTGAAGAAGAATCTTGAACGTGAACAGGTGAGTGTAGACAAGCACCCCAGTCCATGTGTATGGCAAGCCTATCTGCGTCAGTCACCACCACCAATGCTGGTTGTGCAACATGACAACTTGTGTCAGCAGCTGTTTTCAAGCTGCAAATGCATGCCGCAAACACAAACTTCATGTGGCAAAGACAATAAGCCTGCCTGCGCACGACCAAACGAGATGACCGGTATGCAGATCATTGGTGCTCTGATTGTGGCGGCTGGTGTGTGTTTGGCTGCTGCGCCTTCTGATGCTGGTGCCAATATTTTCCAGCAGGTGTGCAAGCAAGCATTTGTGTCTAGTACCCATGAGGGCTGCAGAGTACTAAGCCATGCACTGTCAAGCAAGGCACCAGGCATTGTCACCCCCTACTACATTCGCCCTCACTGTCCATGCAGTGTTTGATTTTTTTGGTTTATAAACCAAATTATATACATTTTATGGGGAAACTTTTACAAAAAGAATTGTTTTGTTTTGTCCAACTGACAGCGCCATGTCATCTGTGCTGCTATTGCAATGTGGGCAGCCAGCTGCTCTTGGTCCCAAACAACAATGTGACAACATGAGCCTGTCAGGGCATGTGGCGATATTGGAGTACAAGCACATGCCTTGAGGACGCAAGCAGCCATTGAGGAACCCAGTGCTGGGGTTTTCTCAATGCGCTGTTGCATTGAAAAGTCGCAAGCAGTTGAGAGTGTGGGTGGTTTGCAGGCAGACCCATTGTACATTGGCATTTTTGTTTCTTCCATGCTGTTTCCTGCACTTGCGTCCATCATCAAGGAGAAGATCTTTGCTGAGGCCAAAGAGAAGCTTGACGGAAAGCCTCTGGACATCTTTGTGGTGAACTCTTTTGGTTCCGGAGCACAGGCAGTGGGCGTACTCCTCCTTCTGCCTGTCTTGACCTCCCTCAGAGGGCTCTCTCTGTCTGAGCTGCCTCAGTATGTAGGCGACGGTGAGCTCTTCAAGCTACAGAAACGTCACTTGTTGTTGGTTGCAAACAATAGGAGTGCCTGCCCGATGCATTTGTAATCCGCGTGCAGCGCTTACTGTTGCTTACTGATGTGCTGCTGCCTGCAGGGCTGTCTTGCTTTCAGGGTCACACCCCAGGGGGCGGCACTGGATGTGATGGGGCCCCGTTGCTGCCTGTCTTGTATGTCTCCATGAATTTAGCCTACAACATCTCACTTCTCAATTTGCTTCGGTCAGCAGGTAAGCAGATGCCACATAGCCTCGGCGCTGACAAGTCGCCTGCAGACTGTACTGCATGCTTGTTCATGAAGCCAGTCCAAAGTGTGTGCAGTATCCCACTCTGCATGTCTGCAATGCGCTCAACCTGGCACCAATATTTTGTAGCAGAATGCCCATGATGATTGCAAGGCAGCAGCATTTACACTCCTGATCGGTACGACCTGATGGACTATTGATCATCCTAGAAGCACTTGCTGATGTGTGCAGGCACATACACCAATGGCGCATAAACCATCTTGTGCATGACTTTTTGTGTCTCCTATGGTGCAGGTGCTGTTGTGCAGTCTCTGACCAACTCTAGCATAACCCCTCTCACTATCTTTGCCTTCACCTTCTCCATTCCTTACCTGCAAGACTCGCCTGACCTGGGTGCACAGTTCATAGCAGGCAGTGCTGTGCTGGTGGCTGGGCTAGCGACATACAATCTTCCCAAGTGGAAGCCTTGGTTGACAGAGAAGTTCAGCAAATAAAGCGTTGCAGTGTGTCGGTGGTGCTAAGCTTTGTTCTGGCTGACTAGTGTGCTCTTCTTTGCGTTGTGTCTGCTTGTTGACATGACAGAATATAGTGCATGTCAGTTGTAGTCCTGGTCTGTAGACCTTGCCCCTGGCTGCTGTGAGTGCAGCTCTGTCTTCAATCATACATGCACTATGCACGTTTGTGAATAAAATCAATATTCGAATATGATTGCGATGAAGTGTTCTAAGTTCCCTGTCCTTATCTGACCGGCATTTAGATACCTACTCCTGCATGAACAGCCATGTTTATTGCGGGAGTAAGAGATTACAATGCCACCAAGAGTTGCGCTGTATCACAATTTGTCATGGGAAAGATCAGCCATTTTTGAATTTCAGAGAGAGAGAGAGAGAGAGAGATTACAATCAGCATTGCCACATCAGCAACCCTGTAACAACACGAACGAGATGAAGTACATTTCCTGTGGGAGAACCAGAGACAATTGTGCGTGCGAAGCAATGGAAGTCAGGCGGGTTTCTGAATGCCCATGACACGCTGACTGGGTTGGCACAGCACCATGCTGCGGCGATTACGCACGCAGCTACCGCGGTTGTCGGGGCAGCGATCACTACTCGCATCACGCCAGATTTGCGATACCCACACCCGCTCCAGTACTTCTTTCAGCGGCATTGGAGACACGGATGCTAGCACAGATGAGCGTCCCGTCAGTTCAATAACACCTTGGGTGCGAAGGTGTGCGAGAGGGCTCCAGTTCCTGCATGCCCTTTTACTACTGCGGCAATTCTGGTCTGTTATAGGCCATTGAGCCGATCTTCAGAATTCTATTGTCTGCAGTGTTATTTCTGGTGTTGATCTATGTCGCAACCCCAAATACAACAAGGGTCTAGCTTTCACAGAAACTGAGAGGGACAGGCTGTACATGCGTGGTCTGCTACCACCTGCAATCATGTCCCAAGATGTGCAGGTGAATGTCGCCATCACCACCTCATTCCTTTTGACCTGTATGGGGCTTGCTGGTCATGTTGTCTGTCAGCAAATATAGTGGAGTAAGCCAGTTTCCCCACACTGCAGCTGGTTTTCAACATCACAGCTAAAGGCAAAGCCAAGCGCAGTTTGTACATGTGTTCTGCCTGATGTGCTGAAGCACCACCGCACGCCTGGGCATCAGAAATCAAGCCTGACCTAATCCTCACAGGCTGACAGAGCCCTCATCAACATCCGCAGCATGACTAATGACCTGGACCGGCACAGCTACTTGACTGCGCTACAAGAGCGCAATGAGAGCCTGTTCTACAAGCTGCTTGTGGACAACATCAAGGAGCTGTTGCCCATTGTGCACATGCCCACAGTCAGCGAGTACTGTGCCAAGTATGCTCTCATGTTCAGAAGCCTTCCTCGGGCGCTTTTCATCAGTCTCAAAGACAAAGGTCAGTCACAACTTCACACATGAGCATGTAAGTGTATGATGCATCCAAGCCACCAATCACCACAAGATTGCCTGAAATCATTGACATGGGCCAGCAAGTTGAAGTGAAGGCACTGCTGCATGATAGTCCTGTGTGAGTCATCTGGCTAGCAGGTTGTCCCTGGCTAGCTGCATGTGCTTGTGTGTGAGTAGTAAGTGTGCCCAGCTGATGTGCATTTTCAGCTTCTGGCTGCTGAGTAGGCCCCTGCTGCTGCGTGAAAAGCTTATCTTAGTGACTTTAGCAGTGGCAGAGCAAGATTGAAGCTCTCAAACATCATGGTGCAGGCATGATCTATCAAATCATGAAAAACTGGCCCGAGAGGCGCATCAAGGCAATCTGTGTGACTGACGGAGAGAGGGTTGGCCACCTGGGTGATCTCGGAGTGCAGGTCTGTTCATGTCCTGTCTGCACACTGACATCTGTACATCTGGCTGTTATCGGCAGTAAGAGGTCATGAGCTTGTGTTTTGTCTATCTAGTTTAGTTTTGCATGAAGTGTTTGGCTTGTCCGAGCATGAATTAGAAAGCTCATAAAGCTTATACAGACTTGCATGTCACGGCTACAACTCTATGCAGTCGGCAGCAGCAAGCCATGAGCTTTCTGTACGTCTCATCTGCAAGGTGAGACCATGACTAGCCATATCTCTCTGCATTGCGGCAGTCACAAGGCAACGGGGCTCACGAGCACTGTCTCCGTTTCAACAACGATGTACCACAGCAGTTGCCAGCAACAAGGTCTGCAACTCATGGCACAGCAAATCAGGGGTCAGCAACAGAACACTGTTGTGACAGAGGGCATAGGATTCTGCCTCAACACTGCCTGTCTGCTACTTTGCTCGCAAAACACCAGCAGTGGTTCTGTGCAAGCCAAGTATCATGTAACCTCAACACAAAATCTGCATAAGCAGCTGGAGATGGTTGACTAGCGCATGCTCAGACTGCGTGATGTGATTCTGATGCAGAAATGCTAAAGGTCAATGTAGTACAATACTGAGGTGGTATCATGCATGGTGCAGTCTGTGGGCGTGCTTGCAAGCAAGCTGACTCTGTGCACAGCCTGCAACGGCATACCTCATTCTTTGTGCTGAAACAAAAGAAACATGCCTCCTGACGATCATGACAGCAGCCTCGTGAGGTGGCAGCCCAGGCTGTTTCCCATGCCCTTGCTGGTGCTTCATATGCATGTTGCAGTGTTGGGGTACCTGTCAGCATGCTAGCTCAGTGTATAGCCTGTGGCAGCACACCTCCCTTCTGTGTACTTGTTTTCACTCAAACAAATGCATGATCACTTTCAGATACGGTCCCACTAAAAAGACAAAAATTATTAGGAAAATCAGCTTTTCTGCCCTTGCTGATGATGATTATACTGCATGTTGCAGTCTGTGGGTGTGCCTGTGAGCAAGCTGGCTCTGTACACAGCCTGTGGCGGCATACCCCCCTCTGTGTGCTTGCCCATGGTGCTGGACTGTGGCACCGACAACCAGCAGCTGCTGGACAGCCCCTTCTATGTTGGCCTCAAGCAGAAGCGAGTCAGAGGCCTGGAGTACCAGGTACGATCTGCACATGCCTTTGTTGCCTATGTACCATGAGGTATTGCAAGCCAGGAGCTACTCAGGACTGTATATACCTGACCCCAGAGGGAGACAGGTGTTCAATGAAAGATGTGAGCTATGAAATGATGTGTGATGAAGTTGTGTAGCACTGACTCAGCTGAGCTGGCCGTCTATGACTGTATGGTTTGCTGAAGATGCCGTCAGGACATGCATACGACAGGCTATGGAACAGCTGCATGCTGGTCAGTCGCATCCGTCTTGCCTGGCTGCAGCATCATTAGCAGAGTAGCAGCTTTGTTGCATGGTGAGAGTGCCGCATTTGACGGGGATTGCAATCTTGCTGCTGACAGCCTTGCCTTGACTGCTGAGCTGAGTCATCACTCTTCCGTTGTTGACAAACTTCGACATGGCTACCTGTGCTCTTGTTGGGCTTTGGGTGTTACAGTCTGCTCCTCCTTGCAGGAGCTGCTGGATGAGTTCTTCAATGCAGTCCAACGTAGGTTTGGCAACACAGTCTTGATTCACCTGGAGGACATGCAGTATGAGAACATGTCCAAGACCATGGCTCAGTACAGTGGCAACTTCCCTGTTTTCTCAGATGACATACAAGGACTGGCAGCGGTGGTCATTGCTGGCATCTTGGCAGCTGCACCTCTCACCTCCAAGAAACTGGCAGACCACACATTCCTGATTGCTGGTGAAGGGCGAGCCGCCACTTCAATAGCCTCCATCATCGCAGCAGCCATTGCTCGGGAGCGGCGCCATGTCAATGAGACAATCCTGGATGCTAGGAAGCGCGTCTGGCTTCTAGATTCCAAGGGGCTGGTTGTGCGCAGCAGGGGCGACGCAGATGAGCTGGATGATCACAAGCTGCCGTACTGTCACAGGCAGGCCACGCCCGAGAAGCAAAGCTGCCCAGATTTGGTGGATGCGGTTAAGACCATCAAGCCATCTGTGCTTATTGGCATTTCCAGCATGCCACCCACAATCACTTTCAACGAAGACGTATGCCAGGAAATGGGTGCCAACAACCAGCGCCCAATCATCATGCCTTTGTCTCAGCCTGGAGCAGAGGTGAAGCCTAAGGATGCGTACACATGGACAGACGGCCGGTGTATCTTTGCTGACAGGGACACACGGACAGACAGCAGTGATGTCGTCCTTGATGACGGCCGTCATTTCCATCCTAGCACCTGTGAAACAGCATACCTGTTTCCTGGAGTGGGTTTGGGCACACTGTTGTCCAGGTCCACAAAGCTGCGAGATGACATGTTCATCGTGGCTGCTGAAGCACTTGCAAAGCTGGTCACAGATGAAGACAGGGCAAGAGGGGCTATCTACCCGCCTATTGGACCCATCAGGGACATCTCAGCTCACATAGCAAAGGCTGTTGCACAGAAAGCATATGATGCTGGGCTTGCTACTGAGCAGCCCAAGCCGTCTGACTTGCAAACAGCAGCTTTGCAGAACATGTATGAGCCAGACTATCGCAACTACCGATGAAGGCGTTTGAGTTGAAGTTGTTGAAGTGAAGGGCGTGGCAGCAAATTTTGACGTGCAACAGTGTGCAACTGCTGCTTACTCAGCAGTCCGTTATGCACAAATGCAACTTTACATAGCATTAATGCATTCGTCCTAGTTTCATCTGCCAACTTCACTTTCGTTTGTTGTTGCTTATTGCAGCGGCATCAGTTGCCGTGAGTGTGAAGTGTAGCTTCGTTTGCTGTGTCAGAGCAATTCAGCAAACATCAGCGAATTGAGCCGATCCCCTAAGCTATGCTGTGCCTTGCCCCGCCTACCCTGCAGAGACTCTATATAAGGCGTTGTGTTGGCATTCCTCATTTGGGTGTG
>JAABUO010008503.1_pt1 | contig 11599 bp, 7 predicted proteins | sample 5559291 | NCBI WGS metagenome assembly JAABUO01 (sample SAMN10711878, study PRJNA513372) | rock metagenome | isolation source: Antarctica rocks | place: Antarctica: Victoria Land, Finger Mt sud | reverse complement strand
AGCCTTAGAGGCTCTTTCAAAATGTCGTTAATGACAGCGGTTAGGATTTCCTTGACACTGGTTTTCTTATCAAACCAGATGCCTGTACTTGTTGACATGATCGATAACCTTGACTGGTACTGGTCCAGGACCTGTGAAACTCGGGGGTCCGAATACCGCAAGATCTGTTGTGCATCAAGTCTGCCGTGCAGATGCGATGCATGGTAAGGACCATGTATCGGAACTTCTAATCGGTTGGTACCCAATAATGAAACAGAAGCAAAGAGCTGCTTTAGCGTCGTTGGAGGACCACTAATGGTGATAGAGGAGTGACTTGTAGCACTGACATAGGCGTGCTGTGATTTAGGTATGACCTGCACAACACGTCAATTACTGATCAAAGTAGTCAGAATGATCCGGATATTCACCTTATCTTTATGAAAAGCTGAAATTGCATCCTTAAGTGTCGACTCCGTCGTCCCAGTGACGATAGTTGACCAGCTTGCAGTACCGCTACGTGCCAAGTCCAAGCGTCTAGCGGTGGTTCCCACGTAAAGTCCGATTCGAAAGGCAATCAAAGCGACTTCAACGCCTAGAGGTATAAGAGCAGGGAGCGCAGGTGAAGAGGCAACGGCAGCAGCAGCCAAGAGACCGGTGCATAAGCCTACGGTGTAAGTGTCTGTGGATTGGCCAGGTTGACCATAGAGTTCGCCAGCGTTCCTGCAAAGGTTAGAGGTGCTTGGTCTAGAATTTGAACATCATAACTCACTCGATATAATGAGCTAATTGGGATATACACAGCAAAGTACTCTCGATACCTGCGTGATAAAATTGGGACGAATGAGCGCGGTCGACAAGCTCCTCGATAGTTGAGAAGCTTGGGATGTACTTTCGCTCTACTGGGGAAAGCTGAGCTATCTCGTGGTTAATGGCAACACCAACTCTTTGCAGGAAAAGACACAAGAGGGGGTTTGTCCTGCCGGCGAGTAGTTGGCTACGGACATAGGTATGCGGGTCGAGGGCTTGGTCTCCAAAGAGAAGTATCCTCATCTCGCCAGCCATTTCCTTGACAATGCGATGAAAGAGCTGATCAACTATGAACAGAATAACTCAAGTACCTCTCTGCTTAGGGCCTCCAGCGGTATATCTACTTGCCCGTAAAACACCGCAAGATCGGTCAACTCAGTGGCGAGCTGTGAAAGCCTAATCCACGGGTATAACACTATGGCTCCCCTGATACGAGGCGGCTACATTTCGCAGTGTGATATCGATGATGACCACTTCGGGAATGTCCCGAACCAGACATCATCCAGCCATCCCCTGATCTAACGGAGTTCGCAGAGTATGATCTATATCAGAGAAACAGCTGGATCCGACACGCCAGACTGGTTTTTTCACCAAATTTAATTTATCATGCATGAATTACCGATCTATTGACCAGAAGGAGTCGCTGACGTTGGAGCACTGGCTAGTGAACAAACATTCGAGCAAGATTTCGGTGATGTATCGGTGTTGGATCCATCTAGTCAGTCACCTGCACTGGAGGCCGTACTTGTCCTTTGGGGGCCTCGAAGGAGTCTCAGCCCTGGGGAGTTGGTAGACATTACCGTTCCAATTCACCGGTAGCTGCCTCTAGGATTGTGTAAGACCCTCCGCTGACAAGGTACATATTGCGTCCCAATGACATGAAGATCTACGCGAGATGCATTAAGAGGCATGAAATGAGAAAGCATCTTGCATTCGAAATTCTCCGGAAAGGAAAACTCTTGCACATTATTGGAAGTCATGCATGATCCCAAAGCGTTGCGCATTATTTTCGTAATATTATACTAGGTATTTGATGGAGCCTCAACACGAGACAGACTGGATCCCAACGAGGATTACCGAGTACATGACAAATTCGATCTCGATACCTTCCAGTACCTTTGAATTCGGGTACAAGGGGGAGGGGGGGGGGTAGGTACCTGAGTTGCTCGCCGCGTCCCGAAGAACGTCCCGATGTTTCAACTGATTGGCAATCTGTGGCTGGTGACTGGTGACGTTGTGAAGGGGGAAATTTCAAAGTCTCGATAGTTGGAAGGCTCATACTAATGATCCATAACGCTGTAGGAATGTGTTCCTTATTTCCCTTGAAGTAGGCATCAGCTGGTTGTTTGTCAGAGTGGGAAGGTAAAATAGCCTTTTCAAGTGTCTCTGGGGCTCCCCGAACATAGCGTGGACTATTCCATTAATGCATTCCCTTAAGGTAATGGTAGTCGGCAGCAACATGCATTGTGTTGCGCCTCGCACGCCCGCAAAACCCAGTACCCAGTAACCAATATCAACAGGAGGTCTCAAGGAACACACACACATGGTAGGTACATACGGTACCACGACTACTTGCCACAGTAGCTTACTGCCGTCATAGTCCAGTCGTGTCCAAATCAAACCCGCCAACCTGTTACCCTGCCGCCTTCGATTGCTTAATCCACATCCCGGTGTCGATTCTGTACGATCTGGTTAAACCTGCCCCCGATCTCACGGCACTCACACGCAGTACCCGCTTCGCATAGCCTAGCCAGAGCCCAAGCGTCCATCCACACCCCGATCATACCCTAGTTGATGGCTTGAATTAAACCGGAAAGGGCTTAGGTTGGGCTTCCTTCCATTGGCTCGAAAGTCCCGAAAGTCTTGAGGGAGTGTATCGCGTAACGTAATTTTCTTACGTATTTTACAAGCGAAACACGAAAACTCAAGCCCCCCTCTAGCGTGTTGATAGACTTTTTGACAGATTTTGGTTGAAAAGAAGTGTAACCTGTCAAAAAGGCTTGTGTGTTCCCTGATCCAACAAACTCGTCTTCACTGTTATGTTCTACGGCTACACGCCTTGCTGATGATTCATCGTAAAATCGGTAATGCGGATTGGCGGCTGTCAGACTCTCAACTAGTAATTCTCCCATTCTGGGTCCAGCCAAAGCTGTTGTTCATTATCGATTCTCAATAGTCAGGGTCGAAATGGTGATGAAACATGATCAAGTCAAATCATTACTTACATCCTTCATGCATCTCCCTGGAACGATGCTTTCCGCTTCTGGCGAGTTCGTTACTCCACTGGCTGACATTGAACCGCGACTGCCCGTAAACGAATCCCATTGACTATTACACTCAAGTACCTTGTACATTGTCTTGAGTTGTCGACAACTCGTATACTAACCACCTGCTCCGTGCTCTTGTCTCGAGTATCTCCCCAAGACACACTGTACCTCTATTGGAAGGGGAAGATATAAGGGTCTCTAACGGTCTTGCCAAAGTATCTCCAGTATTCCCCCCAACAATGTACACTGTCTCACCGTATCTGTCTATATTATACTTCTTACTCATTCCTTCCGGCTGCTAAGCCGAGCTGCAACGAGATCCATACAGATTAAGCTTCATTCGCCCCCGCTACATTCAATCAGACCGCCGTGCACCTTTACTACGTACCTGATAGCTACCGCCGTCTTTACTGATTGACACCAACTCCTCAAGCCATCTACTTATCGATAATTTTCATCGACATGCCTAGCCAGTCCGATGTTCCCACCGCTTCGTGTACGAGGACCTCGTCGCCGCCCAAACATACCAAACTCCGAGAATCCTGCGATAGCTGCCTGATAGCCAAGGTCAAATGTAGCAAGACGAGACCCTTATGTGCTCGCTGCCTGGCGAATGGCGCCCCATGCGGCTACAGCCCTTCGTCGCGCGCGGGCAGAAAGAATCGCAATGCCGGCCTCAAAAAAGCTGCCTCCACCGCGCCCAAAGAGACTACAGAGCAGCCTCAAAGCGCTCTACCTACTTCGGCGCCGTATTTACCTCTGTTCATGTACCCAATCAACGAAAACAACGTCGACCATAATATCAGCATGTGGGGCGGTTCCCCTCCACCATCCACGCAAGAAGATCGAAGAGGGCCCCAGTCGATGGTAGAAAAGAGCATAATCACAGCCAAAGACGGGGAATCCTATGATACCTCAGATTTCCTCCCTACACCTCCACTGAATGGCGACTTCGTGGATTCCTTCATGCCATCATCGAATCACAATGGTTTCTCGGAATTTGCTGTAACCACACCCTCACCAGATGGCAACGCAGACAAACCTCCTGTGAGCCCTACTTGGACAATTAATAGTAATCAATACTCCCTATTGCCTTCGTTCCAAAGTCCGCTCGACATGATGCCTTTAGGGCATGTTCATTCCTCGCATATAGTCACACGACCGGCACTTCCCATTCAGCAGGAGAACAACCAGAGCCTAGCCCAAACGGGCTCAAGCTCCGACTGCGACTGCTTCGCCTTATGTCTTCACGCGCTCCACTCGCTACACAATCATTCCTGGATGTCGTCGTCATCAACACAACAGGGTGGTGTACCATTCGATATAGTACTTACAATCAATCGTGAAGCTATTGAGAGTTGTTCTGCATTGCTCGGATGCGAAAAGTGCGTATCGAAAATTGGCAGCAGCATCACGACCATGTTACTTGCAACAATATTCGGCAAGGTTATGTCATTATACAGAGCCACCTGCATGTTCCGATTTGGATCTTCGAATGGGGTCCAAGCCTCGGCACAGTTGGCTTTTGGGGCTTACACTGTGACTGGGGAGGACAGGCAGTTCCTCGAAATAGAAATTCTGTTGTTGGAACTTCGGAAAGTGGAAAGCGTCTTAACCGTGTACCAAGAGAAATTTCACAACGTTAAAGCAGAGCAGGATGAAAGTAGCGTTTATACCGCGTTGACGTCTTATTTAGACAAAAACCTTCGTTATATTGTGGATTTTTTGCAGGTTCGCAAAGGAGCAACAAGCAAATGAGTTATGATGATATCCAAGCAATAGATGGAAACAATTATTTTAATGGTAATAAAACTACTATCTAAGTACTTCGAATCTATTTACTGCCCTGAGCCACCAGAAATGGTAATCACCTGTCCTAAAAAAAAGGTTTGTAAGCATAGGTGTCTGGAAGAAGAAAATGAAACGAGGAATAAGTTTAAGATTCTCACCATTGACCCAGCCAGCATCCTCACTTGCCAAAAATGCCACCACTCTGGCTACATCGATCGGCAGCGCGCATCGACCCATGGGGCAATGGTTTGCCATAGCAGTCTCGATAGCATTCGCCGACCAAGTTCCATCTGCACCGGGAATATACCTCCAGGCGACTTCGGTGAACATGTCAGACTTTACACCACCCGGTGCAATTGCGTTGCAGGTCATGCCCTTCTTTCCGAAGTCGGTGGCGAACGATTTCGTAATTCCATTGACGGCGGACTTGCTTCCGGAGTATAGGGCATGGTTGCGAACACCGAGGAGTCCAGCAGCAATCGAGGACATCAGGATCAGGCGTCCTCCTTCCTCACAGTACTTGTACGCCTGTTGCCCAACGAAAAACTGAGCACGAATGTTGAGACCAAAGACATAGTCGAATCGCTCCTCGGTGATATCCTCAGTCTTATCGAAGCTCTCGGTTCCAGAATTGGACATGACAACATCGATCTTTCCAAAATGCTGCTTGGTCTCCTCGAACAAACGAGTGATCTCAGAAACCTTAGAAACGTCGGCTTGAATGGCAATGGCCTTGCTGCCAAACTTCTCGATTTGCTGGACGATCTCATCGGCTGAGGATTTGGTCTTGACATAGTTTACCACGACCGAGGCACCACGCGACCCAAGTTCCAAGGCAATACCGGCGCCAATCCCTCGACTGGCTCCGGTAACCAATGCAACCTTTCCGGTCAAAGATTTTGGCGGTGACTGAGCGTGTCCACTCGAAATAGAGCCATTCGTGCTACTTTCATGGGTGGTTGTTTTATCCGTGGCTATGCTGTCCGTCGTGGTGCTGTTCATTGTGATTGGGAGAATGTACAGTCTTTCGGGAATTGGGACGGAAGACTGCTTTTGAGACGGAAACTCAAAGGAATAAAATCTGAGGATATTCTCGAGAAACAGACTGGAAGATTCTATTTAAAAAAGGAACTGGTATCTGATAGGAATTCTACATCTTTGACGAGTGTCTTATAATAACATTTGCAAAGTTACAGCGCCTTCCGGCCACCTCGGTCACGAACGAGTGAAGCAGAAAATTGATCTTTCTTGTTCACGAAAATCTAACAAACACGCCTTACGCTCAACGACCGAGAAACTCACGACCGAGAGTATCTTGTACTTGTCGGAAGATCTGAAACGTGGGTTGGGTATGGGAACCAAACCCAACGCGGCATTTTCGGTGGTGTTTTCCCCATAAGCGACGCATGACTCGTTGACCGATTCGGTGTACTCCCGATTCGTCATACAGGCGCAATTCAACTCATACACCATAATTGATATGGGAGTCTCAGAGATGCTTACGCATCGTCGATGCTTCGAGCTCGTCGGGAGCATGATGAATACGATGGGAAGGATAATCACTTTTGGATGCATGGTTGCCTGTGTATACATTCAAACTTTACATAAGGTAGAAGCCAGTACTGAAGCGACTTGGCGATCCATAGTCTCAAAATTTCCGACATTCGTTGATCAGCATCGCCTTACTGCTAGGTATTCGAGAAGACTTTGTTGCCTGTCAGTTACCGGGAGAGATGACCTCTAACGGAGTGATGCCAGCGCCAAATCCATCGAATCACCTGACAAACAACATAATGAACAACTCGTCCATCCAGAAGATATCATTCGACGGTATGGCATTTCTTTACCTTACCATACTTATTTGTGTTGCAAAGGAGTTGAACTGATACAGCACTTGGAAAAGATTACCTCTGTCTTTCGGAAATTACGTTTGAATGGGGTGATAGTTATGATGGCAAAGACTGGGTTAGATTGCGACGGATACTTGCTCCAACGTTGAAGGTCAGTTCAGCACATTAATAATCTATCAATTTCCGCTAGAATATCTACTGACAAGGGATATCCAGGTGGATTATTCTGAGGTGAACGGTCTCAAATGGGAGACTATGCCAGCCGACGAATTTGTGGGAATCATGAGCCATGTCGGTTTCGTTGGCGACCCGCTTGTCCACACGCAACACCACATTGGGGCTTCGAAATGGCAAAAATTGTCAGACGATGAAGTGATCGGTCATCATCAACTGCGAGCGGCTCATCAACGATACACGGCACTCGATCTCAAGACGGTTGAGAGCAAGGGACACGGGCACGCGATGATCCAGCATTATTACCGGAAAATCAATGGAGAGTGGAAACTAGCAGGTTTGAGGCCTACGGTTCGTTGGAACGAATTCGAATTCGAGAAGATTTTCAGAGGATTCTGATGTTTTGGAAGGTTATGTGGGCTTGGGTCACGGCCGTTGCATCTTATACCCAAAGCGTCGAAAACCGTTGATCATCGTCGACAGTGGCTAAAAAAGTGATCACGTTGAGTACAGTACCTTATATATAGCCAAGCGCTTGGCTCTTCCACAATAGAAAAGCTTGTCTGACGTTGACGCAGCTCTCGCGAGCGAAGTTGTCCGGGTACCTATGATCGGCACGACTCGAGGGTTGGTTTTACGCGTCTAGGTCGCATAATCACGTCATCGAGGGCAATACAATGACTATATGTTACCCAAACATTCCCCAAAACATTCCAATCATTTGGATTGAGTCTTTACCACGTTTCTTTGTTCATCCTCTCATCGTCAGTGCAGAATCCAACATCCACGGTAGAAGGCGGTGTGGAATACTGAAGTCTGTTGCGGAATAAGTCAGCATGGTCAGTCAGCCAACCAAGGGGCGATCGGATGATTTTTTGGCTTTATCACCTCCTACAACGGAACGCATGCGACAGCTCAACCGACCACCGAAGTGTCTGTGCAACGTTTCGTTGCATACTTACGGCTTGTGTATGTAATATAATACGTAAGTGAATTTTGTTTTTAGCGCCGACATCCGGTACCCAAATACATTAGCCTTAAGCAGGGCAACATGGTCTGGCCCAGGATATACATATAACCCTTGTTCTGGGTCTTTCCGGCCTTTACATCCCTGTTAGCAGTGGCTAGCGGCGATCTCAGTGACAACACGAAGGTCGTGAAGGCGTTGCAGGCGCTGTTTAGGACGAATCTCCGGCACCGAGCGAGGTCTGTGTGGGTACTAATCGTCGATCACTCACACCTTAAATGGACGTCAAGGATGTCGAATCAATCAAATGTAGTACTGTAGTACGGTAGTAAGGTACCTACAGTGGCACACAGTAGTCATCCACACGGGACCCGATCATGCAAGCTGTTTCCTTTCCCACCGAAGCATGCATGAAATCTCATGTAGGGTCTTGGTCTACCCGTACGCTGGGCTTGCTGACCACCAACCAAAAATGCGCCAACAAGTCTGAACTGAGATCATGACTTCCTTATCGTACCACCGCCAAACCATTCAGTCCTTCGAGATAGTATCTGTGTTGCGCGGTCAGCAACGCCAAACCATCCCCAAACCACCCCCACATGCCTTCATTAATCATGCGTCATATCGAATAGATTCAACAGACCGAACAGACAAGACTAGACTTTACCTCCTTCATGATCCTAGAGAAAGATCAGCGTAGTGTGTCAAGTGAAAATACGCGTCTTGATCCCATAAACTTCCCTCATGCTGTGCACCATTCACTCCTCAATAAACCCAAATTCTCCGAGAAACAGATAAACGTTCGGACCCTGCATCGGTTTTAATGTACCGGGCATGACGTGAATAGACATGGCAATCTCTCCTTCAGGTTCCCTGGTGAATATCGACTTTGCCGGTCTGAGAAAGGATGAGAATGACTGCTAGTTGTAGCGGTGGCACTGCATCTCGAGCTGCAATCTCCATCCTTAAAATGCCAAGTTGCAGATACCTTCATATTTACGCGATCCAACAATTGAATCGACGACAATGTCAGACCCAAATCCATACCCAAAGGCGGATTATGGTCGCAACATCAATTCACCTGATGTTCTCATCATCGGCGCCGGCATCTCTGGTATGTGCTGACGTAAAAATCCACCATGGTTTAGGGTAGAGACGGAGTCTAATGCGAGATTTTGCACGCATATAGGCATGTGCACTGCCATTGATATGATTAAACGGGGTGGTGGTCGGAACTTTGTCATCATTGAAAAGGGCAATCAAGTCGGCGGGACATGGAACGATAACATCTACCCGGGCTGCTGTTGCGACGGTATATATAGAGCGCCATGTCACATGGAATTGTCTTGCATCTCGGCTGATCACAGAATCCTCAGTCCTGAGCCACTTGTATTCGTTCTCCTTCGAGCCCAACGCGAATTGGAGCCGCGAGTATCCGGGTCAAAAGGAGATCCAGGAGTATCTAATCGGAGTTGCGCTCAAACACGAGCTCTACCGGCACATTCGCTTCAATTCATCCGTCGACGAGGCTCGGTGGGACGACGACAACCAGAAATGGCGAACCGTAGTCACCCGCCTTGGCGGTAAGGAAGCAGAGATTGGGCGTTCGTATACAATCATTTCCGATTTTTTAGTCTCCGCGGTGGGCCAACTCAACGTGCCCAAATACCCCGATATTCCCGGATTAGACTCTTTCGCAGGAAAGGTCATGCACTCTGCTCGTTGGGATTGGGACTACGATGTAAGGGCGAAGCGAGTCGGCATAATTGGGACTGGAGCAACAGCTGCACAAATCATCCCCGAGATCGCTCAGTCATGCAAGAGCCTCGTGGTCTGCCAGAGAACCCCGGCGTGGGTGATGCCACGCCATGATGCGCCAATCAGTCCAACAATGCGGAACGTGTACAAGTACGTGCCTCTGGTGCGGAAACGTTATCGCGCTAGCTTGATGGACTTCCGGGAAAACGTCTTCGACGCGGCATTCGATCCCGAGAGTAGCAAACACGATTTCATCACCAGCATAGCCCGACAACACATGCTTAATCAGCTGCCCGGTGACCATAATGCTGACCGGCGAGAGAAGCTGACGCCGGATTACCCGTTCAGCTGCAAGCGCATTATCGTCAGCGATGACTATTTTCCAGCGATGAAGCGAGACCGAGTCAGTCTCGAAACCGGAACAATTAGCGAGATCACTCCAACCGGCATCAGCGTCGGTGATGGCGTTCATCACGAAATCGATCTCCTCATACTTGCGACGGGCTTTCGGACAACGCAGTTCATGTATCCAATCAGGATCTTTGGCGCTGGTGGCTACTCCCTCGGAGAAGCCTGGGCTAACGGTGCTTCCGCTTACCTAGGGATCACAGTGCAAAACCTCCCCAACTTCGGCATGCTCTACGGTCCCAATACCAACTTGGCGCACAACAGTCTCATCCTCCAGATCGAGGCGCAAAGTCTGTACATCAACACGCTCATCCAAGCTGTCCTCGAATCGAAACACAATGGCAAAACACTGCGTCTGGAACCGAAGCAAGAGGTCGTCGAAAGGTACAACGAGGAAGTGCAAGCTCGTTTAGCCAACTCGACTTTTGCAGACCCAAACTGCACATCCTGGTTCAAAGACGAAAGCGGCCGCATCACAACCAACTGGTGCGGATCCGCCATTGCCTATCAAAAACGAACGAACTTCCTGGACTGGAGTGATTTCGAGATCCTCGGCACAGCGGCACGAGATGTGGAAGAAAAGGGTCAAACGAGGTGGAACCGCGTCGTCGAAGAGACACAGATAAGCAACCGGATGGCCGGCCTTGCGAGCTTGGGCGTCATGACGGCGTGCGCTCTTGCTGTATACGGGGGCCGTCTGCTGGTCTCCAAGCGATGAAAATCGCCGGGAACTCTCTCATCATCGTGACAGAATTGCTTCCGTCTCTGGTAAGCTTGTGATTCTTGACAGATTGTTCGAGCATCGCTCCTTGGTATTGGTATCGGTGTTCCAGCCCAGGCTACGCATAGGCGTAGACCTTTTTGGGTCCTCGGCGCTATGGTGATTCTCGACGATTCCAGTTTGACGCATATCGATCCCCCGCCTGCTGTACGATTTAACCACAGGGCTGCGATACTCGCGTCGGGCTAGCTATGATTTACGGGCTTACGGGTTATGTATGGAACACAGGCTGGGACGGGATACACACTGAGGTCCTCGGTATTACGGCAATCTATTCAGCGTCATCGCTTCTCCACCTTTCAACATGCGCTCTTCTGCCCCGTTCCTATTTTCCGGACCCTCACCAACTTGTCTTTGTTTAGCGTTTGCGGGCGTCGGTTTTATCTCTTGACATCCTACCTTTGCAGCATCCACAAGCGCGCTCTAGAAGATAGACACTGTAGAACCAACGAACCCCAATTCTCCGCTTCTAGTTCGCTTCTGCAACGGCAATGCAACAACCACGCCCGATGCATCTTTGCCGTTTTCTTAAGAGCGCGCCCCGTTATCGCAGCCACGGCTGGTTTTTTTTTTTTTTGCCGAAGAGAGGTCTCTTGACCGCCGCCGTTTCCTCTCCCTAAGTATAGTACTGGAGCGATTCCGAGCAACGAGATAGACATTCATGCATCGGCCCATCCATTCGCGACTACCCGCCAGCAAAAGACCTCCCTTCTCTCTTCACTCGCCCTCTGCTTCAAACCCCCCCCACTTTTAGTACCTTCAATAAACCCCCTCTAGCTCCCTCCAATGCTCCAGCTACTGCCCCTCCAGCAAACCC